>Ga0180433_10006916_pt1 | contig 14661 bp, 25 predicted proteins | sample SS_ome_8_FD_132980 | JGI IMG/M metagenome (GOLD analysis project Ga0180433, IMG submission 132980) | Hypersaline lake sediment archaeal communities from the Salton Sea, California, USA - SS_1_D_1 metaG | ecosystem: Environmental > Aquatic > Non-marine Saline and Alkaline > Hypersaline >... | reverse complement strand
AGGATAAAGAAAATACTTATCGTTTTTCTGGAGATTCTTATAACTTGTATGTTGCTACTACTCCAGGAAGGCAGCATCCTTTTTATTTACCTGAAGATGCTTTAAAGTTTTTTACAAGATTTAAAGAAACCAGAACTGTAGATGCTATAAGGGCTTTATTTTTATGAGTTATCAATTAAACGATGAGGTTATATATAAAGGGATTATTTGTTTTATAGAAAAGATAATAGATGCTAACTCGGTAAAAATAAGACCTTTTGATATTATAGATGAAGCTTGGTTACAAGAGACTTCAAAAGAAAAAAATTATTATTTTTATCTAATTTGTAATGTTAATGAACTAGCACCAATAACAGAAATGTCAGAAAGCCTATACTTATGAAAAAAGAGAAGCTACAAATAGGAGATCATGTAATAATTATTCAAGAAAATAGTAGCTATTTAGGTAAAATAGGTAAAATTATAGATATTAGTTTTATTCGCAGTATAGAAAATATAGAAGATTGTAGAGAATATTGTCATGTGGAATTAGAAGAAGATATGGAATTTGAAATAAATGGAGATTTTATTACAAGAACTGTTCCTATAGTAAATTATTATAAATACAAGGATTTGTGGAAGCTTTCCGAGATGGATAAAATTCTTTTCGGGATAAATATTGACTTTTAAATCCAAAGTGAGGTATAATATTCCGAACGGAGGATTTTAAATGAGTTTAGACGAGTTGAATGAAAATGAAATAAAATTTTTATTAAATAAAAAAATATTAGTAGAATCATTAAGTAGAGGTCTACAGCTTGCTACTTTAGTAGATTATAGCTTAGATTATGATGGAGAAAAAATAATTTTTGTTAGTTTTGATGATAAGGCTGTAATGTGGACAAATATGAATAAAAGCTATATTTTAAAAGAAATGGGAGAATTATTATATGCGTAGTTTTTACAAATTAAGAGATTTTGCCATCCCAGATAGAATGAGAGGTATTAACCCACCAATACTTTGGAGTGAGTTTCTTATATTTGATTCAACACAGCCTTATGAAAAGAAAAAAAATTCCTCTTGGATAAAATTAGAAGATCCAGAAAATGATAGATTATTAGAACTAAATTCTTATCAAGAATTACACATGTACTTTGAAGAGTATAAACCAACTGAGACAGAATTAACTCTTTATGGGTAGTCAGGTATATGTTTTGTGTTAAAATGCCTCAGAATTGAAATTTGAGGTTCTGAGAGGTATATATTAGTGAAACCTTGTAAACTAAAAATAGGAGATATTATAGAACTCAACTATACTAGTGCAATTTCTGATTTTTATGGAGAAAGGGTTTTATGTGAGCCAGGAGATTTAGCATTAGTTATTAATAAATATCTAAAAACCGAACCACACAACGATATTACTTGGAAAGTGGATATTAAAGTTTTTAGAACTAATGAAATAATAAAAGTTCATGGAGTTCCTTCTTTTTTTAAGAAATATAAGCAAGAAGATATAGTATATATGTTATATGGAAAAGAGAAAGATTTATGTCAGGAAAAATAATTAAATTTCCAAAAAAGAATAGGAATATTATAGAGTTCCCTAAAAAACCTCAAGTCCCTATATCGAAACCTCCAATCCAACAACCACAACAAAGTTCGTTAGATAATATGTTAATATTTTTAGGACAAAGCCTATTAATAATTTCTTTAGTATTTTTTATTCTTTATGTATTAAAGTGTGTGTTATGACCACCTGGGAAGATTTACAAAAACTAAAGGTAGGTGATATAATTATACTTGAAAGTGAAGATGCTCAGGTACAATTATTATGTGAGGTTACTGTTGTTTATCCAAGACCTGTTCAATGCTTTGTTCCAATAGCGATAAAGGTTTTATTTCCTAAGGAATATAAAAAAGAAACACATAAGTTAGATTTAACAGAAACTATAACAAAAGCAGTTACTATTTTATCTGATCAAGATAAATTTTCACATATAAAGCACTTATATAGTTGACTTAGTTTATACTATACTATATATGAAGGGAATTTTGCATGCTGAAGAAGTTATTTCAAATATTTCTAAAAGAAGAAGAAAATAAAGAAGTTGTAGATCCAAGAGAAGAGGAACTAAAGCAGGCTACAGAAGATTTTATAGAAGCACTAAAAGAGCTTAAAGACGAGAAGGATAATAAAGAAAAATTGTTAGATAGAGCACTTGAATTTGAAATAAAATTTTATGAATTAATTTCTGGATCATCTAAATTCAAAATATTACCGATTCCAGATATAGACGGAACATATCCATCAGAAAAAGATGTAAAGAAGGCTCAAGAAATTACTAGGAAAGAAAATAATAAGTTAATTTATCAAGTTAGATATTTGGATAGAAACGGACAACCTTCTAATATTGAAGTAGTTACTGAAAAAGATTCAGATTTAATAGGACTTATATATCCTACTGATGAACTAGGGTATCATGCTTAGGCTATAGAAATAAAAGCCCTCAACCTGTAAGTAGTTGTTAAAGCAGGCTTGTTGATTTCTTTCCAAAGATGATTTACCTTCCGAAAGAGAGCTTTCGTAATTTGCGAGTCACGAATAATTAGTCATTTATTCCGCAAATTGGCTCTCTTTTGTTTTTTTTGTAGGAAGAAAATATATAACCGAGGAGAAAAAATGAATAAGAGAGTCATCTACAGATGTAAAAAATGTGGATGGGAAGGGTCAGTTACTGCTCAATGGGCAGATATTAAACCTATTTTCTGTCCAAACGAAAAATGCCAATTATCTAAAGTTAAGAGCAAAGGCAAAAAAAGTTTTAGGTCAGAACCCGAATCATTAAAAATTATTGTTCCTAAAGAAGAGAAAAAAGAAGTAGTTAAGAAAGAATCCCCCGCAGAACCAAAAGTGACACCTAAAACAACTCCAAAAAAATCTACAAAAAAGAAAGAATCTGATGAAGAAAAAGCAGACTCAGGAAAAAGCCAAGATTAAAAGTCTTGCTGCTCAAAGAGTAAAAGAGCTTAGCGGAGATTCTGATTGGACTATTTTGCAGCAAATAGTTCAAGAGATTGAGTCAGATTTTATTGTTAGAGAACAAAAACAATATTCAGTAGAAAAACTTAGAGAACTTTTAACAGAAGAAGTTGAATTAAGATATAATGACGATGAAACTCTAAAACAAGAATTATTAGATGGCATACCATCAAGGTATGCTATTAGTTTATGGAGAAAGAAAAAGGGTTGGGAAGAAGCAGTTTGGGGTAAAATTAAAGATACAGGACTTTTTACTCCAGAAAAAAGAGCAGCAGTTATAAGGGCTTTATACGAAAAAGCAACCACAACAAAGGATACTAATGCTGCTAAATTATATTTAACTCTTAGTGGTGATTATGTTGAAAAAGGTGATGGTAGGTCTAGTGATGTAATGGATATATTTAGAGAAATAAATCAACAACTTCATAAAAATAAGACTTCATAATGTTTCAACCAGACTATAATGTAGAAGGTAAACCCTTAAGATTACATGAATTAAATATACCAGCTTTGGCTGAGTTTCTGAATGCCAAAAAAGTCAGAACCTCTCAAGGTAAAATTATACAACCTCTACACGAAGGACATTTAGAGGTTCTTTTAGATCCAGCAAGATTTAAAGTTTTAGCCTGTGGAAGACGTTGGGGGAAAACACTTTTAGTATCACTTATGGCATTATCTGCTTTATTTCAGTTGAGAAGAAGAGTTTGGATTATTGCTCCTGATTATTCTCTTTGTGAGAAAGTTTTTAGGGAGTTATACGGAATTTTAGTAAACCAATTAGGTATTATTAAACCAGGAAAACCTGGAGGCGGAAGAGCTAGAAACCAAAAAGGAGATTATTATTTAGAAACTCCTTGGGGATCAGTTTTAGAGGCTAAGTCACTAGAAAACCCAGACTCTTTAGCTGGGGAAGCAAACGATCTAGTTATTGTGGATGAAGCTGCTCTTAATGATGAAGTTGAAGATATTTGGACACAGATGATTCAGCCTACCTTGATGGATAAATTAGGTAGCGCTATATTTATTTCTACTCCTCGTGGAAGAAATGACTTCTACAAACTTTTCCTGTTTGGACAAAAGGGTATTAAACAGAGAGAAGGTAAGCTCCAAATCACTTGGGATGAGGAACATGGAGTAGATGACGATATGACTGAGTGGAGTGCTTTTCAGCGTACAAGTTATGATAATCCTTTACTTTCTTCTACTGCTGAGAAAAGTAAAGAGGAAGTGGATAAAGCATATAAAAGAGCTGTTTATTCTGGAAAAGTAGTTAAATTTAAACAGGAATATCTTGCTGATTTTGAGGCTGTTTCTGATATTGTATTTCCTGGATTTATTACTGAACCTAAAAAAGATTACCCTAATCCTAATGTAATTGATTATAATTGGCACCCAGAAGAAGGAAAAATCTATGCTGCCTGTGATCATAACTTCGCGAAGCCAGCATCTACAATATTTGCTCAAATGAATAAATATGGTGATATAGTAGTTTTTGATGAAAAATTTACTCCAAGAACTACTACTTACGAGCAAGCAAGACAAATTTTAGATAAACAAAGAGAATTAAACATATTTGCTCACAAAGTTTGGGACCAAGAAAAAGTAATAAATTCCATAAGAAGACAAATAAAATTTGAAAATGTAGTAGCAGATATTTCTGGAAATCAGAGACAGTTAAACGGAAGAGCAGCATGGGATGATTTTGAAGAGGTATTAGGTAGGAGACCTGTAGGACTCAAACAAGATAGAGAAATTGGTTGTAACATGGTTAGACAATGGTTACAATTTCCAATGTTTGACGAAAAAGGTAAACCTATAATTAAAGAAAATAGAGAACCAAAAACATTCCCGAAATTATTTGTATCAAGCAATTGTCCTAATTTAATTTATGCTATGAGTACTGCTAAGTTTAGAAAAACTAAAGCAGGAGCACTTAAAGAAGATTATGAAGAGACAGTTGATGGTTACGAAGGACTTTTGGATGCTTTAAGATATTTGATGGTGTATTTGTTTCATGATAGAGGAACACATTTTACTTTAGTAAAGGGTTTTTAAATGACTTTTGATCCTAGACAAAAAGCAAAGATAAAACAAACAGTAAGAACAGGGGATAAATTATCAAGTAAAGAACTAGATGCTTCAACTACTGAAGATATTATTTCTTTAGGATTTCCAGCAGAAGTTGTTAGTTTTCAAGCATCTGGTACTTTAGCAGGAAATATAGAGTTTTCTTTGGATGGTACTAACTGGACAAATACTACAGCTATTCCAGGTTCTAATGTTATTGGTTCTTTTTCCAGTCATTTAGTATTAGCTGTTAGAGTAACAAGAACTGCTGGAGCAGGAAAACTTAGTATAGCAGTGAAATAGTATGAGTGATCCTTTAGTATATAGAAATAACAGACTATTTTGTATAGACCAGCAACAACTTCCTCCTAAAGCAAGAGGGAGTGATACTATTATGGCTTTATATGCTGCCATCTATTTAGAATTTAGAGGTGCAGATAAGAATCATAAATATAAGAATTTAACTTATGAGCAAAGATTGAATAAATTAAACGAGTTTGCTTGGAATTGGTTAGAAGAAAGAAGGTTAATATAATGGCAAAAAAATCAGAAGAAATGAAAAAAGTTAAAGGTAAAGTTCAGAAAGAAGAAATGAAGGATGTTAAGACTGGTAATGTGGGTATTGGTGATGCTTTTGCTATGGCAGTTAAAGGCTTACAAGATAGAGCTAGAGGAATTAAAGGTAATGGTTTTTTAGGTGTTGTAGATAAACTTTTAAATCCTGCTGATTATGTAGGTAAGGACAAACTTAATGTCAAAAAAGAAAAGTAAAACAAAAAGTATAAAAAGACCAAGAGGAGGTGTTAATCCTCCAAAAGCTGAATCTTTTCCAGAATTTGAACCTATTGTACCTAAGGTTGATAAACAAAAAGCACTACAGGAATGGTTTAAATCTGCTAAGGATGCAACTTTAGATAATAGTGATGAAGATGCGGTTAATTCTGCAATTATAGACCCAAAACAAGCAGTTTATGCTAAAAAAAGGAGAAAGGATTAATGCCTCATACAAAAAATAAAAAAGATATGAAGGTTAAACCCGGAGATCAATCAGCAGCACCTCAACACGGTGATATGAAAAGACCTCAAGGTGAAACAGTATGTTCTCCAAAGGAACTAGATGGAAAACAATCAATGGCTCCAGCACACAAAGGCTCTAAACCTGCTCACGGTGATGTACCTGCTGTTGACCCAAAACCATTCCCAATGGAAGAACCTTCAAAGAAAAAACTTGATAAAAAATATAAGCAAGTTGATTAGTTTCATTGTTCATGAATTGTGAACATTAAAGAATTGTTGAACAACAGATAGAGTTTGTTGTTGGTAATAACCTCATTAAGAGAAAGGAGGTGTACCATTTCTTTTAATCTCGGAGTATCCAATCACCCTATTTCAAGGTTGGGAGGATTGTCTTCTGTAGGTATCTATTTATATGAAGATATTTATTATAGACAGTGGATTAATCTGTAGTCCACTTAAGAGGCGATTTATAAAGGTACAGAAATCGCTCTAGCCTTTTACGAAGGTAGGCAAGACGAATTTGTCTGGCTAGATCTTGTTCGTCAATTTAGAAATCCAGAGAATTAAAAAGTATTGACGAACTAAAGCAAAAACTGGGTGAATTGCTGGAAAGCCTTAAAAGTCAAGTTGCTACAACATAATCGGAAACGATAAGTGTGAATGCTAAAAAATATTTGACATAATATACATAGTTTAATAATATATGTATTGAAATGGGTAATCAGCAGCCAAGCATAGCAGGGTTTTAGTTGCTGTGACGGTTCAACGACTAAGAAGTGAGTCCCAACAATAATCTTCTCTGAGAGTGCCCAGCCCTTAACAGATAATGCTGAAGGTGATGATATAGTCTACTCCTTATTGAAAGGTAAGGTATGAACATTAGAAAGTTAAAATCGAGTCAATTAGATGCTGCTATTTATGGTATGCTTTTAGGTGATGGAAGTTGTGATAGGGGTGAAGGCAATTTTACAAAAAATAGCAATTTTATTTTAAAAGTAGGACATAGTAAAAAACAAGAAGAATATTTACTATGGAAAAAAAAGATAGTAGATCAAATTGGCACAGTGAGTACGAAAGTTTGGGAATATGATAAACAAAATGCAGTTTATTTTAGAACTAACGCCAGAAAGTATTTTACTAAATTAGAAAAAATTTTCTATACTAATAGAAAAAAGAACGTATCTCTTAAAATATTAAATAAATTAAATGATTTGTCTTTGGCAATATGGTTTATGGATGATGGTTATATCTCTTGTAATAAAAGTGGAAGTTGCTACGGAGAATTATGTACTGATCAATTTAATATAGATCAAGTTAAGATGATACAAAAATGGTTTATAGATAAATATAAATTAAATGTTGGAATTAGAGAGTTAAAATATAAATCTGGTAAATATTATGGAAAAGTGGTTTACAGAATTAAGTTTAATAGTGAAAACTGCAAGAAATTAAAAAACATTATATACCCTTTCGTAAATCAAATATCTTGCATGAAATATAAACTTTCTAAAGTTAAATAAATGCTTCTCTGGCATAAGAGAAATCTTATGAGATATTAATCTGTTAGAAGCAACAGATATTACCTATAAATATGACTAAAGAAATTGTAGACGAAACTGCAATTCTTTATAAAGAAGATGCTATTTATAGGGTTGTTGATGAAAATGGAAAACCTTCAGAAAAAGACCAAAAACTGTGGGAAGAAGTAATGAGCCATAGCCGTTATCGTATGATAATGGACAAAGTAGATAGATGGTCAAGACTTCTAGGAACAGTGTTGGTAAAGGTTTCTTTTGTAGATCCTGATACTGGATATTTAGTAAAAGAAAATAAAGGTGGACAGGTACAATTAGATTGTATGCATGGAGGAGTTTATGATATTAAGCATGGCGCTTCTCCATATTATATAACTGAATTATTAATAGGTTTTGGAAGTAAATTTCAAGGATTTGCAGGATATCCAGGCCCAGGTTATACAAATATAGCTGGTCAAATGAATTCAAGTATTGCTATAGCAGATCCTAGTACATATGGTCCAAATAGTGCTGGTAATAGGAAAAAAGTAGGAAGTATAGGTCAATTAGCAACTGTAGATAGGATATACTGGAGTCCTAATTCTCATCACCAGATTGATGTAGAAGGAAATACCTATGAGACTAAAAATCCCTATGGTACTATTCCAGCAGTTCCTTTTTTCAACCAAGACCCAGCACATTACTACTTTTTACCTATTAATGAACCTCTTATTTATGCTAATCATGCAGTAAATATGAGAATTACAGATCTTAACCATATTGCTAAATTTCAATCTTTTGGAGTTCCTGTAGTATCTGGAGTTGAAAGACCTACCAGCACAAGACAAGGAAGACCTACTGACGATTTTAATTTATTAAGAGGTGGATCTGCTCAGTCTAGATTTGGTGGATTAGGTGGATATACTGGTTTTGGAGCAGGAGGTCAATTTAGATCTTTTGATGCTGGTCTAGGTTTATATAGGGATGGGAATGCTGATGCTAATGCATTAGGGTTTTCTATAGGACCAGATACTGCTATAGCTGTTGGAGAAAAAGGTGATTTTAAATTTGCTCACCCTTCAGCAGATATTACAGGATTAATTAAATCAATACAATCAATTTCAGATATTGTAAGAATAAATCATGGTATTAGACCTAAATATGCTGATAATATTCCCCCTTCAGGTTTCGCTCTTTGGATGGAAAAAGCAGGAGTTATAGACGAGAATAGAAGGCGCGGCAAATTATTCAAAGAGAGAGAACAACAATTATTCCAAGTTATTAAAAAATTATGGAATACCCACCACTCAAATTCTGGAGATGCTAAATTTAGTGAAAATAGTAAATTAGAGGTCACTTATGTAGAACCTAAATTTCCTGTTGATCCTAAAACTAAGATGGAAGAGATTACTATTGAATCTAAATTAAGAGATTCTGGTGATAAGCATGTATATAAAGAACTTTATCCGCATATGACAGATATTGAAATTAAAAAAGCAGTTAGAGAACATAGAAAAGAAAAAATGGAACAAGCTAAAGAAGATGCTAAAGTTGATGTTGAAAGAGCAAAAATATTGCAGGAAGCAGATATTATTGCAGCACAAGCAACTGAAGGTTTATCTTCTTCTAGTAGAACTGGTGTGAAATCTTCTTCAATGAGTAGTATTTCTATGGGTGGTAATGGAGAGGAAAAAGAGAATGAAGTAGGTAAACCAAAAATAGATAATAGAGCAAAACATGCCAAAGATAGCTCTAACCAAGATTCTACTAAACCAAAACAGTAAGGAAGCTGTATGAAACAACAAAACCAAGAGCAACAAATTTATGCAGTATTAGTCTTGAGGACTGATCAAGATCATATAATAGTTTTAGAATCTCCAGATTATGAAAAATGTTATAATATTTGGGAAGATCTTATAGGAAAATGGACTCAAGCAGCTAAAGATGGTATACCTTTTAAATTAAGTGAACCACAAGTGACAGCTTTTTCTCCAGGAATGATAACTGAAATTAAATTAATTCCAGTATCCCAAATAAACCAAAATAAGGTTCATAATCCTTACTATCAAAATATGGTTCGTAATGGTTTTGCTAATACTCAGGGTGGAAGAGATATCTTAGATCAAGGGTATAGCACAAATTAACTTTTAATATTCTAGAAGAGCTAGGAGAACAACATGGGTATGAAAAACAACAACGATTTATTGGACCGTTTAGGAAGCAAAGATTCTGTTAACGCAGACGGAAAGAGTTCGGATGCAAATACGGCTACGAATTCTAAAGAAACACTTATTGGAGCTGACTCACCATCTGATAATGTAGTAAGAGGAGAAAATCTTATAGATTCAGTAGCTGATAAAGATGTACAATCTAAAACGGAATCTGAAGGTTCAACTAAAGCAACTACAACTCTTGAAGATGAAGTAAAAAACCCTGATACTTGGACTAAAGAGAGCGCCCTAAAAGAAGTCAAAAAGTTAAGGGAAGAAGCAAAATCTTTAAGAGTAAAATCTAAAGAACAGGTAGAAGCTTTAAGAACCGAGATGCAAAGTAAGATGGACGCTATTAATACTCAATACGAAGAAGCTGCTAAAGCTAAAAAGAAGCTAGAGGCTCTTGAAGCACAAGAGGCAGACAAGAAACGGAACTTGGAAGAAAAACTTGCTCACAGGGAATCTCGTATTACCGAAATGGAAGCTCAACTCAATGCTATTAAAGAAGAATATGAGAACAAAATTGCTGAAATGTCGGGAAAAGTTAACGAATTTGAAGCAGAAAGAGAAGCCCAAAGACAAGTTTACCAAGACAGAATTAACCAGGAAATAGGTAATATTCCTGAGAAATTCAAAAAATTTGCCCAAAGTATGGTACAAGGTTTTACTGATCCTAGAGAAGGCTGGGCTGCTTTAAGTGAAGCAAAAGCACAGGGACTTTTCGAGGATAAAACAATTATTGTTAATCACGATGTTCCTGGAGCGAAAACGGGAGCTAGAATTTCACAAGATCAAATTGATGCTAAAAAGCGTGAAAAACTTGATGAAATGACTTCCTCTCAAAAAATTAAAGCAGGTTTAGATGAAATTCGCAAAGGAACCCCTAATTCAGTATATAGGGAAAGATAAAATTTAAGGAAGGATAAACAATGGCACAAGTAATTAGTCTTTCTGAAGCTGCAAAACTTTCTAATAATGTTTTAGTCGAAGGTATTATTGCAGACATTATCACTGTTGATATGTGGTTTCGTTATCTTCCATTTGTAGTTTTTGAAGGTTTAGCTTACACGTTTACTCGTGAAGCTACTTTGGCAGCCGCTGATTTTGCAGCACCAGGTACTAACCTGAATCAAGCAAAATATCAAGACGGTGCAACTTTTGAAAATATCAATGTTAATCTTAGTGCAATTATCGCTGATATTATTATTGATGGTCAAATTGAAGATCAATTTTCTGAAACTAATGATCAACTACAAGTTCAAATTTCCGCAAAAGCTAAGCAGGTAGCTCGTACTTATATGAATGCTATCGTTAATGCTTATAGAGCAAGCGGTGCTCTCACACAAACTAATAACGGACCAATTGGTATTGCTAGTAAATTTAATGGTATGAAATCTATCCTTGATGCAGAATCAGGAAATGTAGATGATGTAAACCATCCATTTTACAATGCTGGTCAACCAACTCAAACTCTTTCTTTAGTAGAAGATGATCCTTCAAGCTCCAGAGATGGATATGCTGGTCGTGTTTTTACTTTAGAAGATCTTGATGATGTTATTGATAGAATTACAGTTGGTGATGTTGATTTCTTGATGATGCATGCAAGAGATATTCGTACTCTTCGTGTTCTTCTTAGAAATACTGGCGGTGGAACAGATGCATATCAAATACAACAAGCAGGATTAGGCTCAGTTAAGCCTATGCTTATGTATCAAGATATCCCTGTTTTTAGAAATGATTTTATTAGTCGTTATGAGTTTGTTAATACAGATTCTAAACTTCTTGATAAAGGTAGTTCTAATGCAACAACTTTAGCTCTTACGGTTGCTGAAGCAGTTCCAGGCGGAGCAGGTGTTGCTATGATGAGAGGTTCTGACGGTGTTATGTATCGTTGGGATATTTCTGCTGGTGCAGGAACTGATACTCTTACTGTATCTTCTACTGGAACTTTCCTTGATCCAGAACAAAATCGTCAAGTTGCTCGTAAATCTCCAAGTGATGCAGTATTTACTGATGCACAAGAAGTTATTTTAGCTGAAAGAGCTGATGGTTCTTCAATTTATGTTGGATGTTGGGGCGAGTTCAAAGGTGTTGTTGGATTTACTTCATCTAATAATGCTGGACTTAAATTAGAATATGTAGGTCCTCGCGAAGACGAAAATGCTTATCAGTATCGCATGAAATGGTACGTTTCTTTTGATCTCTATAATAGATTAGCCTTGGCTAGAATTTCTAATATTCTACCACTAGGCTCATAGAGCAGTGCCACTTCTAGTAGTAATACTAGTTGAAAAACCTCTTTAATTCGGTGAACATCTTAGAAATAAGACAATACCGAGCCAAGTTTAATAGTAATATTAAAAAGGTGTAACGAGTAGTCAAGTTATATTTAAGGAGTAAGTTGAGATGAGTCTCAAACCGAAATTAAGAAAATTAGATTTAAGAGGCACAATAATTGGAATAGTTATTGGAGATGGTTGTTTAAATAAACCAACTTCCAAATCAAATTCTAGATTAAGTTTAGGACATAGTATAAAACAAGAAAACTATCTTAAACATAAATTTGAAAGAATAAACCAATTATTGAAAATAGATTACAAGTATAAGAAATTGTTTAGATTTAATAAAAAAACTAAAAAAACTTATCCAGTAATCCAAGGAAGCACAAGAGTTCACAGATATTTTACTAAGTTGAGAAAACTTATGTATAATTCTGAAGGTAAGAAAATAATTAACGAAAAGATATTGAGTTATCTTACAAATGAAGGATTAGCCTACTGGTATATGGATGACGGTGGTTTAAATGTTAAACTAAGAAAGGATAAAGGTTATATAAGACAAGCCTTTATTTCTACTCAAAATTTTTCTCTTGAAGAACATCAAGTAATAATTGATTGGTTTAAAGAAGAACATGATATTGATTGTAGAGCATACAAACACGGAAGAGGAAAATATAGACTAACATTTAATGCTACAAATGCTAAAAAATTATTTTCTATTATAGAACCTTATATTTTACCAGAATTTTCTTATAAATTAGATCTTAAATATAGCGATAATCCTACTGGGATTAAGACAATGAATGGGAGGCTTCCTGACTAAGGAAGAAGATGTACTCTGATCTTACTGGTGACAGTAAGTTAACATAATGACTGCGGTTTTGATTTGTATAACAGATTAGCATTAGCTAGAATTAAAGATGTACTTCCTCTTGGAAGTTAATTACCCCTCCTAATTGCTTTTTGTAGTTAGGTTCGAGGTGGTCTCCAAAAGGAGACTGCCTCATTTACATAAACTCAGATAGAGTCGAGGAGCAAAATGGTTTGGTCAACAAAAAATCTTGGTAGAGACCGAGAATACATAGTACTAAAACATAAATTAAAAGATCTCAATGGATTTATTAATGGAGTAAAATTTAGAGGAGGCTATGGGGTTGTTGAAAAAAATAGTAAAAATTACCATGTCCTTAAAAAATTACCATTAATTGTTGGAGAACAATCTTTACTTTGTTTAAGAGACTTAAAATTTATTACTAGAACTTCTGATGTAGGTATGATTTTTGGAAAAGATGTATATTCTCAATATATAAAAGAATTAACAAAAATTTTAGCTAAAGAAGAAGAAGCAAAACAGGAAATAGTTGAAAAAGAACATATAATTCATGGTTCCTGTAATTTTAGAACTCCTAATGGAAGTTTATGTAAACAAAAAGCCTTAAGCGAAAGTCCTAGTGGTTATTGTAGAATGCATATTTTACAAGAGCCAAGATTAGGGGAACTTGGAATTGAAGTTCCAACAAGACTTAGTAAAGATGAAAAAAAAGAATGGAAAAGAAAAGTTATAAGAGATCTTGCTAAGTTAAAGAAAAAAGGTGAGTTTTAGTTAGGGGTATTTATCTGTGGCGACAAAATCTACTAGATCATCAGGAACACAGCATAATCAAAGAGGAGCTGCTAGAGGTGTAACTTTAGTAGATCCTGTTAGCGGTTTACCAGTATGTGTTATTGATGATAATGGACAAAAAAGACTATGTGTTGATGCAAAAATTACTGCACAAAGCATAGTTGTCGATGTAGATTTAGATCCAGAAACAGATCAAGTTGGTATAGCTCATCCAGATAGACCTTCTACATTTTTAAACATAGAATCAGATGGATCTATAAATGTAAATACTAATTTAGATTCTGAGTCTGGAGATACTGTAGCTTTAGGTGGATATCAGAATCCTATTTTTGATGAATTATCAGACAGTATCACTACTGCTAATTATGAAGAAATATACAGTTATACTTCTTCAAATGATAATACTAGAATTATAGGAGTAGAATCTTCTATTGCAACACCTTCTACTATTAGAGTTAAAATTGATGGAACTATTGTTAGAGTTTTACGATCTAGTGCTTTAGAAAAAAATGTTTATTTTGAATTTAAAGCACATAGACCTCTTACTACTGGACAAATTTTAACAGTAGAAGCAAAAGTAGATAGAAATTTATTAACTTCTTATTTAACATTCACAGCATTAGAGGGGTATACAATATAATGCAATTACAATTTAATAAACAAATGTTACATCTACAAGTTATTTGTGGAGTTTTGGAAACTTTCAAGCCCACAAAAGAAATTAAAGAAGTTTATGCTGAATTAAATAAGCTAAAAGAACAAACCGAAAGATTTCAAAACGAAATTTTATACCCAAAACTACAAAAAATTGAAAAAACTGTAAATAATATTAATAAAAAACAAGAAGAGAGGGCAGGAAGCCCTAAAAAAGGCGAGGAGGGCGAAACCGAGGGCAAATAGTTATTTAACATCTAGATGGAGGCCCTT
>Ga0180433_10006915_pt1 | contig 14661 bp, 13 predicted proteins | sample SS_ome_8_FD_132980 | JGI IMG/M metagenome (GOLD analysis project Ga0180433, IMG submission 132980) | Hypersaline lake sediment archaeal communities from the Salton Sea, California, USA - SS_1_D_1 metaG | ecosystem: Environmental > Aquatic > Non-marine Saline and Alkaline > Hypersaline >... | reverse complement strand
GCTATACACACTAAAGGACGGCTCGATGTGAGCCGCCCTCTACATCAGCCTCTTAGATTACCTATTCAGTTCTTACCGCTTCTCCGCCATCTCCAAGTATTTATATTATCACCTATCATTTCACTTGTCAATACTCGGAATATTCCTCATTCTGAACTGGCCTCAGCCAATGCCACCCTTGCCCTACGACCTGTCTCCCTTATTGGCAAGATGACCAGCGCCGGTATGATGGCCAGCACTCCAAGAAAGACGAATCCTGACCAAAGCTCGCCGGTGGCATCCATGACCATCCCCATCAATGCCGGGAGGAGAGCGGCCCCTATTCCACCCACGGTCGCCAACGCGCCAAAAGCAGTCCCGGCTAACATGGGGCCAATGCGCTCATTCTCCAGGATGAGAACCCTCGGCATCGGCCTGGCGAATCCTGATAAGAGACCGCTGATAAGTATCAGAATGAGCAGGGGGGCAGCCATAGTGAAACCCAGGAGCACTACTATGGGGATGTTGACAAATAGAACAGGCCAGAGGAAAACCTTCCTCAATCCCACCTTATCGGAGAAGTAGGGCCCGACAAACATGCCCATCAGGCTAGCCCAGGTCGACATGCCAACAAAGATGCCCGCCATGCCCACCGTCATCCCTTTGTCTACCAGAATGTTGGGGAAGTGCCCCCCAATCGCGGTAATGATGCCCACCGCGATTATATCCGCGATGCACAAAAGGCAAAAGTCCCTCACCCTAAAGACCTTTGCCATCCCTTCCCTCAACCCGGGGCGATGCCGGGCAAGCTCGGCCATTAATCCGCTCGGTTCTCGCTCTCTAGCCAGCAAAACCCAAATGACCCACACCAGGAGGCTGAGAGCTGCAGCGAAGAGCATCACATTTCGCCACCCACCAAGCCAGGGCTCCAATACCGAGGCGGCCATCGTCATACCTATGCCGCTTCCAATTGTACCCCCGATCAAGACTATCCCACTTGCCTTGCCCAGCTCCGACGGCCCGAACCACAGTCCTACTGTCTTGGCCAAATTGGGAACTATGAAGCCACCAGCTACGCCAAGAAGGAACATGAAAAGGGCGAGAGCCGAGAAGCTATCGCAAAAAGCCCTCAACCCTCCTAGAATGGCAACAAATGGGATGGCTATCACGGTCACCCGCTTTACCCCAAAGCGGTCTCCGGCGTTGCCCCCAATGAGAGAAAAGAGGAGCAGCCCCAAAGCTGCTGCTCCCCAAATCATGCCGACCTGGGCATGTGATAAAGCTATATCCTCCTCAATAAAGGGGATAAGAGGAGGCATGATTGCTATTGAAAACCCGAAAAACAAGCCTATTAGAAAGAGATAGCCTGCCATATGCCAGCGATAAGGCACCTTTTCTTCAACGTTCATTCCGGCTCCTCTTTATAGATTTAGAGCTTACATGACCCATTTCTTCCCACTCAAGTTGCCTTCTCACGCCTTTCCAACCCAAAAAGAGGAGGGTTCGATGATGGCGCCCCCTCCCCCAAGAGAATTTTGGCTAGTTTCCCTAATCTTGATTTTAACTCCTTCCATTGTAACCTATGCCGTCAATCCTAACCGTTAGATCCTCCTGCACCTCCACCCGAGCCCCCAGTATGCTCTCCACCAACCATAGGTTCGTTTCCACGTGCTCGGTCATCCTTGGTATCCGGTACTCGCTTCGACCTTGGGCGAGGGCAGCATAGAGGATGAGCTGATCCGCCAGGTATCTATCCACAGTAGCACCCGTCGATAGGTCCTCCAGCAATGTCCTGGCCACATACCTCGCAATCTCCTCGGAACTCCTCCTGGGCTGCCCAGCCATATCAGCCCCGATTATGCACCCGGTGTCAGTTTGAGCGTATAGGGCGAGGGCAGCGCCCGCCTGAAGCGCAGTATCGTCATAGATCAACTCTATGTGGGAATCATATCCGCTTGCCCTGAGGGTCTCGCTGCACTTCTGAGCCATACGCTGGCTCACCTTTCTTTGCCTCAGGTGAGAGCAAAGGGCAACGCCTTCGATCTTGACCAGCTTGCCCTGTTCCGGCAGCCTTAGTGGCTGGAACATTTCCCCGGTCGGTATCACTTTTACCTTGATGATGCCTTGCCCCCTGGGAACGTAGCCGGGGCGGATTATCTCGAGCGTAGCCCGGACCTTCATCTTAGCTAGGACGGGGAAAAGGGCGTGCTGCATGTGATACGCAGAGGGGGCAAAATCCTGGAACAGGCCACCCGATATCCTGAGGCCGCTGGCTTTTGGGGCGAAGCAAGCCACGGGAAGCACAGTCATGGCCAGCATGGTAGTGGAGCCGGCGGTGCCGATATCCCATTCATAGTCGCCACCAATGAGCTTGCCTGGTCTGAAGGTTATCTCGCTAGAGCCAATGTTGCCTCCATTGAGTGTGCCCTGACATATATCCTTGACTGCCTCGATGGCCTTAAGATGCTGCGGCCTTAGCCCCGGTCTATCTCTCCGCGCTCTGATATTGGTGAGGCGCAGCTCTTCCCCAAGCAGGGCTGCCAGCGCTACAGCGTACCTCACTATGGTGCCACTTCCCGACCTCTGCGCTCCGTCTACGTAGATCATTTTGGTTTGCGTATAGATATTGCCCACATGAGAGCCATGGCAAGCAAGATGAACCCTAGCGCCACTAGCATCAGAATGAACAAAACTACCATTGCCACAACCGTGGGCGGCAACAGAACTAATTTCAAAAGAGGATTGCTTGGACTTATCTTAACCCACAGTGAACGCGTAACCATGCCTCCTCTGGCGAGATGGCTTCGGGTGACCTGGATGCCTCGATTAGTTGTCCCTTCAAACCTTTGAGGAAGCATCATGCACCCCCTACGGTCAGTATCGCCGTGGCTGACCTCCTCTTCCCACTGATGCATCAGTGTATCGCGGATGGCACGGCAGTGCAATACTCTGTGCCAGGCATTTTCGGAATTTGGAGACTGCAGGGGAAAGATAGCAGAAAGCGATTTGCAGAAGCTATCGATAGCATTGACAACTATGGTGCAGGTTATTACCCTTAGTATATCGGAGGGAAAATTGAAAGTAGATTATGCCAAACTGGATAGGGCCTTTAACCCCAAGTGTGTGGTTGTGGTAGGGGATAGTATGAGCATGAACTTCGAGTGGCTCCGTGGCCAAAGCAACTTCACCGGCAAACTCTATTCCGTCCACGTTAGCCCTGAGACGATTGAACATATAGAGGCCTTAGGTGTGAAAAACTATACCAGCCTCTTAGACGTCCCGGAGCCGGTAGACCTGGCGATTGTAGCGGTATCTCGTTCAGCAGCTCTAACGATTCTCGAAGACTGCATCCGTAAAGAAGTAGCTGCTGCTCATTTTTTTACTGCGGGCTTTGCCGAGACGGATACCGAGGAAGGAAGAAGGCTCGAGCGCTTGCTAACTGAAAGAGCAGAAGAGGCGAACTTCCACCTCATCGGTCCCAACTGCATGGGAATATTCAATCCCAAGGTTGGGGTAAAGCAAAGCGATGAGCAATATTCCGGCGTGTCTGGGCCGGTGGGCATTATCTCACAAAGCGGGACCTATGCCATTCGCTTCGGCCTGGAGGCGCATCTTCAGGGGGTTGACATCAACAAATCAGTGAGCTTCGGCAACGGAATAGTGCTCGATTCCACTGATTACCTGGAGTACTTCGGTCGTGACCCTGAGATCGGGGTTATTGGTATGTATCTGGAGGGGGTGAAGGATGGGAGGCAGTTTTTCAAGGTGCTGAGGGAGGTATCCGCTAAGAAGCCGGTGGTCATATGGAAAGGTGGGCGGACGGTGGAGGGAGAGCGGGCTATCGCCTCGCACACAGGGGCCTTGGCTGTGTCCCAGGCGATATGGGATGCAGCAGTGAGGCAGTGTGGGGCCATCAAGGCGGCAGGGATGGAGGAACTAATTGATACTCTGAAGGCTCTCTTATATCTTCCGCCTGTTCGTGGTGATAGGGTAGGCGTGGCTGGAGGATCAGGCGGGCACTCGGTATCTACTGCTGATGTTTTTGCTGAAGCCGGGCTTAGGGTGCCCCTGCTTACCCAAGAGTCCTATGACGAGCTAGCAACATTCTTTAATGTGGTGGGCGGTAGCTATCGTAACCCTGTAGACACTGCTGGTCCAGTTCGCAGAGATCTTAAGCGCATTGTTGAGATCCTGGCACTTGACGACAATATAGATAACCTAGCGCTTATCGTATCGACTAAGCCGGGCTGGCATTTCGCTCCCGAGCAGCTCCAAGGCACCATCGATTTAGTGAACGACATTAAGAAGAGAGCGTTGAAGCCGGTTATGGCCATTGTCTTTTTCTCCACCCCCGATGCGGAGCAGGAAGCGAGAGGCGTGATGCTAAAGCTTCAAGAGATAGGCATCCCGGCATTTCCTACCATAGAGCGTGGAGCCTCGGCACTCAAGAACGCTCTGGATTACTACCGCATTAAGCGCGCTGATGTTGGGGCAAGCCCAATGGATAGCCATTGACCTGGGGCAACGTCCAGCAGGAGGCCTCCTCTTAGGTAAGCAGTCCTATCTCCTTGGCCACCGCCTCTCTATGGAGGTCCGTACCACCAAAGGCGATGTCCGCAGCCTTAGCCCTCCTATAGTAGAGCCCTACATCATGGTCCCTGCTGGTGCCAATGCCGGCATGCAGCGATACCGCCCTTTCAGTGACCCACTTGTAGGCCTCGTTGACATATGCCTTAGCCATTGCAGCCATTTTGGCACAGGGAAGCCCCTCTGATTCCATCCATGCTGCCTCATAGACTAAGTACTTGGTCGTCTGCAGGGCGATCCACATGTCAGCCATAATATGCTGGAGTGCCTGGAAAGCCCCGATAGGCCTGTCGTATTGAACCCTTTCCTTTGAGTATGCCACAGTCATATCAACCGATGCCTGTATCCCACCCAGGGACTCGGCACACTTGGCAATAGCCCCTCTCTCCATAACCTTCTCTACAATGGGCCATCCCTTATCCAGTTCCCCCAGCATATTTGCCTTGGGCACGGTCACACCTTCGAAGCGTACCTCACACAGCTTATCCATGCCAATGGTAGGTATAACCTTGCAAGATATGCCGGGGCTCTTGGCATCCACGATGAAAAGCGTGATTCCATCCTCGGGGGAAGCTCCTTCCTTAGTACGGGTGACGCAAATCAGATAGTCAGCAACCTGAGCCATCTCCACAAAAAGCTTCGTGCCACTGATTACGAAGCTGTCATCTTTGGCTGCTGCTTTGGCGGCAATTCCAGAAGCACCATATGAGCCGTTTGGCTCGAGGTGAGCCATTGTGAAGATCAGCTCTCCGCTGGCTATTTTGGGCAGGAATTCGCTCTTCTGTTCATCGCTTCCAAAATCAAGAATGGGGAGAGCACCTTCAACCACAGTGCAGAAGAAAGGCCCAGGAAGGATGTTCCTTCCCATTTCCTCCAGGATGATAGCTAGGTCCTGAAAGGTCATCCCCATGCCATCATATTCCTCGGGAATGACCAACCCCATCCAACCCAGTTCGGCCATCTTTTTCCAGATCTCCGGGGAATATCCTTTCTCTTCGTCCTCCTCGAGTTCCCTTACCAGAGTCTTAGGGCACTCTTTTGCCAGGAAATCGCTTGCCGTACTTCTTAGCATTTCCTGCTCTTCAGTGAAAGCTATATCCATGGTATATTCCTCCAGTCAGAATGTAATCATCTCATTCTGGGCAAACCCAAACCGTACCAGGCGATGATATTCCTCTGTATCTCGTTGGTGCCCATAGAGACGGTCAATATGAAATACTGCTGATATTCCCTCTCGACCATGCCTCCCATAGGTGCCCATTCAGAGCGCCTAACCTGAGCATAAGGGCCCACTATATCAGCGGCAGCCATGGCTATACGTCTTAATACATCACCGGCGTACACCTTTACCGCTGAGGCGTCGAATAGAGCCATCTCATTCTTGATCTGTGCATCGGCTATACGGTATGCAAGGGCACGGGCTGCTTCAACCTGACAGGCAAGATCTGCAAGCCTATTACGGACAAGCGGCTTCTTTGCCAGTAGTTCGCCGTCTACCTCTGTCTGGTTACAGTAGTTCACCAACTCTTGCAACTGTCGCTCCATTCCCATAATGCCCCCCAGATTAGACCTTTCGAAGCTCGCCGTGACCTGAGTAACTGCCCATCCATTATTTTCCTCACCCACAACGTATCTCACCGGAACGCGCACATCGTCAAGGAAGACCTCATTATACATATGGCCCCCATCCATGAACAGAATGGGTCTCACCGTGATCCCAGGGGTTTTCATGTCAAACAGAAGAAAGGTCAGGCCCCGGTGTTTGCGTTCGGCAGTGGGATCAGTTCTCACCAGGGCGAAGGCCCAATCAGCACGGTGAGCACCTGTGCTCCAGATCTTCTGACCGTTTATCACATACTCGTCCCCTTCCCTTCTTGCGGTAGTGGTAAGACTTGCCAGGTCCGACCCTGCATTGGGCTCGCTCCACAACTGACACCACATGATATCTGCTGAGGCGATTTTAGGCAGAAATTCTCGCTTTATTTCCTCGCTTGCTGCTGCCAGAAGTGTGGGGCCAAGCATTCCTATGCCGAAGGTATCTACTCCTAGAACACCATAATATCCCGTGGCCTCGGAGAAGAAGACACGATCCATCATGGTCCCTTTTCCTCCATACTCCGCAGGCCAGCCAAGGGAGAGCCATCCCCTCTTGGCAAATTCTTTAGCACAATAAATATGGTACTCCCAACCTACGTCGCTGTCGTAAGTGCCTTCGAGCCCAGCCAAGCCTTCTGGTTTTCGCTTTTCCAGTTCTTTGCAAACGTCAAAAAACTCTTTTCTCAGCGCTATCTGTTCGTCTGTGAGCTTAAAATCCATTTTCGACGCTCCTTTGGTTAGTTTATCTCCTAGCTACAGTTCCCTTCCGGTGATATTTGTAGCCCAACCTGATACATTGTAAACTTGAAAAAAACTATTTGCAAGTGGATGTCAACAATAGCCCACAGACTCATGGCCAAAGGCGTTCAATTCCAGGAAGATGTTGTGTCATTGTCACAATATGTCCTTATCCTCCTCCTTCCACGACGATTCCGTCTTGCCTTGACGAAGCGGAACGTTTATGCTAGAGATAGGAGTTGCCAAGGAGGAAGGTCATCGACTAAATGAGACAGCGGGTCTCTGTTTTGTCTCGGCATGCCAGAGTGAGCCTCTATGCGCTATTCTGCATTGGCCTTATCCTCTTCTCCTACTTTGCCTCCCAACACTCCCGTTTTCCCGGAGATTTAGAGATTACGCAAGAATTACAGGATATCCCATCCTCGTTATTCGACTCCACCATGTATGCTGTTAGTGTGGCCGGGGCAAAGACACCAGCCCTAGCAGTGGTCTTACTGTGCATTGTAGCACTATGGGTATTCCGCCGCCGACTGGAAGCTATTTTTGTTGCTCTCGTTCCAGTGTTTGATCTGTCCCACTACGTTTTCAATTGGCTCGTCAACAGACCCATTCCCACCGATGACTTGGTGCGGGTTCACGACACCTCGGAATGGCTAGGCGTTGCCCCTGGTAGCATCCCCCATTACCTGATATTTTGGGGTGGAACACGCACTGAAAGCTTTCCTAGTGGACATGCGCTCCATTCTGTCTTGCTTTTTGGCTTCCTCTTCTACCTGGTCTCCAGGCAGATCAAGCGTAGATTTACCCGGATCGCTCTGCAAATCCTGTTCATCTTCCTCATATTAGCTTCAGGATTGGCTCGAATCTATCTGGGCTTACATTGGTTCAGCGATGTTATTGGTGGCTACCTCCTTGGCGGACTGCTTCTTGTTATTCTAATTAAAGGATACACGAAGTGCAGACAGTGGCTGGAACCAGATGACCGGGCAGTTGCAGTATAGGGATAAATCCGTTGAGATGCATGCGGTCAATGCATTCACAGCAGTTAAAAGCATTGACAGGCAGGAGAGTTGATGAAACAATAGCACAGACCAGGTGCTCCGCGCGCAAAGTGCCCATAGCGATGAGCATCGTTTTCATGGCCGGAGTTAGCCTTTCACTATGTTCATGCGCAATTCGTGGGAGAGATCTGGGCGCGTGTACTCATAGTAGATGTAGAGCTTATCCTCCACCGGCAGGGCATACGCGTAGCGGATACACCCGTAGGGTGACGACACCCAGGGCTTATCCCGCGTTAGCCGCTCAAAGTGGATCATGTCCCGACTGAAGGCCAGACCACACATCTCCTCGTAGGTGTCGTAGAAACCAGCGCCGCCGTCGTAGAAAGCGGCATAGCCGCCCTCCACCGGCACAATCGAGTTGATTCGCGCTCGCACACCATCCCACCCCTGACCATCAGGCTCGAACACGTAGCGGCCCCGGGGAAAGCGCAGCCCATCCTCCGAGATGAGAAGCATGGTAGCATCATGCCCCACCAGCACCCGGGTTCCATCATCCTCGATGCGAAAGTGCTGCCGTGGTGACACAGCGGCGTAGACCCAGTAGGCGCCATCTCGCAGATAGACTATCGGGTCCTTGATGTAATGCAGGCCGTAGTCAAAGGGGAACAGGACCGTCCGCCGGCCCTGCACATCCAGCTCGGCAAGGCTCGTCCCCCGCAGCACATCCACACGCCAGTAATTACCATTGGCGTACTCGTAGCTGACGTACAGCCGCCACTCGCCGCCGGGGTCCTTCACCGGGCAGCCTACCTCGATGGAGTTGGCACAGAAGTCCTCCCGAGTGGCCGACCATATCTCGCCGAAGTGAACACCGTCATCGCTCTCAGCCACCGAACAGCGCCCGCCACGACCTCGCTCCAGCGGTTCCCGTTGCCGGTAGAAAAGATAGAACTTGCCCGTCTCCGGGTCGTGGAATGCCTTGCATCCCCCGGCCCAGAAGCCATACCCACGTCCCGTAGGCTCAACGATGGTCTGACCCTGTTGCGGATCGAACCGCAGACCCTCAATTTGCATCATCACCCTCCTCAGGTGCTAGATCACACTTTACAGGCTCTTCCTAGGAAGCAATTATGGCCTGGGCCAGAGTAAAGGTCAAGCACAGTTGACACCCAACCAGGCCTATCATACACTACTCTTGCCGGCGTTGCCGCCAAGAATACAGGCCCACCGGGATCGATTGTTAAGAACAGAAGTGTTCTGTGATATTGACCGTGCTAAAGAACCTAGAGTGAGGCGTTGTTGCTGATGACCGCTCCAAAAGACCAACCACGACAGGCAGACCGTATGACGGGTAGAGAGCGCATCCTGGCGGCGCTCAATAGAGAGCCGGTTGACCGCATCCCCTTTGTCCCGTTGCTTGGCCCGTACACGCTGATGGATATGCCTGAAGAGGTTGCCGGAAAGGCCACGGGATGGGGACTTTTTGACCCCCCCAGGATGATAGCAGCGTCAAGGGCGTTGGGATGTGACTTGATGATTCGTCACGTTGCAGCCACCGGGCCGTTCGGAACCGGTGCACCTCACCTGCAAAGCCTGGGGGGATTTGCGCCTCCCATCGAAGTCAAAACAGAATTCAAGGATGGTGAACTTTCGGAAACCCTATCTACCCCGGTAGGAAGCGTAACCGGGAGATGGAAATTCACCGATAGGGTGGGCGTTATTCCTCACCTCGTAAAGTACGTGGTGAACAACCATGAAGAGATGAATATCTTCCACTATGCGGTGGAACATATGAATACGGAGCCGGTGGCGGCCAACTATGGTGCCTTTTTAGAAATAGATAAGATGATTGGAGACGAGGGGATCCCCACAGCCTCCATATCCAATTCGCCCTTAATGTTCCTTATCGAGATGGCGTGGGGGTTGGAGAGCACTTATTTATTGCTTCATGACTACCGTGACGAAGTCGAGGACATTTTGGACAAGTTGCATGCCTCGCTCAAGCGGTATGTGGAAGTGCTCGCCGCCAGCCCAGCTCAGGTCGTTATTCAATATGAGAACACCTCGACTACACTTCTATCTCCAACCATCTTCCGCCGCTACTGCTTGCCTTACCTCAACGACTACGCGGACATCCTGAAAGGAGCGGGTAAGATATATCTAGTCCACATGTGCGGCACCTTGCATAGCCTGGTGGACGACATCGCCCAGGGCCACTTCAACGGCATCTGCGATGTAGCTCCTCCGCCCACTGGCGATCTTCCTTTGGATGAGGCAGCGGCTAAACTGCCGGGAAAGGTAGTCATTGGCGGTATTGACGCAAACACCTTTATTAGTCGGGATGCTGAATTTGTGAAAGCGGAGGTCTCAAATCTCATCGAGCGCATAAAGCCATTTAGAGGAGTATTGTTGGGTAGCGGGGATGTGACACCGCGCGGCACGCCTGCCGAGAATTTGCGAACAATCCGCAGTCTGGTAGATACACTAGGAGCTTACACTTGATGGGTAATAAGGAGTTACGGGACGATACCAAGCGTTCAACCCCCCAATGATTACTCACAGCACTTACAGTTGCAGAACCAGATGCAAAGTCGATGAATTATCTGAACTTTGTCCCATTCAGTTTTTAGTGTCACGAAAGTGGTGGAAAGTCTTGTGAATTCATACGAAAGAGTTCTAAAAAGATTAGAAGGCGAACCAGTAGAGAAGATTCCTAATCTGAATATTATCATGACCTTTGCTGCCAAATACATAGGCGTTCCATATAAGAAGTATGTTACAGACTACAGGTATCTTGTTGAGGGGAATATAGCCTGCTGCGAAAAATTTGGAATAGACATGGTGAGCGCAATCTCAGATCCTTACCGGGAATTACATGATTTTGGGGGAAGTGTAATTTTCCCTGAAGATGATGTTCCAAAGTGCACGGACTTTCTTTTAAAAGAATACTCAGACATAAAAAAGCTATCTAGCAAAGAGCCTTTAGAGAGTGAAAGGATGCTAGACAGAATTAAAGCTGTCGAATTGTATAAACGAAAGCTATCCGGGAGTTATCCAATACTTGGCTGGATTGAAGGTGCTTTTGCTGAAGCTAACAACCTTCGGGAAATGAGTAGTATTATGTTGGATCTTATTGATGAACCAGATTTTGTTCATGAGGTTTTAGAGATATGTACAGAACAGGCAATACGATTTGGGGTAGAACAAGTCAAGGCTGGAGCCGATTTCATCGGGGTAGGGGATGCCGCAGCTTCGTTGATTGGACCTAAATATTTTGAGACTTTTGCACTTCCTTATGAAAAGAGAATATGTGATGCAATTCATGAAGCTGGTGCGAAAGTTAAGTTACATATTTGTGGTAATATTACACCTATTCTTGATTTAATTCATTTGAGCGGAGCTGATATCATAGATATAGATTGGATGGTGGATTTTGGTCAAGCGGTAGATACTTTTTCAAATAAATGCTCAGCGTGTGGAAATTTCGATCCCGTTGATATTATGCTAAAAGGAACACCGAAAAGAGTAGAGCAGGCTGTAATAAAGTGTGTAGAAGCGGGTAACGACAATACTTTTATAGCCGCAGGATGTGAGGTGCCAAAAGAGACACCGATTGAAAATATGGTTGCTGTTGATGAGACATTAAAGAAATTGGCATAACAAAGTTATTTTTGGGTTTGGTATCTTCTAAAAATGCTATTATAAAACAGCATCCGTTACAGCTCCTTGTTTTCCCTCAGACGCAGGTCCGGCAGCCATCGCAGTGCTCTTGGCAGATACCAGTTGCGCCTACCCAGCAACCGCATAGCAGCCGGCACCAAGACCGTACGTATAATGGTGGCGTCAAGAAGCACCGCTACCGCCAGGCCGAATCCCATTTGCTGGAACATAACCAGGTCGCCGGCGGCGAAACCAGAGAAGACGGCTACCATGATGAGGGCCGCGCCGGTGATGATGCCAGCCGTTGATCGCAGCCCGAAGGCAACTGACTCGCTGTTATTCTGCGTCTGGTCAAAACGCTCCCTGATGCGGGTCAACAGGAACACGTTATAGTCCATCGACAGTCCAAAAAGCACACAGAAAAGGAATATAGGGACCCATGCCTCGAATATCTCTACGTGCTGGAAGCCCAACAGGTCGGCCCCAACCCCCTTAATAAAGACGAGCACCACCAGTCCGTAAGCTGCTCCCACGGAGAGCAAATTCATGATGATTGCCGTCACCGGAACAACGATGGAGCGGAATGCCACCGTCAGCAGTATGAAGCTCAATCCGAGGACGAACGCGAGCACGATTGGCAGATAGTCGCCCGTCAGATCGATGTAGTCTATGTTACTGGCGGTCGCTCCGGTTACCGATACATCGGCCTCAACACCGGAGAAGGCCTGAGGAATGTGATCGGTGCGCAGTCTTCTTATTGCTTCGATTGCCTCATCGCCCATGGGATCTCCCGACACCGGTGCTGACAGGAGAGCAAGATCACCGCTTGAGTTGACCTGGAGGCGAAATGGGCCGGAGAAGTCGGGATCTGATTCGAGGGCGGTTTCAAGGTGCTCAATGCCTCCCTGCACGGCTTCTGAGTCGATCTGCCCATCAATGACAATCTCCGCTGGCGTCACCAGTCCAAAGGAAAATTCCTCCTCCAGAATAAGGAATCCTTCTTTAGACTCAATGCTATCGGGAAGGGTGCTGATACCCGCGGCCCCGATGTTGATGCCGAAGGCAGGGATGGCGGCAGCTACTAGCAGCCCGGCGGCTATTAGAATACTGATCACCGGACGCCGCATCACACCACGGGACGCCCAGTCCCAGAAACCGCCTTTCCTCGGTTCACCTTGCTTGGCAGTACTCCGCCTGCCAAGAGGTATGCGTAGGGCGTTAACCTTGTCGCCCATAAGGCTGAGCACCGCCGGGAACAGGGTCAGCGAGGCCAGCACAGCAGCGATGACCACCAGGATGGCGCCGGTTGCCAAGCTGGTAAAGAGGGTGGTGGGCACGATTAGCATGCCGAACAGCGCCAGCACCACGGCCATTCCGCTGAAGAACACAGCACGGCTGGCAGTCGCCCCGGCAGCCGCTATCGCATCAATCTTTTCCAGACCACGCCTGCGCTCCTCCCGGTAACGCGACACGATGAAGAGTGAATAGTCAATACCAAGGGCCAAACCCATCGCGGTAATCATGTTGGTGACAAAGATGGAAAGCTCGAAGGCTTGCCCGATGAGTGCGGTGGCCCCTAATGCCACGACGATGGAGACTATACCCAGCACCAGAGGGACCATAGCTGCGGCTATGGCGCCGAAGACCAGCACCAGGATGATAAGCGCCAGTGGAATAGCGAAGATCTCTGCGGTCTGCAGGTCCTTCTGTGCCATCTCATGGAAATCATTGCCCAGGGTTGCCTCACCGGTGATTAAGACCTGAAACTCGCTCTCCCCATCAGCCCCGCCGATGACTTCGTGGACCTGGGCGATGTTGTCGGAGGCTTCATCGTAGTCTCCCGCCATGACAAAAGGAAGAACGGTGGTGTGCCTGTCAGCCGAGACCAGCGATTCGGCGCCGGTCTGGTAGTAATGCATTCCCCCCTCAATGACATCACCTCCCAGGGCTACGATGTTGCTATAAAGGCCCTCCACGTAGTCCTGGAAAGCCGGGGCATCCACCGTTAATGTCTCCGATCTAACGATGACAATGTCGTTTGCCCTCCTCGGACCCCGGAGGCGCTCCTCAAGCAAAGTGTCGGCTCGCTTGGACTCAGGGTTGCCCCTAAACCCCTCCTCGCTGGTCAGCGCGTTTCCAAGGAAGATGGCTATAAAGCTTACAGCAAGGAAGATGACCAATGCCCAGACGCCAATTGTGAGCCACGGGCGCCGACCGCTGCCGCGGGCTAGAGCTTCAGTAGATAGCCTTGGTGCCTTGATAACGCCTCCTTATCATAGAGAGGATCGAGTTTCAGCCGGGGGAAGTGGTTATCGATTATACCATCCCCATGCCCATAGAAAAAGTCGCGACCTTCTTTGAGGTTGCCATGGCTCTCGGCTTGCCAACAGGTGCGTATGCGCCAGAAAATGAGTCACCCGAGCCTCCACTTGACAGATATCAACACTCCAAGGAGGGAACCAGTGGATTTGCTCTAGGTTGCGACTTGTGTTATTTTAGCAGGGATGTATCAAAGAATCTCGATCTAGCCAGATGCTGCTCAAATTATTGGCTCAATACTCATGAGGAGGACTCATAGCGAATAATGGGGTCAACGATGATCATTGTAGGAGAGAAGATCAACACCAGTCGGAAGAGCATCGAAGAAGCTGTTAGGAAACGGGATGCCACGTTTATCACCAAGGTGGCCCGGGATCAAGCCGAAGCTGGGGCCCATTACATTGATGTCAACGCTGGAACATTTCTGGATCAAGAGGTTGATTGCCTCTGCTGGCTGGTCGAGACGGTACAAAGCGAAGTCAACCTGCCCTTGTGCTTGGATAGTCCCAATCCCAAAGCATTGTCCGAAGCGGTCAAACGCCACAAAGGCGAAGCGATGATCAATTCCATTTCACTGGAAGAAGACCGCTTTCAATCCCTTCTTCCTGTAATCACTTCTAAGCCCTGTCATGTGGTCGCCCTCTGTATGGCTCAAACATCGATGCCCACCACCGTAGAAGAAAGAGTCCAGGTTGGTTCGGAACTTATCAAGAAACTCACAGATGAAGGGATTCCCCTTGAAAAGATTTATGTGGACCCGCTGGTGCAGCCTGTTTCTGTG
>Ga0180433_10006914_pt1 | contig 14662 bp, 5 predicted proteins | sample SS_ome_8_FD_132980 | JGI IMG/M metagenome (GOLD analysis project Ga0180433, IMG submission 132980) | Hypersaline lake sediment archaeal communities from the Salton Sea, California, USA - SS_1_D_1 metaG | ecosystem: Environmental > Aquatic > Non-marine Saline and Alkaline > Hypersaline > Sediment... | reverse complement strand
GAGGGATTACAGGGGGGAGTTCCTTCATTATCAGTCATTGACTGGAAATGCATTGAAACTCAAAGCAAAGCTTTCAATATTATTTCCGCCCCAAGTACAACTTGGATCGGAGGTGGACTCGAGTTCAGGGGAGCAAAGCGACACTGGACTGGAGGCAAATCGATGAGCTCAAACGCCTGGACTCCACGATGAATACATTCATCGTGAAGTCCAGTCTCTTAAAAATCCTACATCCCAAGTACCAAAATCTTATTACATTCAAAATTACAATCAACCTCTCTCTAACGCCCAAACCTTCCCATCACCACAGTCGTCCTCCGTCCGCGGTCTGCGGTCTTTTCTGGCCTCTGGCCACTGTCATCTGGTTTCTGAACGAAAACACTCTCAAGCTCCTGCATCTTTATTCTTTATTCTTTGGTCTTTAGTCTTTCACTTTTTCCTTTTTCCTTTTTCCTTTCTTCCCTTTGTAAGCTTCGTGGTAACCCTATACCACTTAACCAATACCCTCTCTTCTCCATGTTCCCTTTATTTGACCGCAGACCGCAGACGGCTGACAGCAATGACAATAACTATCATACACCAAAAAACTGACCTCTAACACTAAGACGCATCACCACCGCTTTACTCTACATCAAACTCAATACCCTGTGCCAGAGGTAACTCATTACCCCAGTTAATGGTATTTGTCTGGCGTCTCATATAGGCTTTCCAGGCATCTGAACCGGATTCTCGACCCCCGCCGGTTTCTTTCTCACCGCCGAAGGCTCCACCGATCTCTGCTCCGGACGTACCCACATTAACATTGGCAATCCCGCAGTCGGATCCTATATGGGAAAGGAAATACTGTTCTTTTCTCAGATCTGTGGTGAAAAGTGAACTGCTTAATCCCTGAGGAACATTATTGTGAATGTCAATGGCCTCTTCAAATGTATCATACTCAATAATATATAAAATAGGGGCAAAGGTTTCCTGCTGCACAATATCATAACCATTTTCAGCTTCCATAATGGTAGGCTCTACATAAAACCCGTCTTCCAGTCCTTTAATTGTTACTGTATTGCCGCCGTACAGTAGCTTTCCACCCGCTTTTTTCACTTTTTCTATAGCATCCATCATGGTATCGACTGCAAACGTATCGATCACCGGCCCCATTAAAACACCCTCTTCAAGCGGGTTGCCTATAGTTACCTGCTTATAGGTATTTACCAACCTGTCAACAAAATCTTTTTTAATCTTTTTATTAATAATGACCCGTCTGGTAGTAGTGCACCGCTGACCGGCAGTACCCACTGCTCCGAAAAGTACTGTCCGTATAGCCATATCCATATTTGCATCATCAGCAACAATAACAGCATTATTGCCGCCCAGTTCCAGAATTGTACGGCCCAGTCTTTTTCCCACAGTTTTACCCACATGTTTGCCCATGGCAGTACTGCCGGTGGAACTGATCAATGGGACCCTGGTATCATTTATCAGCTCTTCTCCTACGGTGGAACCGCGCCCTATGACCAGATTGAAAATTCCCTGCAGATCATGTTCATCAATGATCGGCTGCAGGATATTCTGAACTGCAATGCCACAAAGCGGGGTTTTGGAGCTTGGTTTCCAGAGATTTACATCACCGCATACAGCAGCAAGCATAGCATTCCAGGCCCATACTGCTACCGGAAAATTAAACGCAGTAATGATACCCACAATTCCATAGGGATGATACTGATCAAACATACGGTGATAGGGGCGTTCACTGTGCATGGTAAAACCATACAACATTCTGCTCTGTCCAACCGCAAAATCAGCAATATCGATCATTTCCTGAACCTCTCCTTCTCCTTCCACATTGATCTTTCCCATTTCCAGAGTGACCAGTTTTCCCAGAGGTTCTTTGAACTCACGTAATCTTTTGCCAATAAGTCTGACAATCTCTCCTCTCTGAGGAGCAGGTTTCATCCGCCACTCCTGAAAGGCCTTCTCTGCTGTCTCCACCACCTTTTTATAATCATTTTTATCAGCCTGGATGACTTTTGCTATGGGTTTACCGTCTATAGGGGAATAAGAAGTAAGCTCTTCACCCCCGGTTTGTATCCAGCCGTCCTTGCCACCGGTAGAAGCACCGTAATTGACTTCCTTTATATTGAGTGTATCCAGAAAATCATACTTCATAATACCTCCTTTTAGCTTATATATAAATAATTTATTTTTGTAATAGCTGCTTTATTTTAAAAGATTACTTTTTACTTAAATATTCATTGTGTGTACATTTACAATTTAACTGATTTTTAAAATTATGCAAGAATTTATGTGAAACAGTCAGTTGTTTTCTTTTCTCTGACTTTATGTTATGACGAACATTGATTATTTAAATGACAATGTATCGGGGTATCGGAGTAACGGAGTGTCGGGGATTAGTGGATATCGATTATTTAATTTTATAAATCAGCCACCGTTCTGGTTTGACGATCATACGCACTAATTTTCCTATGATCCGGTCATAGTGTTCATCAATTTTTTCAAAAACCTCTTTTTCCCAATATCCCATCTTAAATGCCATCTCAGCCCACACTTGCGTCTCTGCAGCTTCTGATTCTGAATCACTGAGTTTGCTGATAAAGGCTGCTTTATATCGTCGTTTTCTCCAAGCTTCTCCAATATTAGCACATACTGAACGCGATGATCGTCTGATTTGATCCGTTAATGAATATCGTTCCTCAGCAGGTAATAATTTGGTTAACTCAAAAATCCTCACAGCACCTGTCATTGCAAGCTGATAAACTTCTAACTCCCTGTATGTCGTTACAAATTTATTCTCAGCCATAACACTCCACTCATCCCATTATTCTCCGATACTCTTACCTAAACGAGAATTATTATACTATTAAATAATAATTTACTGAATGATATCTTTCCCCGATACCCCGTTACCCCCATACTCCGTTACTATAACATAAATGATGAATGCCCAACTGTCACACACAACCACTCTCTAATGCCCAAAGATTCCCATCACCACAGCGGTCCACGGTCTGCGGTCTTTTCTGGCCTCTGGCCACTGGCTTCTGGTCTCTGCACGATAACCTTTTCACGTTCTAAAGCTCTCAAGCTCTTGCATCTTGATTCTTTCGTCTTTGGTCTTTGGTCTTTAGTCTTTCACTTTTTCCTTTTTCCTTTTTCCTTTCTTCCCTTCATGTCCTTCGTGAGCTTCGTGGTTTAACCACATTACTTATACCCTACACCTCTTAACCTAAACCCTCCCTCCTCCTTTCCTCCCTTCTCCATATTCCATTCAGAAACACTCCAATACACATAGCTCAATGACGATTGTCTGTCTGTTACAGACAATCACTCTCTAACGCCGAAACGCATCACGCTAACCGATCTTAATGCTGGAATGAATGCCGAATGCGGTGATCTTACGGTTTGCTACTCTCATCCCTTGTCTTTCCCCGAATTCAAAATGGATACCGCCCTGCACGCTTCGGGAAAAGGTATAGGATATCCGGGGTTCCAGTGACCAGCTCTTGGTAAAGTTGGATTTTGCCATCTCTGATCCTTCACCTCGTTTTTTATAGATGATATCATTGCCCATATTGAATTTCAAAGAAATATCAATGGTATTGTCAAACCTCTTTTTTATAAACGGCAGTTTGATGCCTTTTTTAAGCGTATACTGACCTGATATGATAAGTTTAGAAGACAGCTCTTTACTCTTGGATTCTCCGTATTGCGTCTGTTCCGAAATACTTACTGTATTGGAATACTGAATATTTGAGGTGATATCATTTTTAAAACGCAGAGAAACTCCCAGGAGCGGATTAAAACCGCTGCTCACATTGATATTAGTGGTTTTCCCATTGGACATCTGCTCAGTTCTTTTACCGGTAAAGGAATGATTGATATTTATACTTTGAAAAACTGAGGAAATTAAAGGGATCTTTTCCAGTCCGCTCCAGCGAACTGTCCAACTGGGAAAAGGAATTTCTGTATCACCTACATATAATACTGAATTGGAAATTGTTTCTGTGGTCTGGGATGAGATATTTTTGCTTTGATCATAATTATAATCAAAACTGATATTTACTTTATTGGCAATATTGATCCCGGACCGCATGGAAAAACGATTACTCCTTTTTCCAGTTCGGGGCTGGGAAATTTTTTCTGAATATTCAAGATCTTCATCACTGAAGCCAAACTTATAGGCAGTTGTAGGAGAAGTAAGTATACCCTGATCATTTCTGGTTTTGGAAGTAGAAAAATTCACTGAAATCGGTTCTATACCTTTTAAGGTGTTACCGATTGCGGAAAGAATGGTGGTAATAGTGGAAGGCTTATCTTCCTCATCTTCCTGTTCCTCTGTATCCTTGGTTTCGTCTGTTGTTTTCTCTTCTGTTTCTCTCTGGACCGGCCTCCTTCTTCGTGTCTGAGGACGACGTATGGTTTTTTCTTTCTCCCCTGTTTCAAACATACTGATAAACTTATCCGGACTGAGCTTTCCGCTGATTGTTAACCCCGCATTCACTCCTGCACTCTTACTTGCAGTTGTTCTCTGTATATTGTTCTGCCATCTGTAATTAGCATCATATTTGAATGAAGGGGAAAACCAGGACAACAGGTCTGGATTAAAGGTTGCCTGAAATCTCTGCTGATAATCCAATCGTTCCGGAGAACCGGTTAATATTTCTTCCCAGGGTGTATCGAGCATATTATAGCTCTGGGAGTTGGAATAATCAACTGAGAGATCATCAATAGGCTGTAATCGTATAGAAACATCATTATTGAGAGTAGCAGTTCTTGAAGATTTTGGCACTCCTTCTCTGTTTTCAGATTCTTTCTTGGAATCGTTTCCGTTGATCTTAAAAGAGAAACTGTTAAAAGGATAGTATATCTTAAACTCTGCAATTTTACCTAAAAATCCTTTATCGCCCAGCCATATAAAGGGCTTGATTGAGTATTTTTTATCAATATTTACATTATAGCTGAAACTTCCATTATAACTTAAAGACTTGCCAAAACGGATACGGGAACTGCGGTCATCAGAACGCCGGAAACTCATCTGAGCTTTAATGGGATCAATCAGATATCTTCCGAAAAAATTCCGGGATCGCTTGGTTTTAGAGAAAGAAACGCTTAACCCCTGATTTTCATTTACTGTCTGAATCTCCCGAAGCTGTTCATCAGTCATGATATCTTTATCTACTATAATATCACTTCCCGGCATATATTTAGGAGTGGAAAGAGATTTACTGTAATTTGCCCGGACCGGAATATTCAGGCCCCAGGAAACCGGTAAAAATTTCTCCATATTGACATTGACATTCACCGCATAACTCTGGGCATTTGATCCTCCTCCGAATCTCTCATTGACAGTATGAAAATCAGCATCCTGTTTATCATAAGAACCGTTAATACTGCAGAAATCACCAATCTGTATATTGGATTTTGCTCTGATTGCCATTCCTTTTTCTTTCCGCACATTTGATAAACGCAGCTCATTCAGCCATAATTCTCCACTGAAATAACTGTTTGTTCTGTTTACTATACCTGCTCTGAGCCATCGTACGTTCGTGACTGTAGGATCTCCCACAATGGTCACAGTATGACCGTTTTCTAATACGATACTGCTGGTGTCCTGATCAGCATCCCGGTTGAGTTTTAACTTGCTGAACACTTCCAGAGGAAGCTCAATATTGTTTCTTTCATCCCATCCCTGATACACAGGATATCGTATTTCATAATAATTCTCGTTCCTGGTATCTGAACCTATCTGCAGATAAAAATCCACAGGACTGCTGTCGGGAGGAAAAGAAGTGTACAATAAATCTCCACCATGCAGAAACATCTTTAATATTTTATAATGAATTAAATCTACGGGCTGGTACAATGTTTTCTGGGCAACAGCACTTCTGTTGGGCGGCAGGTCATTTAACTTTAATACTAATGCCTGCTCTCTGGCATGAATCCGCCGTACAGGATCATATTCCCCTGACACTCCTTCCGGCGACTGGTATTCATCTTTATTTTCGTGAGTATTGTACACTTTAATGACCAGAGTGGTATCATCAGCAACGCCGTAATTTGTGGTATCAGGGGGTTCGTAAATACCTTTAAATCTCCATTCATTACCAACCAGACTGATCTGTGCAATCTGCATCCGGGTATATGAATCCACACTGTCCACCCATATTCTGATATACTTTATTCTTGACCACTGAGGATTACCCACAACTGTATCAGGCTCATTCAGGCGAAGCTGATATTTCCGCCATCCTTTACCTTCTTTACCATAGCCGTCGATTAAACTTGTATCCGGACTGTTTTCATCAAGAGAAAATGAAAAAGAATAGTAATTATTGGTCAGATCAGAGGTTGAATTTCCATTCAGATCTTCACTGTCCGGTAATTTAACACTCGATTTATTAATACTGTTTTCTGTTCCGTTGATCTTTATAATATCTTTAATATATTCATCCTGGGAATTATAGTCATAATCATCATAACTCCAGGGTTCATCCGGAGATTTCTCCCCGTTATTATCCAGATCCCAGAAATCATAGGGAGTTGCCCGGCCGTCTTCTATAACTGCCGTTTCATGAGGATGGAAAAGATCGGGAGGATCATCACCCCAGATACCGTCTATACCGGTATCTTCATCATTGGGCTGCAACACTTCATCCCGTAAACCGGACTTTAATTTATCCTCTGTATCCAGCCTGCCGTTCGGAATAACATCCTCTGAAATAGACCCTACATCAATATGAACGTTGCCTGCCGGATACCCTTCCATGAGTTTTACCCAAACTTCCAGAAAACGGCTTTTTATCTGATTAGCATATCCGGTAGGCAAAGCTTTCTGAAGTCCTCCCCAGCACTGCCGTTTCTGCTCATCAGTATCCAGAGAATCAATGGGGTGAAATCGTACTTCAAGTACATCTTTATATCGTGCACTCCCTCCCATTTGAGTACTTATTTCCTTGTTAGGCCATATATCATGCACATCTACCTTACTGAAGGGATTAACCCACTCAATATATCCGCGTTTATCCAGAGGTGCTTTAAGGTTATCTGCTCCGATGAGTGGTTGGGAACTATAATTCCAGGAAATTCCATTAATATTGATCTTATTTTCCAGTTTTGCTCCTTCAAAATCATCTAAATATGCCACCCCGTTTTTATCTCCAGTGCTGGAATTGTTCAACGAATTCGGATTAGGAATAACCTGAGCAATCTCACCTTCGAATGATAGTTTGGAATCCCCGGATACGTTCAGTAAGGGTACATAGTTAAAAGCTCTGGTAAGAAACTGATTTTTCAGATCAACAGAAGTATTCACATCCCATACTAGATTTGAAAAGGGAGTTTCTTTGCCAATATTAACCCGTCTGTCCACGGTCTGCAGACTCCGGTAAAGAAGAGTGCCGCCGATAAAAGCACGGCTGTCTTCTTTTTCCCATATATTATATTCAGCTCTGGCTCCCAGCAGCATCTTTTTATCTATAGAAAACATCTCCTGCAGTTCATAGGTTACCTCCAGATTTGCATTCGGATCTGTGGCGCCTTCCTTGGTTATGGTGAGCATGCCGGAGCGATAATCTATATTATAATCCACTCCTCTTTCCAGCAGAGCACCGTTAAGGGTGACTTTCTCTGAACTTTCAATAACATTGATACCTAACTGATAGGTTGATTTTAACCGTGATAAGGATGATGATTTTACTTCAATATAAAAATTACTTTTCCTGATAATTTCTGATTGATTGGTAGGATCAACATAGTAGAAGTTCGCCCATTGATCCTGGGGCAGTTTAGAATCAGACAGAGTATCCGGTGCAAAGGGAGTAAGATCCGGGAAGAACAGCTCTCCTCTTTCCAGATCAATAATATTGGGATTTCCGAAATCAATGTTTCCGTCAGGAGTGGGACTTCCTGATTCATTTTTTCTGTCCAGCCCGAAAATTTCCAGATAGCTCTTTGACCGGGATTCTCCTTCCGGTTTGGTTGAATCCAGAGGATCACCTGAAGGAGTCTTATAATAAATTTTTAAATCAAAATCTTCCTGATTTATATTTTGTGTGTTTCCTAAATTGTATACATTTTTCCATTCCAGATCCCAGGTTTCCAGATCCGGAGTGGGATTTCTGGGTTTGATAATTTTAAAAATTTTCTTTCCGGTAAAAACACCGTTTTCATCAGGCAGAGTACCGAACACATTGCCGGAAGTATCCCGAAAACTGACCGCGAGAACCTCATAATCCTGAAGGTACCGATCCATCCTGATATATCCTAATTTCTTGTCCACGAAATAATCTTCATTGGGCTCCAGACGCAAAAAATATCCTTCGTAGCTGTCATTGGTTATTTTGGACGTATCAGGATTATCCGGATCCACAACTGCCCAGCCGTGAAAAGCATTCTCATCACTCTGATAGTTGGTTCCTGATTTGTATACCTCTATTCTGGTAATGACATCTTCCGGATTATATTCATGTAAGCCGTCTTCATCAACCTGCGGATACATAGCCCGATACCGGTCATGCAAAAAGAAATATGTGTTCCGCAGATAATTATAATCCTGAATCTGGGTTGCACCTTCTTCCTTGCCCCCGGTCAGGGTCAGTTTTTTCTTTTGTCCCTTTTCCATACTGGCTATAGTGGTAATATCAAGATTACCCAGTTTAAACCGTGCTTTCACACCGAATAATCCTGAATTTTTGGCACTGAAAGTCACAAATCGGGTACCAGGCAGAGATAATGATACATTACCGGCATCAATACTTTGAAGGATAGCATCCTCATCCCCCCGATATTGTACCTGCAAGGCATTCTGAAATTCAAAGGGACGTTCACTGTCCTGATCAACAAAGACAGAAACATTTTCTCCGATCTTTCCTTCCACCTTGAATCGCTGGGTCTGTTTCATGTTAAAACTTCCGGTGGGTGCCCGGTTGGTAGCTGTCATTACTTCCTGCCGTTTTTCATGCCGGTAGGTGCCGTCTATAGTAATATTTCCGGTAACATTCAGACTTAACTCATCACCGCCGAATAATCTTTTAAACGTTTTACTTTTAATTTTCGGACTTTTAAAGGTTATGCCTCCTCCTTCATCGCCTTCTTCCCGGGGTAAATAGTGTTCACTGAAATAAGATCGTAAAGCATATTCAGTTTCACGCATCAGCCGCTGCTTCATATACTGTTCTAAGGTAAGATGCTGGGGGATGAGCAGATCCTGGTTATCATATTTGTACCGGATGGTAACAAACTGACCGGATGAATCAATAGTCACTTCCCGTTTAAATGCTTTGGGATAGGGGGGAGTTCTTTCGGAAAGAGAATATCCCAGAGGATAGTCTATTTGTTTTGATAAAAGGGGAGGGAAATGCTCCTCAGGGCCGGGAAGATGCAGTCCTATCTGTGCTTTGATTAAAACCGGATACAAAACACATACTACGGCTATTAACCCTGAGAAAAATGTAAGCCAATATGATTTAACACGATACATAGATTGCCTATACTCCCAGCACTGATGTTACTGATATCTATTGAGTACAGATATCATTTCTTTTATCATTTTCTACCAGTATCAATATTCTATAGGCAACCCATTGTTTTTAATTATCAACAATTTAAATAAAGATAAATTTTATTGTTTGAAATTGCAAGTAAAAATTTATCTTTTTTTCTGAATATTATTCTTCCAGTTCTGTAAACTGCCCCGCCTTTTTTGTATATACATTGATAATGATCATACCCAACACAAGATGCACCCCCAACGTATACCAGATGTACTGAGGATGTCCTAGATTCCTGAAATATCCATACAGAGAAGTAAAGATTACTCCGCTCAGTGCACCGCCGATTCCTATGGCAAGAAAATTAGTTCCCATATACAGCCCCGCTTTTTCTTTGGGAGCCAGCCAGGTTATATACTCCTGAATCCGGGGAGAAGATGCCATTTCACCAACTGCAAAAAGGAGTATACCCAGAAATACCCAGGCAGGATGAATTATATGAGCCAATCCCAGAAAAAGATATCCGCCAGCCATAATAACCAGCCCTGAGGTAAAAGCAGGTATGGCTTTGAACTTCTCCACTATTCTGGAAACAAAAATCTGACACACCATAATAACCCATCCCGAATGTGCTATTGTTTCTCCCATAATTCTTCTCTGGCCGTCTTCTCCGATTTTTGAAAGAAAATTCGCCACCGCAGAACCCAGAACACCTTTCAATGCCACATAAAGCCGGACAGTATCAAGATTCTTATCCACATATACAGGAGCTAAATTAAAAAAGGACCAGAAAGGAAGCCAGAAAAACAACCCGATCAAGACCAGAAAAATTAAAAATTTTATATCAGAAAGAGCAACTCCCATATCCTTGAATTTATGCTTTAATGTAATGCCTTCTGTTTTTCTTTCCGGCTCCTTGTAAAAAATTATGGTAATTAACAGCATCAGTCCCACAGCCACTGCACCGGCAAGAAAAGCATTATTCCAGGAAATAGCCCGGAGTCTGCCCATTACCACTGGTCCTACAGAAGCTCCTACATTAACCATTGCATAAAAGATGCCAAACCCTAACGTTTTATTGGTCTTATCTGTCACGACCCGAACTGTTCCGGATATAAGCGGCTTAAAAATACCGGCAGCAAGACCTATGCTGAGCATAGTAAGGGCAATACCCGAAAATGACTGAGTGAGCATTAACAGAAGAATAGAGGGCAGGTAGGCAAGATAGGAAACAATAAGAACTTTTTTAAATCCGAACCGGTCAGCAAAAGTACCGGAAAATACCGGTATAACATAAGAGAAAAAAAGAAAAATTGATTGGATAATTCCCAGTTCACCTTTGGAAAATCCTAAATGTTCCATATAAATGCCAAAACCCAGATAAATGCCGTAATAGGCAAATCGTTCCAGTATTTCGATAGAATTAGCAACCCAGAAAACTCCGGGGAATGCTGTACGGTTTTTCATTATGCATCTCCTTTCATCATAAAATTGATTTTTTATTACTCTTCAATATGGTTATCTACTTTTTTACTTATCAGTTACTCTGATTTACTGTTTCGGCAGTTTCAATCTTGCTCTTTCATGCAGATTATGTTTTTTAGAAAAATAGGGGCGAAGCTCATAAACGAATTCATATTCAACCGGATATACAAGATATTTATCCAGAACACCGGGGCCGCAGCTACCATTGCCTAACCCTAATTGAGCACAGTTGATACTGAGGATGATCTCATCTCTGGGATGCAATTCATGAATATGATCAGCTTTGTCCAGATCTCTGGCAGTATAATGCAGAGCAGAAAAGGACAAAAGTTCATCTGCCACCATTACTATGCCATTTCCTGCTTTATTTGTCAGAGCTGCCCATCGTACATCCTCCCGGTTGCCGGTCTCCTGAGGGCGTACATAGGGCACATAAAATTCATCAACTGTTTTTGCATACAATCCGACCGGACTGCCTGTTTTTCGGTCAGGATAGTTTTCATGTGGACCCCTTCCCAGCCAGTGTATCTGAGAATATTCCGCACATAAAGACATGCGAACTCCGATTTTGGGCAACACAGGCAGCTCACCATAGGGATGAACCTTGTTTTTTATTCGTATGCATCCATTGGTAAATATCTGATACTCTACACGGTGTAAAAATCCTGCTACATGTTTTCCTGTACAATTAAAATCAATGCTGATATGTACGTTATTATTGATCTTTTCAAAATGAAAGTTTTCAACCTCATAGTGCAATGAATCAATACCGTATTTTTTCCACTTTACAGTCAGATATTGATTATTATCCGTTGGTGCACGGTAGACATTCAGCAGAGGACCGGATACTGACGTACGGCTATTGATAATGTTTTCTTTTCCATATTCTAATGCCTCGATAATCCCTTCTGTAGTATTAAATTCTACTCTGAACGAGCCTCCCTTGACTGTGAGTTTATCATTAACTTCTGTAACCTGAAGATCTGTATCTTTGTGTAACACCATATGGTCTGCTGCAGGAACTTGATAGGGAATCATACACTGGGCCTGGGCTACTTCAAATCCAGATTCAGCCCATAGAGTATTATTTTTCAAACGAAAACTGAAATTAATCCAGTATTCAGCACCTGCCCGGAGCTGAGGTTTTTCAAAGGGAACATACACCAGTTCAGAAGAACCGGGAGCAATATCAAGATCAGATAATACTCCCTTCTGGATTTCTTTTCCGTCCTCACATACAGTCCATTGACAGGTAAACTGATCAAGATTGGTGAAAAAATACTTATTTTTTATGACAAATTCGTTTTTATTATAACGGGGAATAACCTCAATATTCTGATATACCTTTTTTACTTCCCACAGTTTGGGAGGAATGCTGCGGTCAGGGAAGACCAGCCCATTAATGCAGAAATTGCCGTCATTGGCATGATCACCAAAATCGCCACCGTAGGCCCAGAACATTTCCCCGTCTTCGGCCTGCTTTTGCAATCCCTGATCCACCCAGTCCCAGATAGATCCTCCCTGCAGATATGGATAGGATTCTATCACATCCCAGTACCCCTGAAGATTACCCACACTGTTCCCCATGGCGTGAGCATACTCACACATGATGAGTGGTCTGTCTCTGTCCACTTCTGCATACTCTTTTAAATGCCGGATCGCAGAATACATGGGACAGACAATATCTGTATGCGGGCGCAGCCCGGCTCTCTCATAATGCACCGGTCTGGAGGGATCACGTTGATGGATCCATTCACTGGCTTTCTGAAAGGTAGTGCCGTCTCCGGCTTCATTCCCCAGAGACCAGATTATGACAGATGGATGATTCTTATCTCTCTCCACCATACGCTTGATCCGATCAATATGCGCCTGTTCCCATTCCGGTTTATTTGCCAATGTGTATTTCGGATCATATCCCATTCCGTGAGATTCAATATTGGCCTCATCAATAACATATAATCCATACTGATCACAGAGATCATACCACTCCGGAACATGGGGATAATGACTGGTTCGTACAGTATTAATATTAAATCGTTTCATGAGGGTAATATCTTTGATCATGGTCTCAGTGCTGACATAATGTCCGGTTACCGGATGGTGCTCATGTCTGTTCACCCCCTTGATATAGATGGGCTTTCCGTTAACTAAAAGCTGTCCGTTTCTGATCTCTATTTCCCGGAATCCTATTCTGCAGCTTTCATGTTCCAGAATATTTCCTTCATGATCTTTTAAGGATAACACCAGAGTATACAGATGAGGAGTCTCTGCAGTCCACTTCAGTGGTTTCTTAATACAGGTATTCATCTGTATGATGCCATTATTGTGAGCAGCTATGTATTCACAGTTTCCTGTGATCACAGGCTCCGGCTTAACCTGTTTTCCTTCAGGATCAATTAACCTGCCCTCAACTGTAATATGAGAAACAGCAGTTGTTCGTTTATTGTAAACCCGGGCTTTTACTGTTAATTCCGCATCCCGGAAAGAATCATCAAAATCTGTATGGACTTCAAAATCCCTGATATGAACCAGCGGAGCTGAATAAAGATATACATCCCGGAAAATACCACTCAATCTCCAGAAATCCTGACATTCAAGATAGGAACCATCCGACCATCTGAACACCTTTGCTGCCAGTATATTCTTTCCTGGTTTGATATAAGGGGTAAGGTCAAATTCTGCCGGGGTTCTGCTTCCCTGACTGTACCCTACCAGTTGTCCGTTGAGCCAAAGATAAAAAGCAGACTCCACTCCTTTAAAGTGAATATAGGTTTGTCTGCCTTCCCATTCTTTGGGAACAGTAAACACAGTTCTGTAACAGCCCACCGGATTATAGTCATGCTGAATAAAGGGAGGATTTTTTTCAAAAGGATAGCGAACATTCAGGTAGATCGGGGTTCCGTATCCCTGAAGCTGCCAGTTTGATGGAATAGGAATATCATCCCAGTGAGAAACAATATAGTTGGTTTGGTAAAAATCATCCGGCGCCTGCTCCGGATTAGAGGACCAGAAAAATTTCCAGGTTCCGTTTAAACTCTTATAAAAAGAGGAGGCTTCTATATCACAAGTGACCGCCTCTGATTCAGTTTTATAGGGTATCAGGGTGGCATGGGGTGCCTCCTTGTTTATCCCGATCACATGCGGATTTTCCCAGTCATTTACTTTTTTCATATCATCAGCGAAACTACTGCCTGAAAAAATAAAAAAACTTACAGTAATGAAAAGATAGGTTATACGTTTTTTGTATTGCATGCTCAGCCTCCTTTGTTTACTTCGTGGTTCACTCCATTCCTGCACCGAATTAGACATGATTAACAGGATTTTGAATTAATGCATGAATATACCTTATACCCTATACCACTTAACCAATACCCACCCATCCTTCCTTTCCTCCCTTCTCCATGTTCCCTCTATTTGACCGCGGACCGCAGACGGCGGACTGCAATGCTTAGCAACCTATGCTGGTTTTTGCATGCTAATTAACTCTCATTCTAAAGCTCTCAAGCTCTCGCATCTTAATTCTTTAGTCTTTAGTCTTTATTCTTTGGTCTTTAGTCTTTCACTTTTTCCTTTTTCCTTTTTCCTTTCTTCCCTTCGTGGTCCGCCGTCCGCCGTCAGCGGTCTGCGGTCAATACTGGCCTCTGGCTACTGTCTTCTGGTTTCTGAATGGAAACACT
>Ga0180433_10006913_pt1 | contig 14662 bp, 7 predicted proteins | sample SS_ome_8_FD_132980 | JGI IMG/M metagenome (GOLD analysis project Ga0180433, IMG submission 132980) | Hypersaline lake sediment archaeal communities from the Salton Sea, California, USA - SS_1_D_1 metaG | ecosystem: Environmental > Aquatic > Non-marine Saline and Alkaline > Hypersaline > Sediment... | reverse complement strand
CGTATCGCCGCAGTATCGACACAAATCGACACGACTGAAGATACCATTCTGGAACGTATCGATTCGGCAACTGATGATCTGGCAAACAGGATTGATAATGATGATGCTGAATCTTGTTGCAGCTACCTTGCTGAGCGTATTGCCACAGTATCGACACAACTCGACACAACCGAAGATGCCATCCTAGAGCGTATCGATTCCTGCTGTAACAACCTAAGCAGTCTCATCGATGACAACGCCACCATAATCGATAGCAATGCCAGACGTTTAGAAACACAGATCGAAAACCTATCTATTCAAGCCGATTCGTGTTGCGATTACCTAAGCAGCCTCATTGAGAATCTGCAGGTCGAATGTAACCTCACTCCACTTGAGCAGCGTATCGATTCTTGCTGCGACCAGCAGTCAAACGAGGAAGAATCCACTCGCGATACCGTCGAGTCAACCCGTGAAACTATTTTAACTAAGGTCGATGAGTGCTGTGAATACCTCAGTAATGCTATTGAAAATCTACAAGTCGAATGTAACCTTACCCCACTTGAGCAACGTATCGATTCCTGTTGCGACCACTTGAGCGGAATACTTGGTGGAGAAGTAACCTCCAAACTTGATCAGTTGCTCGATGTAACCGGCTACCCATGCAAACAACCAATATTCCAGACCGATATCGACACACCAGGCGGCTATGTGATCAGCGATTCAGGGGTCTATTGCTTGGCAGAATCAGTCAGCCTTACCGACAACTCGGCACCTGGCATCTACATCACTGGCGTTGACCGCGTCACCCTCAACATGCAAGGTAACGGCATCTTCTGCCAGGGGGTCGGACCAAATGCCATTAAGGTGGAAAATTGCAACGACGTGATTATACAGGATGGCATGATTTCAGGCACAAGTGAGGATGGTATACACATTATTAACGGCGACCATACAACGATTCTTGACATGATCATACGCAACTGTGGTGAGCGTGGCGTAGAAATCCAAAGCTCTAATGATGGCGTTATTCGTCGTGTCCGCTTGGAAGACAACTCCGATGAGGGAATCTACATCGATAACGCTTGTTCGCGCATTGAAATGACAGATTCAAATGCTATGTCAAACGGCAGCCATGGATTCAGCTTCGGTGGCAGCAAAAACATCATTATGGATAGTAAGGCATTCGACAATGATGGCTATGGCTTCTATCAGCGCTGCATTTTGGACAGCAGTGCACGCAGGGTTTACCACATGCCAAACTATGTGTTCGGCAATATTGCACGTAACAACACCACCGCAAACTATAACTCCAGAGGTGTCGTCTCTCCATTCGGCATTGTAAGCGCTATTGTAGAACGTACCAACGTCAACTCTGGTTCAGGCCGTTACGTTAACGTCGATCTAAGAAATGACAGCGATAGCCTCGTGACAGAATGTGTTGACTAGCTCAATTGTTATATCTGCACAAATGACATGGCTTGATAAGATTGCTAGCAAAGCAATAATCACGGTTGTTCGCATAGACCATGTTATTTTTAACCAAGTTGGTACAACTGGAAGCATTCAAACCCGTACCCCATCCCACACTGTTACCAGCAGTGCATGTAATGTGGTTGTTCACAACAACATTGCCCGAAGGAAAGTTTAATGCTGAAAAAACCTGATGCGTTATATTGTTCGCTTCAACACCCGCAAAAACAATATGCCCTCCATCGGAGGCCCATGAAGCACTATATACAGAGCCAGGTCCAGCATCGCTACTAACTTTCAAAGCAAGCGTTTTTGCTGCCGGGTCAAAAGAATAGACCCGCACCTTCACCCCAGAAGAATTACTCCCACCAACAACGAGATAACGACCACATGGCGACCAGTCAACAGCAAAGAGAACCGCACCATGATCCTTACTGTCCCGCAAGGTCAATGTTTTGGCAGTTGCATCAAACTCATATATTCGAACATCGTAATCATCGGTACCATTGCTACCAACCATAGCCACATAACGGCCATCCCACGACCATGAAACACCACGCACAATTGCACCATGCGCCTGGCTATCACGTAAAGTGAGCAATTCAGTCAAAATATCAAACTCATAAATGAATAGCTCGTTACCTCCCGTAGCATTACCACCAACCGCAACAAATCTCCCATCTGGCGACCACCGTACAGAGCGTACCCGTGCACCATGATTAATACCCTGAACTTCTGTAAGTGTATTTGTTGCTTTTTCAAAACGAAAAAGACGCATGTAAAAACCCGACCTGACATTGCCACCAACAAGCAAGTACCTGCCATCTGGAGACCATGCTACGGCATACAAAATCCGATTGTGATCGGCACTCACCAACAACTCAAGCATATGCGTACAAAGATCAAATCCATAAACACGAATTTCGTAGCCATCGATACCAGCATTGCCAACAACAGCCAAATAATTACCATCTTTCGTCCAATCAACCGCACGTATCTGTCTACCTGTGCGATGCGTAATGCCCTGCACCCCCCGCAAGCTGTTGTTACTGCTATCAAAACGATATGTTCTGGTTTGACGTTCCGCGGGCCTCCCGCCCAGTGCAAAAAAGTTGCATACCTTTGGATGCCATTGACAGCTATAGGCAATTGCATCGATATCACCACTGGCAAGCGCGCTAGGTAAACCCAGAGATTCCTCGAGCCTAATTCCATACGCGGTAGACAATCCGTTAGATGGCGCCTGTATACCAGATACACGGCTCGCAACAATACTGCTACACGACTCTGCCCCCCTGAATGCAAAGCCAGCTACAACATTCGCCACATCCATAGCACTCGTAATAGTTCCCTCAGCATAGCAACGCTCAAATAAATTCCCCGCCCCATCCTCTGAAACAAACCCAAATGTGTCGATGCTGCTACCACCATCTTCTAGGCTTTTGCAACTAATCAGCATATTTCCTGTCGCAGTATCAAGTGAGTATCCTGCAGAAGCATTATTACACGCAAAACAATCCTGCAAAATGCTATCATTACACTGGTCAAGCAAAAAACCGATAATGTTTTGAGTTGCCCTGCATTTGAACAATGAACATCGAGAGCAACCGTCCAACTTCACACCTTCATTAGCATTATTCAAAAAGACAGAATCCTCCACCACTATCACACTACTATTCGCTGCACTTAGGCCAATGTTACACTGTGTTGCACCTATGTTGCTAATAGTTATGCTGTCACAGCCACTGGCAATTTCTATTCCATTCCCATTTGTTGGCGAAAAGATCGTGCCGTTCCGTACAGTAACCTTAGAAACACTATTATTAATCACCACGCCGTGATTGGATCCATTGGCTATGCAATAACCATTCAGATCAAGCGTCACGCAACTGGCAGAAATGGTTATAGTCCCCACCGCATCAGTCGCAAGCTTGTAATAACCAGATTCAGTAATTACCGACGGACTAAACTCATCAATCACCTGTGGTGCAACCGCTTCTTGGTTACTTGCATGCAAAATAGATACACCAAGCAAAAATATGAGAAATGGACACCGCATGCACCAAGCAACCAAGCCATTTTTCCTCATTACCACCTAACTCATGACGCATACGTACATAGTGCACACCCATCAACCACATTACTCACGAAACAATAATTCCTGTCATTGCCATACACATGATTATTTTTGATTAGGTTAGAGCAATTCGACCCACTTAAGCCAACGCTGGTGCCAATAGAGTTGCCAGCCACACAGGAGATCTTATTCTGCATAATAGTGTTATTCGAAGGGAAGGTAAGAGCAGAAAAAACCCCATGGGTTGCACCGCTTGTCACATCCCCTGCAACCAAAATATCATTACCTGCCACTGACCATGAAGCTGACCGCGTCGGTGAAGCTCCAACCTGACTTGCTGCAAGACTCAGTGTCTTCGTTGAACGATCAAAAGAATAAACGCGAATATTATTACCACCACTTGTTGCCCCACCAGTCACCACATATCGCCCACACGATGACCAATCAATACCATACACCGTTGCTCCATGAGCCTGACTGTCACGAAGAGTTAAGGTCTTGGTGCTACTGTCAAATTCGTACACACGTGTATCAAAGCCGCCTGTCCCTGAATCACCAACAACTGCCAAATACCTTCCGTCCCACGACCACGCAGCACCACGCACTGTCGCACCATGCGCCTGGCTATCTCGCAAAGTCAATGCTTCGGTCAGAAGATCAAACTCATAAATAAAAAGTTGGTTACCACCAGTTGTGGTGCTACCAACGGCAACAACCCAATCGTTAGGAGCAAACTCAACAACCTGCACAGTAGCTCCCGGGTTTTGCGTACCCAGAAGGGCAAGAGTCCCGGTTGTTTTATTGAAGCTAAACCTGACAAGAAAATTTAAAAACCCAAACAACTGCGCTGCACCAACCAAATAGTTACCATCCGGAGACCAAGAAATTGCCTGAATTGTCACAGATCCGTAATTTAAGCCATTAACAACACTCAGCAATTTAGTACATAAATCAAGACGGTAAACACGCAAATCGTAACCACCAGAACCGGAAGTTCCAGAACATGCCAGATAATTACCATCATCCGACCAATCTAGACTGTAAATAATACCACCACTACCATGCGACAAACCCTGTAATGCCTGTAACGTATTATTCTTCTGGTCGAAAAGATAAGACCTAATTTGATTGTTAGTCGGTGCGCCTGCCACCGTACAAAAACCACATATCTTTGGATGCCACTGACAAGTATAAGCGGTAGCGCCAAGCGTATTAAAGGCTAAAACACCCAGTGCGCTCAAACTCTCTTCAAGCCTAACGCCATACGCTGCCGATGAACCACCCGACGGTGTCTGTGTGCCACACACGCTACTACTTATAATACTACTACAGGATTCAGCTCCCTTGAGCGCAAACCCTATCGCCACGTTAGTTATGGCGGTTGCCGTTGTTACGGTTCCTTCAGTACGACAACAATCAAAAGAATTACATGTACCATCCTCGGTTATAAATCCATACGAGTCGGTCGCACTGCCACTACCAATCTGCAAACTTTTACAACCTAGAAACAAGTTCCTACTGGCAGTAGCAAGCGAATACCCTGCAAAAGAATTGTTCACAGCCAAGCAGTCGTAAATATTGTTGTCTGTACATTGATCGAATGAAAAACCAGTAGCGTTCTGCAACGACTTGCATCCCGATATCGAACACCGAGAACAGCTAGTCAGCTTGACTCCCTCATTGGCGCTACCAATAAAGCTAGAATTTTCCACGATAATACCATTGCTGCTAGACACATTCAGACCAATGGCACATTGCGCAGTACGAATATTACGGACAGTAACACCATCACAACCACTAGCAATCTCGATACCATTGCCACTAATTGGCGATGAAATCACACCATTTCGGACAATAACTTGAGATGCGTTGTTATTGATTACAATCCCATGAGTTGTGCCATTGGCGATACAATAACCATTAAGATCAAATGTTACGCAACTGGCAGAAATCGTTATTGTTCCCACCGCATCAGTCGAAAGCTTATAGTGGCCAGATTCAGTGATTACTGATGGACTAAACTCGTCGATAGCCTGTGGCGCAACAGCCTCCTGATTGCTCCCTGGCAACCTGCCGGCAATGCAAAGAGCCACCAGCACAAGAAAAGCCACGGTCAATCGACAATCTTTCATTAACCTATCGCTCGCCTAAAAAACGAAAACTAATAATGACCGCAGCTCCTACGATACCAAGCTATCTGCCATCAATTGATAAAGTGTCAAACACATCTTCCACCAGTCGTTGTGCTCAACTCATCAAAACAAGTACATCGTGAACACTGCTTCATAACATTGACAACAAAACCATAATCCTTGTCATTGTTGTAGACTGTGTTGTTTTTAATCATATTGGAGCAGCTTGAGCCAAAAATGCCTACACTGGTACCAAGGTTATTTCCAGTTGTTCCGTAGACATCATTGTCGGTCACAAGATTTTTGGAAACAAATAATGCACCCGAGTAGATGTCATGTGTCAGCGTCTCAACACCCTCCGCACCACAGATAAGAATATAACCACCATCCTGCCCCCATGATGTTGCACGGCAGGGTGATGGCCCGGTATCACTAACTGCCTGTACACTAAATGTTTCAGTCTCTAGATTAAACGAATAAAGCACAGCCTCTTCATTGGGAGAAACATTGACGCCAGCAGTAACAAAATAGCGGCGACACGGCGACCAATCGACGCCATACACTGTAGCACCGTGTACTACACTATCCTTGAGCGTAAGTACCTTGGTGCTACCATCAAAAGAATATAACCGCGTATCATTCCCCCCTGTGCCAGCTGCACCACCCATTGCTAAGTACTGATCATCGCACGACCATGCAACGCTATACACAGTCGCACCTGGAGCTTGACTGTCTCGCAAGGTAAGTGTTTCTGCTATTGGATCAAATTCATAAATAAACAGTTGATTGCCACCGGTCGTTTCACTCCCCACAGCTAGAAACCGGCCACTCGGCGACCATTTAATAGTCCAGACGGTTGCTCCATGAGCAACCGTAGAAACTGAAGTCAAGGTTCCAGAGCTTTTGTTAAAACCATAAAGACGTATCTGGTTACCTCCCGAAGCCACACCGCCAACAACCAAGTGCCCCCCATTCGGCGACCATGAAGTCGCATAGAGCGTCGCCCCATGTGTTGCCTCCGTTGCAACTTCAAGAAGACCGCTACAACTATCAAGACCATACACTCTTGTATCGTACCCTCCCGAACCAGCGCTACCAACAGCCGCTAAATAGTCACCATCAACAGACCATTCAAGATTACGAATCTCACCCGTAGCCCCATGACTCAGAGTTTGAAGATCGGTAATAGTGTTGGCATCCCTGTCATAAAAATAGGTTCGTATTTGACCATTGCTCGGCACACCCCCCAAAACAAAATAATCGCATATTTTGGGATGCCACTGGCACGTATACATTGTCTGCGCAACATTGCCGGATACCAGACGGGTAAACGGGCTCACACTAGCCTCAAGTAAAATTCCATATGCAGCTGACGAGCCACCGGATGGTGTTTTGGTGCAACCAATACTATTGCGTGTAATGGCACTACACGTTTCGCCGCCTTTCAGAGCAAACCCTGCCGCTATATTCGCTACATCGGTCGCAGAAGTCACCACCCCTCTAGCGCAGCAAAGATCAAATGTATTACAGGATCCGCCATCTGCAACAAAGCCATGCGTATCAACCGCACTCCCACTACTACCAATGCCTAAGCTTTTACAGTCAACAAGCAAGTTACTTATACAGCTTTGCAAGTGATAGCCAGCAACCGCATCTTCTATCGCCAAACAACCCTGCAAATTGTTGTTGTCACATTGATCAAGCCGCACCCCAGTCGAATTCAAACCAGTTCTACACTTGGACAATAAACATCCAGTACAACTAGCAAGATTGACACCTTCATTCGTATTACTCAGAAAAACAGAATCGCTCACTATTAAGGCATTACAACTGGTTGCATTCAACCCTGTCAAACACTGGATGGCACGAATGTTCTCTATTGTTATCCCCTGCCCCCCACTTTCAACCTCAATACCATTGCCAGCTGTCGGCGAAATGATGGTACCGTTCCGAACGGTAACCTCAGAAACTCCACTGCTAATGACTACACCATGATTTATACCGTTGGAAATGCAAAAGCCATTCAAATCAAGGGTGACGCGACTTGTCGATATCGTTACGGTACCAATCAGGTCGCTCGAAAGTTTGTAATAACCCGGCGAAGTAATAATCGATGGAGTTGGATCAAACTCATCCATCGGCACTGGTGCAACGGCCTCATCATTACTGGCCTTAACCAACAAGATCATGCTCAACAATACCGTCGCCAAAATCAAGCACTGCTTACGCATCATCATCGCTACCCCCACATATGGTTCCCTCGGTTCCTTGCTCCGTTGAAAGATTAAAACATGAACAGAGGGAACAACTCGGCTGTGCGTCAGAAACAAAACAATAATTTCTGTCATTGTTGTAGACAGTGTTTCCCCTGATCAAATTAAGAAAGTTAGAACCACTAATGCCTGTACTAGTGCCAATATTGTTACCAGTCGTACAGTAGACGGTATTATACGTAACCATATTTTTTTCAGGAAAGGACAGTGCCGAAAAAACATCATGAGTCTGATTAGCCGATTCTGCTCCTGCAAAAAGAATATGCTGACCTCCCGGCGCCCAAGAAATTGCATAAGCCGGAGAAGGACCCGTACTAGCACTTGCCTGCAATGCAAGCGTCTGAGCAACAAGATCAAACGAATAAAGACGAGCCTCATTTCCGCCAACGGCTGTTCCTGCCGTTGCTATATAGCGACCACAAGGGGACCAATCAACACCAAACGTGTCTGCACCATGCGTTTCGCTATCCTGAAGAGTAAGTGTACCCGTACTACTGTTAAAGCTATATACACGCGTATCGTAATTGCCCGTCCCTGTATCACCCACTATCGCCGCATACGAGCCACTCCATGACCACGCAACACCACGCACAGTAGCACCATGCGCCTCGCTATCAGTCAATGTAAGATCCTCATCAACCGGATCAAATTGATACACAAACAGCTGATTTCCACCCGTTGTCTGGCTTCCCACTAGCACAAACTGCCCATCTGGTGACCACTTAAGGGCTCGAACCGTTGCACCATGCGCCACTGTATCAACTGAGGTCAGTGTTCCAGCGTCTCTACTAAAACTGTAAAGCGTTATTTGATCACCACCTGAAGACGCACCTCCAACAACTAAATGTCCACCACTTGGCGACCATGAGGTAGCATAGAGAGTCGCTCCATGGGTAACACTCTGTACCAACCCAAGCGTTTTGCTACATGCATCAAGCTGATAAACACGCGCTTGATAACCTCCAGAGCCCGCGTTACCAGCAAAGGCTAAATATTTACCATCCTTAGTCCATTCAAGGCCAAATATATCGTCATTTGTGCCATGAGAAATCCCTTGCACTGCTTGAAAGGCACTTGCATTAACATCAAAGGTATAAGTCTGAAGTTGGTCTTCTGCCGGAATACCGCCCAATGCAAAAAATCCGCTAATAGTAGGATGCCATGCAGCAGCATAAAGTGTCGTGTTGGCATCGCCAGTTACCAAAGAGGTCAACGAACTAAAAGATTCTTCCAGCCAAATGCCATACGCTGTCGATGAACCACCAGTAGGCGTTGTCGAACAACTTGCATTGCAATGAGAAACGACACTACAGGTCTCACTCCCCTTGAACGCAAACCCTGCCACTACATTCGATGCACCAGTCGACGTCGTCGTTGTATTCTTGGCGTGACAACATGAGAATGAATTGCACGAGCCATCTTCTGCCAGAAAGCCATATGAATCTGTGGCAACGCCAGCACCAATCTGTAAACTTTTACACCCAAGCACCACATTGCGCTGACAAGTATCAAGCGAGTAGCCAGCCGCTGAATTATTGATCGCAAGACAATTTTGCACACTGCTATTCGTGCACTCGTCAAGCAAGATACCAGTTGTGTTTAAAGAGGTTTTGCAATCAGAAAGAGAACATCGTGAACAACCTGTCAGCTTAATGCCCTCGCTTGTATTATTCAGAAAAACAGAATCCTGTACCGCGATCGAATTGCTCGTAGCCGCGTTCAACCCAATAGCACATTGTGTTACCCGCACGTTTTTCACCACAATGTCGTCACAGCCACTGGCAACCTCGATACCATTACCGCTTGTTGGAGCAGAAATAGTACCGTTGCGAACTTCAATCTGCGATGCATTATTGTTGATCACAACGCCATGGTTCGTTCCATTGGCAATACAATAACCATTCAAATCAAGCGTCACACAACTTGTTGAAATCGTAAGCGTCCCCACCAAATCCGTCGCAAGTTTGTAATAGCCGGAGGAAGTGATAGTTGACGGGCTAAACTCATCAATTGGCTCAGGAGCAACAGCCTCAGCATTACTTGCCCGCACACGTGGTGCCAGCAAGGCCCCCAAGCACAGTATAACGCACAAGCTAATACGCCTTTCCACCTCGCCTTGCATCATCTACTTCCTCTCCATGCAGATACCCGCCACATTGATAACAAACACAAGCCAATTATATGGACACATTCTGCAGAAGACCCGGGTTGCCATTCATTGAACCTTCATAAACATTAGTTACATAAAGATAGTTTTGATCACAGTCGTAACACTTGTTTGCCGTAATAAAATTGGTCAAGCCCGGTGCACTAATCCCTGAACTCATCTTGTACAAACAACCATGTATATTGTGCACAATGTTTTTTGAAATCGTACACTTAGTTGGTGCTTGCAACCCGGTAAAAACACGGTGACTCACGCTACTAGTTACCGCGCCACCAGCCGCAACATGAGAGCCGCCTGCCGCCCAAGAGACACTATTGACTGTATCACCATGTGTTTGACTATCTTGAAGGCTAATGGTGTTGGTTGTCGGGTCAACAAGATAAGCCCTAATTTCCTTGTCATCAGTTCCTGTAGCTCCGCCAGTGACGATGTAGTTTCTTGGCGACCAGGAAATACTATTTACTGCAGCACCGTGCGCCTTAGTATCATAGCTCGTCAGCGTTTTGGTGGTCGAATCAAAACCGATGAAGATCGTATCCTTGCCACTGCCATTCACTGCGCCACCAGCGGCAAGATAGGGCTCACAGGCAGACCAACCAACACTATTGATGGTTGCTCCGTGCGCAAGGCTATCACGTAGGGTAAGCGTCTTGGTATAAAGACTCATCTCGTATAGCTGTATTTCACTGCCTTCCGTCGCTACTCCACCAACAACCAAAAAACTACTGCTCGGCGACCAGCTAAGCGATTTTACTTCGGCACCACGTGCCACACTATCAACAAGCTTTAGCGTTTTTGCTATGTGATTGATTTCATACACCCTGATTTGATACGTAGAAGAAGTTGCACCGCCAACGGCTAAAAAGCGGGAGTCCGGACTAAAGGCAACACTGTTAATGGCTGCCCCGTGCGCCGCACTGTCGCAAAGCGTCAACGACTTATGCTCCTGGTCAAGATAGTACAATCTGACCTCCTTGCTATCAGTACCTGTTGCACCACCAGCTGCCAAATAACGGCTATCTGATGACCACGCAACGGCATTGACCGTTGCTCCATGCGAAACCGCGTCACGCAAGGTAAGCGTGCTGTGTACACTGTTATACTCAGCAATCTCCACCTCACAACTACCCTGGACGACTGGCCCGGCAGTTGCCAGATAGTTGGCATCAGGGAACCAGGAGAGACTGTTGACCGCTGCACTGCGATCCACGTTAACTTCGTCACCAAGCGTGCTAAATGTTTCGAGCAATACTATGCCATACGCCTTGGCAAGATGATCAGCAGGTGTGCTCGAATTACTTATATAGCAATTATGCACCTCAGAAGATTCTTCAGTACCCTTAAAACAAACACCCGCCGCAATATTCGTCGCTTCCGTTGCCAGGGTGCCAGTACCCTCACCTATGCAATTGAGAAAGATATTGTGCCCACCATTTTCTGCTAAGTACCCATATGAATCGGTTACTGATGCCGGCCCAGTCTGAATAGACGTACAACCCATAAGCGCACATCGTTGCGCGTTTGATAGATGAAACCCGGCATAACTGTTACCAACCGAACCACATTCACGCATATGAACGCCATTGGTATTCAGGAGATAAATCCCTACCCGGCATTGAATTGGGCACGTAGAAATAAGAATACACAGGGAGCAGGTGTCAAGCTTGATCCCCTCCTCAGTCCCGCCGAAAATAACACACTGGTTAATCACGATTGACACTGACTGCGTCGCAGAGATACCGCGCAGGCACTGGTGGGTATGGATGTACCTGATAACCACATCTTGGCATCCGGCACTGATTTCTATCGCACTACCTGCGGTAACATCCTCGATATTGCCATTCTCAATCTCAATGTGCCGCACCCCAGGACTCACAAGAATAGCATGAGTCTCACTGCCAGTAATGGCATAATTATTTAGATCAAAGGAAACATTGTTCGCCGAAATTTTAATTTGCCCCGTAATATTGTTGGCAAGCTTGTAAGCTCCCGGAGAGGTAATTTCAATCGGTTCAGTAATTGGTGATGCCGCAATCAATGACGAACGGGCGGCATACGCTGGCACACGCATAAGCACCAGAGCCACACCGACAACAATTATGACTATTTTTTTCATTACTACAGCCCCGAGTCAAAGGTGAATATGCCAAGAACTACTCATATACCGTCAACTCATAGTACAGGCCACGGCCCTGGTCAATGCGCTCACACACAACCATCCTTGAGGAAGGAAGCCAATCTTGGTACAATAATCGCGTTTTGATGGGCAATTAATAAGCTGCGTACACATACGGAGGTACGCTCATGATCGGGTTGAATAGCGCTAGCACGGCATGCGCAGAAAAAATTAAAGAAGAAAGTAGCAAGTTTTATGGCCTCAATGTCGAAGTCGGCAAAGTCATTGTTGGCCAAGAAAACATCATCGAGTTTATTTTGATCGCCATCTTGAGCGATGGCCATATTCTCCTGGAGGGAATCCCTGGCCTAGCCAAGACCACCATGATCAAATCGGTAACCAGAGCACTCGGGCTACAATCAACACGCATTCAATTTACCCCCGATCTGCTTCCGGCAGACTTGATCGGCTCGCTCATCTACAGCCCTAAAACACAGGAATTTGAGACCCGTAAGGGACCTATCTTTTCCAACTTGGTGCTGGCTGACGAGATTAATCGTGCACCAGCAAAGGTCCAAGCTGCACTGCTTGAAGCAATGCAAGAGCGACAGGTAACCATTGGACCAAACACCTTCAAGCTTGATAAGCCCTTCTTGGTATTCGCTACACAAAACCCGATTGAGCAAGAAGGTACCTATCGCCTCCCTGAGGCCCAAGTAGACCGCTTCATGTTCAAGCTATTGATCAACTACCCTCGCAAAAGCCAAGAGCGTGAGATTCTCAGGCGCGTGCCCGACGTGCAAGTCATCCAGCCTGTCTTGTCGCAGGAAGACATTTTTTCAACACGAGCGCTGATCCAAAGCATCTATGTCGATGAAAAGATCGCTGATTATATAATTGACCTTGTATTTGCCACGCGAATCCCAGAAGAAGCTGGATTGGCACGCATAAAGCCATACATCAATTGTGGAGCATCACCCCGTGCAACGTTGGCACTCCAACACGCAGCCAAGGCTCATGCATTCCTGAAAAAGCGTCATTTTGTGACTCCAGACGACATTAAAGCAGTTGCATATCCTATCCTCCGCCATCGCATCACTCTCACCTACGAGGCAGAAGCTGATGGCGTACAAACAGACGAGATCATTGGCCATATATTGGGCACCGTTCGCTCTCCATAATCACCTCCCCTAAGGGCAAATAGCCCTAAGTTGCGGCGCTTGCGGCGTGCGACGCACTTGACAATGGCAATGTCGGCTGAGTATTGTGTGAATGCGTCCACACATACGAGGATTGCTGGATGAAACATCCGTTTTGGATCATAAATAGCATGTTGCTTGCGTTCGTATTGCTTGCCATCGGCTCCGCTCGATTCTGGCGAGTCTCTATGCCAGAGCGCGAGGATATTCAGCCAATGAAGGCACCAAGCACACGAACACAAAAGAGCTTAGAAATAAATCTTAAGAAAATCTATGAAAACGACCTGTTCGACACCATTGGTCGCAGCGCACCAGAACGTATGCGTCCGCAAATGCCCGCTCTGCCAGAGCCCCCGCGTGATCAAGCAATCAAGATACCAGCAGCACCGGAACCAAACTTCTTGGAACCCCTGGACGTAACACTCAAAGGGATCGTGGTCCTTAAACAAGACAGTACAAAAAACATTGCCATTATGAGCGAAAATAAAACAGGCAAAGAGGGCACCTATCGTGTGAGTGATACTCTCGAAGACGCACAGCTGGTCAACATCTATGGCAATAAGGTCGTATTGCTCCGGTCAAATGGCCAACAAGAAGTTATGTACCTGCGCGAGCAAGACGCGAAGCTCGACCCATCCTACCTGATCGTTGACGGATGGGATGCGGTAATTAAGCCACTTGGTCCAAATCGCTTTGGCATTAATCCAACCGAGTTTTCCCGCCGCATTGAAAGTCTGGCGGCCCTCATCGATGTGCTTGGCCTGACTTCAGCGTACAAAAAGGGCAAGAGCGTTGGCTGTCGTATCGGTAATCTCACCGAAAAGTCTCTAGGTGGCCAGCTCGGTCTACAACGAGGTGATATTATCACTTCGGTTAATGATATTCCTGCAACTACAACAGAAAACCGGCTGCGCATATATAAAAATGTCATTGATCTAAGTGCTGGAGGCATTGTACGTGTTGCCATGACTCGTACAGGGCGTGAGCTTGTACTAGAATTGGTATTGCAACAAACCGATGAGCAGGAATACGCAAAAAAAGCCTCTCTTGCTGGTAACGCCCAACCAAAGAAACCCGAAAAAACATACGCACCGCCACGCACCATGAAAGATATAGCGGAAGAAAGTAAAAGATTTTCACCAACCATAGATGACATACGCGGCAGAGAGCGCCTCAACATGGTGCAACGAGGCAGGCTGTCGCCACAATAGCGCCGCAGTGATGGATGTAGCCATATGAATAAAACAAT
>Ga0180433_10006910_pt1 | contig 14665 bp, 12 predicted proteins | sample SS_ome_8_FD_132980 | JGI IMG/M metagenome (GOLD analysis project Ga0180433, IMG submission 132980) | Hypersaline lake sediment archaeal communities from the Salton Sea, California, USA - SS_1_D_1 metaG | ecosystem: Environmental > Aquatic > Non-marine Saline and Alkaline > Hypersaline >... | reverse complement strand
TCGGGGGCAGGGATTCGAACCCCGATTGCCAGGGCCAGAACCTGGCGTCCTACCATTAGACGACCCCCGAATAATGACTCATCTTAACAGCCCATCTTATATTTTCAAATGACGATAAACTGCTAATAAAGTTGAAAGCCATCCCAAAAATAATCCTGTTAGTAATTGCAGCCCCATCAACCAGAAAAGGTTTTTCATTAAATAATTCCAAAGACTAAATCCTGGCACTAAATTCATTAACTGAGGCGATAAGAAATAAACCAACGGAATTGATATTGCTGCAATTAACAAAGCAGCAATTAATCCACTAATCATACCTTGAATAATAAACGGCGTTCTAATAAACCAGGGTGAAGCTCCAACTAATTTCATTGTTTCAACTTCATAGCGAGAAGCATGCACCGAAATTCTAATCGTGCTAAAGGCGACTAAAACCACCAAGAGAGTTAATAATAATGCTACTATCGCACCAAAAGAATGAATTTTATTAGTTGTTTCAAATACTTTATCGATAACCGATTCTCGATGATAAAAATCAACTTTATTCAATAAATCAGGATACTCTTCGCTAAGATAATCAGCTATTTCAGCATATCGTTCTGGCTCATTTACAATAATATCAAGCGATGATAAAAAAGGATTATCTCCAACCTGATCAAGCGCTCTTTGATAAAGAATATCTCCCCTATATCGATCCATGAAATGACTAAGAGCTTCTTCGGCTGAAACTATTTTGATCTCCTGAATATCATCGCTAAATTTAATTTCAATATCCTCTTTGACTGTCATCATATCAGCGCTATCAATATCTCTCTGGAAATAGGCAGCTATGCTAACCTGCTCTTTGATTTGATTGACAACCGCCTTTGACAATCCTCCGATCAAAAAGAGCAGAGTTATCAAAAATACCACTACTGCTATAACCATAACTGCTATCCAGCTTGATTCTCGACTACGTCGAAAATTAATCCAACCAAATTTGAAAGCTCTTTTATAAGATAATAAGTCAGGCATAATTAGAAAACAAAATTGCGACTATTATTGTCGTCACGAATGATTCGACCCTGATGCAGAGCCATCGTTCGCCCTTCTGTTTGAGCAATAACATCTTTATCGTGAGTTGCAACAACCACTGTTGTCCCCATGTGATGAATTTTTTTCAATAACTCTACAATATCCCATGTATTATAAGGATCAAGATTCCCGCTCGGCTCGTCAGCCATAATAACTTCTGGCTGATGAATCAAGGCTCTGGCGATTGCTAATCTTTGTTTTTCTCCTCCCGAGAGCTGATAAGGAAAACAATCGGCCTTATCTATTAAACCAACAACTTCCAGAACCAAAGGAACATCTCTCTCTATTTCCCGATCGGCAGCTCCAATAACGCTCAAAATATAACTAACGTTATCATAGACGGTTTGTTGAGGCAAAAGCTTATAATCTTGATAAACCACACCGATCCGCTGCCTCAGGGCACAAATATCTTTGGTTTTCATGTCGGCAATGGATTGGCCGGCAAAATAAACCTTACCCGATGTTGGATTTTCTTCTCGAATCAATAATTTTATTAAAGTTGTTTTACCCGCTCCGGATTTGCCAACGATAGTTACAAATTCTCCTTTCTGAATTTCAAAAGTTACTTTGTCTAGAGCAACACACGAATTATTATATCTTTTGGTTACCTTATCAAATTTAATCATTATTTATTTTAATGCCTGATTTAATAAATTCATCTATTTCTCCATTCAAAATACTGTTCACATTTGAGGTTTCAACTTCTGTCCGATAATCTTTGACTAATTGGTAGGGTTGCATAACATACGATCTAATTTGTTTACCCCAGGCCGCGCTCTTAATGCCACTCTTAAGAGAAGCCATTTTCTTCTCTTTCTCTTCTTCCTGTTTTTGGCGTAGCTTCGCTTTAAGCAGATCCATGGCCATTTCTTTGTTGGAGCCCTGAGATCTTCCTGCCTGACAAGCAACTTGAATCTTTGTCGGCAAATGAGTTATCCTAACTGCCGATTCCGTCTTATTGACATATTGCCCGCCGGGGCCAGAGGCCCGATAAGTGTCTATCCTCAGGTCGCTTGGATTTATTTCAAGCTCATCTTGGCTTCTCGAAAAAAGTGGCAATATTTCCACTAAAGCAAAAGAGGTGTGACGAAGTTGTTGTTCTGAAAAAGGTGAAATTCTGACCAAACGATGGACGCCTCTTTCGTTCTTCAAATAACCGAAGGCATTATTTCCTTTTATTTCCATGACTATTTCCTTCAAGCCAATACGGCCATCTGGCCCTCCTGGCTCTCCAAATGATTGATCCATAATTGTTACCTTCCAATTCTGTCTTTCGGCATACCGATGGTACATCCGAGCTAACATTGCCACCCAATCTTCTGCTTCACGCCCTCCGGCTCCAGAAGTAATATCTATTATCGCATGGCCATGATCATATTTCCCGGATAAGAATCGAAGAATTTCTTGTTGTTCAATTTTATCTCTTAAAACAATAATTTGATCGTCTATTTTCGATCTTAGCGCCTCATCCTGTTCAGCTAATTGAGCTAATTCAAGTAAGTCTTCAACTTCTTCCTTTAAAAGAGTCAGGCTTTTAACTTCTTCTTCCAGATCAGACAGTTCTTTATTGGTTTCAACTGCTCTATCTTGATCATTCCAAAAATCAGGCTTTAATATTTCAGTTTTTAATTCTTGAATTTTTTTTTGTTTTTCACTCCAGTCAAAGATAGTCCATCACCTGATGGACCCTATCTTCTAATTCTTTCACTTTGCTCTCTGTTGGTGTCATATTTGAGCCGAGAGCGGGATTTGAACCCGCGACCTAGCGCTTACGAAGCGCTCGCTCTACCACTGAGCCATCTCGGCTTAATGAGCGGCAGACGGGAATTGAACCCGCGACCTTCTGCTTGGGAAGCAGACGTTCTGCCTCTGAACTACTGCCGCTTAAACCATCCCTTGACGTTTGATATTGCTCTCAACCAGAAATTACTTTCTTCTTGATTGATCAAATCGTCTTGATTCTCTTTTTCGATCTCAAAAACGATAACTTGTTCGCCCGGTTTTCTCAAATTTAATCTTTCCCGTGCGAGTCTTTCTAAAAAAATTTCTTCATTCGTGGCATCTGTTTGAAATTCTAATTGTCTTTCTTGGCTCTCAAGCGAAGAGATTTCGCTTTGAACATCTATCAAATCCTGCCTGTATTCAATTTTTCTGAGGTAAACTCTTAAATTTTGACCAAAAAAGAACAAGGATACCAACAGCATTAAAGACAATAACAACCACTGCTTTTTGTCGTTGTGTTTTTTTTGATATGCCGACCGCCAATAAGCAACCATATTGTTTATTATAGAACAACTGATTAACTCTTCAACATTTTTAGAAAAACTTCAGGCGTCAATCTCACTTTTCCTGTTGAAGCTAAGCGTTTTTTCCCTTCTCTTTGTTTAACTAATAATTTCTTCTTTCGACTCCAATCACCACCATAAAGAGCGGCCGTTACATTTTTGCCCCTAGCTTTAATCCTTTGACGAGCAATAATACGCCCCTCAACCTGTGCCTGAATAATTACCTCAAATTGTTCTCCCGGCAGAATTTCCTTTAATCTATCTACCAGTCGACGAGCTTCTCGATACGCCTCATCTCTGGCCACAATCCTGGAAAGACTTTCTTTTATTTCTCCAGCTATCAATATTTCAAGTTTAACCAAATCAGCTCGGCGGTAACCTGTTAATTTATAACTCGCTGAAGCATGCCCCTCAGTCGCGCTTTTCAGAGAATCATCAAAGCCAGACATAATGCAACGAAGAGGTGTTTGGTAAATCAAAATAAAACGTCCGGCTTGTAAATATTCTTGTTGTTGAAAATTCCCCTCTATTTTGCTCAAAGCTTCCATCGCTTGCCCCAACCATTCCTGGGGTACGATCAATTTCAACTCAACCCACGGTTCTTCAACCCATTCCATTTCTGAAACCGACGGCCAATCGATTGAAGAATTTATCAAATAAGGCACTTGATTCTTCCGCTTGATTCTATAACTGACCATAGGAACGGTGATGATCAGATCCAAACCAAATTCTAATTCTAAACGACGGGCTGTAATTTCAGCATGCAACAAACCAAGAAAGCCCACTCGAAAACCCTTACCCAAACCCTCTCTTTTTTCTATCTCGAAACTTAAAGCCGGATCATTCAATTGTAATTTTTCCAAAGCGGATTTCAGCAAGACAAATCCTTTATCGTTTTGAACATACAATCCGTTAAAAACCATCAGCTGGGGCTCCCTATAACCTGGCAAAGATGGAACTTTTTTATTGACCAAGCTAATCGTATCCCCAACACGCACTAATCCAGATTCTTTCAACCCCGTAGCGATATATCCCGTTTCACCACCCGACAAGGAAGTCGTTGGGACTAATTCGGGCTTAAAAATGCCAACTTGTTGAACTTCTCCCTGCGTATTTGTCGCATTAAGAAAAAACCTTTCACCCGATTCAATAGAGCCGTTAAAAACTCTCACATAGGCAATTATGCCTCGAAATGGATCGTAATGAGAATCAAAAATCAATCCACGGAAATCGTCAGATTTACCCGAAGGGGCGGGCACTTCTTTGATAATACGATGCAATAATTCAGTTACCCCAATTCCTTTTTTGGCTGAAATAAGAGAAACCTCATCAATTGACACATTAACCAAAGAAGCTAGTTCTTGGCGAGCTTTATCCACTTCGGCTTGAGGTAAATCAATCTTATTAATAACAGGAATAATGGTTAACCCTTGTTCTTGAGCTAAACGTAAATTAGCCAAAGTTTGAGCTTGAATGCCTTGGGAGGCATCAACTAATAAAACCGCCCCTTCTACAGCGGCTAAAGCACGCGAGACTTCATAGCTAAAATCAACATGCCCCGGCGTGTCTATCAGATGCAGAATCCAATCGATGCCCTGCCAGGTGTATTCCATCCGGACCGGATGCATTTTTATCGTTATCCCCTTTTCTTGCTCCAAGCTCATGCGATCTAAAAACTGCGCTCTCATTTTGCTATCAGGGATTGTTTGAGTTATCTCCAGGAATCGATCAGCTAATGTAGATTTTCCATGATCGATATGGCTGATGATGACAAAATTTCTGATCTCGCTTAACATTAATCTTTAAATTCGTGTTTCAAGGCGCCAACTATTTGAATTAACGCCAACCGATTTATTTTATAGCTGACTATCAAATAACTAGCCAAGCCAACTAAAATAGCTACCGATGCTTGAATTACCACTCCGATTGCCCGCTCCATGTCTACCCAATCAGCCATGTAGTAAAGTGTTGTGTAGACGAAAAAAATCATAATAAAGGAGGCAGCGACTGTTCTTAAGAAAAAAACTAAAGCTTGTTTTAGAAACGGCTCTTCTTTCCAGCGCTTCCGTAAAATAATTGTTAAAACTATTAATTGAAAAATATTAGACAATGAAAAAGCTAATGGTAGTCCGATGATGCGAATATCATTAATGTATTGAAGACGCATAAGATCAGACATCCAATTTCGGAAAAGACCTTCTTGGCCCAAAAAGTGAACAAAAACCAAAATAAGCACCACATTAAGCAACACTGAGGCAAGAACAATCCATGCTGGAGTTTTATTGTCCTGCATCGCACTAAATGTTCGGGAAATCAAAGTTACCAAAGACTGAGCAAATACTCCCAAGCAGAATAGCCCCAGGCAAGCTGCCGTCAATCGTGTATCCTCCCAAGAAAATTGACCAGTCCCTAAAACAATTCTAACCAATTGAGCTCGTAAGGCAAAAAACAAAAAACTGCCCGGGAGAACCAAAAAAACAATCTGTCGAAAACTTGTCAAAAAATTATTAACAAATCTTTTTCGATCAGACTGAGCAAAAGAAAGAGCCATCACTGGGAAAATTGCCGTGGTGAAAGAAACGCCAATTAATCTAGTTAGTGCTTGACTAAAATCTCCCGCCAAATGATAAACTGAAACACTACCTATCGCTAATAAAGAAGCTGCTGCTGTTACTATTAATAAATTAGCTTGATTGAAAACGACTGAAAGAGATCGCGGGGTTGCTAGTGAAACAAGTTTTTTTAACCCAGGGTGATTCCAAGCAAAAAGAGATTGCAACCCCGAACGCAGAGAGAAGAAAGAAGGGAGTTGAATAATCAGATGAAGTATTGCTCCCAGAACCATACCCCATGCCAAACCAGGTAAACCCATCCAAGGGACCAAGAATATTATTCCGACGATTATGCCTAAATTGTGAAAAACTGGAGCCAAAGAACTAATTAAAAATCGATCAAAGCACTGTAAAATGCCAGAAATAACAGTACTTATGCCAAGAATCATCGGAGTCAACAACATTATTCTCATTAACCAAACAACCTCAGATTGAACAGCCGTGGAAAACCCCGGAGCAACCACTGAAATGATTTGTGGGGCGAAAATAATAAAAATGGAAGATAAAATAGCCAAAAATAAAGGGATTTTATTTAACGTCGCTGAAAGAAAAAGCCAGCCTTCTCTTTCAGAACGCTGACTATATTCTCTGAATAGTGGGACAACGGCTACCGAAATCGCCCCCATAATTAAAACAGTTGTAATAAAACTCGGAATTCTAAGAGCGGCAAAATAAACATCTCTTTCGATTGGGTTGAATCCACCAGCAATAAGTCGATTGCGCACCAAACCCAACAAAGCACTGAAAAAACTAGCGATGGCCAATACAAAGCCAGCTGATGTAGAATTTTTTGTCCGATGGTTTAACATTTTATTAATCATATTCCGACAATCTATTTTAGCAAAATCGAATAAACAAAAAAGCCTGACCTGAGATAAGCCGAATTCTGTTTAGACGACCATCTATCTAGGTTAATTGTTACCAATTAACTCAAGCGAGCCACCTGAAGAATAATTCTTCGTTTTGCTCTTGCACCCAGTAAGGATTTAGACGTTTCATTCCCAGCTTTCGCTGGAATTCTCCCCTAAGGGAGCTGTTTCCTTTCGGAAAACAGCGTTTCTGTTCGCACCTCTGTCCAAGACGGATCCCGGACGACGGTTGTTAACCGCTACTTTTTCTTGCAAAGCAAGATGGTGTTCGGACTTTCCTCGTTGTAAAAACAACGCGATCGTCTCTCAGGCCAGGCCGCTACATTATGATGAATATTTTCAATAATGTCAAATTAACAAAGTTTCTGCTCTTCAGCGTCCAACGCCTGATTGACTAACCTGTCTGCCTCAGTATTTTCAGAACGACTGATAGATGTAAAAGAGACTTCTTTAAAATCAATCTTCAAATTCCATAATTTAAGGAAAAGAGGGATTAAGTTTTGGTTGAGAATTTTATAATGACCATTAATTTGTTCAACCAAAAGTTTAGAATCAGAGCGAATTTCTATTGATAAATCTTTAATCTTGTTTTTCCCCCAAAGAGCTTTTATTTTCTCTAAGGCGAAGATGGCTGCGGAATATTCAGCTTCATTGTTCGTTCCGCGACCAAGGAATTGACTACACTCTTTTAAGCACTTGCCATCTTCATCTGAGATAAAAACACCAATCGCAGCTGGGCCAGGGTTTCCTCTTGCGCCGCCATCGATATAAGCAATAATTTTATCCATATAATTTTTGATAACTTTCAATCAAACAAATATGCAATCTTTGCAAATCTTCGTTTTTAACTTCAAATCCAGCTGCCGGAGGATGGCCACCGAAATTAACCAAATGCTTAGAACAATTATTCATCAAGGAAACACAGTCTATCCCCTCCGGAGCGCGCGCCGATCCTCGGCTAGTTGTTTCTCCTTGGCAATAAACAAAAACCGGTCTTTGGTAATTACTTGCTAATCGAGCTGCCACTGATGCCAAAACTCGGCGAGGCCAATTATCATCACCAATGAAAATGATATTTGAGAGCAAGTTTTCTTCATTCAACCTTCTTTCCGCTTCTAACATAATTTCTTCTCTCAAACGAAAATGTTCAAATGATCTTTTTTCTAATATTTCTACTATTTTAGAAATTTCTGACAAACAATTCTCAGTTAGCACTAAAAATGATTCGGCCATCCTCTGATTATTGACTTGACTGGCATTTAGCACGGTAATTAAACGCTGAATCGCTTCTCGTAGCACGATATCTTCTTTCAGATACCGCTCTAATAAAAATCTAATCGGACTGCGACTAGTGTTAGGCAAAACATCCATTGCCCTATTTACAATATCAAGATTATCTTCTTCGATTGGCATCATATCTGCTATTGTTGCCAATCCAGCTAGTTCTACAAATCGATCGCTTAATATATCAATATCTGGATCATTTTTAAGCAGCCAAAGAGCAAAATGATAACATAATCCTGCTGCCGCTAATTTTTTAAAAGAATAATCGTCTTTCGATTGCTTTGGATTAATAATAAAATTCGCCGGAGGAAGATCATTTGACAGTGGCTCGTGGTGATCAATTATAATCAATTCGAATCCTTTGTCTCGAGCAGCTGCCACCGCTTCATTGTCGCTAATTCCCAGGTCAACCATAATGATCAGACGAGGATTTTCTTTTTCTACATAATCGAGCGAAGCCATATTAAAACCATGTCCTTCTTCTTGGAAACAAAAAATCACTTTAATATTAGAAAATCCTTTTCTCTCTAAAGCTTCTTTGATGATAATAGAAGAAGTGACGCCATCAACATCTTCATCACCATAAATAACGATTTTATCATTTCGAGCAAGCTGATCGATATACCAAGACGCTTCCGACATATTCTTTATCGAAGAGAGATTCATGCGTTAGGCAATCAATTTATTCCCCGCTAAAGCTTTTAAAGCCGGCAATTCTTGCCCTGCCGCCATTCTCATCATTGACTCTCCGCCGCTAGAAACATGATCGAATTTTTCTCGCAAGCCGAGCTTTTCAATGAATGAAACCATTTCTCGGCCTCCTACTACTGAAAAAGCATTTGAATTTTTAACAACCGCTTCAATGATCGCCTGTGTCCCCTGGCTAAATTCAGGCCAAGCATAAAGACCTAATGGCCCACGCCAGATTAGAGATTCCGATTTTGAGATAATTTCTGAAAATAATTGAATCGTTGCCGGACCAATATCATAAATATCGTCTTCTTTTCTGACTTCACCTGGAGCAAAAATACGACGATAAGAATCATCCAAACTTTTAGGCCCAGTAACGACATCCATCGGTAGATGTAACTTGGGATTAGTAGTGTCTAGTTTCTTAATTGAGCGTACCACTTGATCATCGGGCCATTCTTTCCCCGGCGAAACACCTTTTACTCTAAATATTGCTTCAGCAATTTTACTGCTAATAAGGATATGCTCTGCTTTATCCAAAAACGACAAAGTTAGTCTTACGGAATCAAAAACTCGATCACCGCCGAGAATTACTGTCAACGGTTTTTGTTTCAATTTATCAATTGCTTCAATTTCAGTCATTAAATGAAATCCACCGGCGCTTTCCATAAAATCAGGCAATTGGATCAGGGAAGCATAAGAAAGATAACTTAATTCAAAAGCTTCATTAACATAGATATCGGCCAATCGGGCAAGCGCCTGAGCTAAAACCGAATCGCCCTTATATTCTTCCGGATAGAAAGATAGATTCTCCAGAAGAACTATCTTTTTTTGATTTAAAAATTGCTCTACTTTCGATGGTAAGGTTTTTTCAAAAATAGAATGACTTAAAAAAGATACTTCTCGACCTGACATTTGACTTATCTCTTCAACCCAAGCAAGCAAGCTAGTGTTATCATGAATGTTCCCAACAATAATCAAAGAAGCCCCTTCTTTTAAAATGTATTCTATCGTTTGGCGGTAAAGCTCAAGCGAGTTTTGAAAACCAAGCTGGAGAACAACCTTTTTGTTTTTTAAATCAATTTTTTTAATATGATCAATCATCGAGATTAACCGTTTGATTCGGTTTAATAATTTTAGGTTCGCTTTTGCGCCGAGTTGAACGATCGATAATTCTTTTTAAAATTTCTCGATAACCCGACTTGGCGGCGTCTTCTTTCGCTAGACCTTCAGCTTCAGCCATTTGCTTAAGGCATGTTTTACAATAGTAAAGCCTACCCGGCACAGGTTTAAAAGTTAATTTGAAATTTTTCCCACATTTCTGACAAACGGCATCATAAAGCTCTGAGGTTTTTACGTCAGTAATTTCTACTTCTTCCATCCATCGATTGATCTTATCTTCTACTTTCTTCCGAGGGGTACCATATCTTTCGCGAGACACCGTTATGATTTTATCGCGATTACTTTTGACCGACATTTTTTTAGGAGGAAGAGTTTGAGCCGAAAAAGTTCGATTGGCCAAACCGTCAATCATCAGTTTAATATAAATATTGTATTTATCCAAATTTACTAAATTGAGAGCCTGAAAATCGGGAGCAAATTCTTTTTCCAAATATTCCGCATCATCAGCACCAATCCGAAAACAAGCCAACGTTCCGACATTGCCGAAAACCGCATCTCTGATCGATTCTTCCATCTGTGTGATGTATTGATGAGTAATAATTAAATTGAGTCGATATTTACGAGCTTCCGAGAATATATTAGTGAAAGATTTGGTGGCAAAATTTTGAAATTCATCAACGTAGAGATAAAAGTCACGGCGATCGTCCTCCGGAATATCAACTCGTGACATCGCCGCAATCTGAAGCTTCGTCACGATCAAAGCCCCGAGAAGGCTGGATGCATCTTCCCCCACTTTGCCTTTTGACAAATTAACCAGAAATATTTTCCCGCTGTCCATCGCTTCTCTGATATCAATAGAAGTTTTCACTTGTCCGACAATTCCACGGATTAAAGGGGCTGAAATAAGTTGACCTATTTTATTTTGAATAGCTGCCGTCGCCTCTATCTCGTATCGTTCACTGTATCGCGCAAATTCCTTTAACCAAAAAGATTTCACTACTGGATCGCTCACTCTTTTAACTACCTTCTCGCGATAACCGGCATCAGCCAATAACCTGTTAATACCCAAGAGCGTTGCTCCTGGGTGTTCCAGCAAAGCCAAAATAGCGTAATTTAAGATATATTCCATACGTGCGCTCCAAACGTCTGGCCACATTTTCTTAAAAGCTCCCATTAGTCCGCTTGCCACCAAATGTCTCATTTCGGTTGGCACTTTTTCCATAACATTAAAAGCTACCGGATTTTCCATATCGGAAGGATTAAGATAGATAACGTCATTAATCCGATGGGATGGAATAAAATCTAAAAGACTGTCAACCACTTCTCCGTGAGGATCAATAAACCCCAATCCTCGACCATTTTCAATATCTTGAATGGCCATATTCTTCAATAATTCCGACTTACCCATACCAGTTTTTCCAACAACGTAAAAATGTTGACGACGATCGGCCTGTTTGATGCCAAAACGCTGTTCCTTTCCCCTGAAATTAGTTGCTCCTAGAAAAGTGATGTCTTCGGTCATGCCGAAATCATCTTATCACAATTAATTATCGCTTGAAACTGAAATCATCCTATCGGCAAGTTGGTTGGCGGTTCGCCTTTTTTAGCCCTAATTCTCGCCAGGCCAGCGGCTGAAGCCATCATCCTGCTCGGAAAATGAAAAATAGTTGCCAATTCTTCCGTATTCAAGACGTATACCTCTTTCCCTTCCGGATAGCCAGGGGCAAATCTATTAAGATAATGCCATAAAATATCTCTTTGTTTTATATAAAGACGCTTATCTTCAAATGGCGGATATTTAATCGAAGTAGATTTGGGCTTGAAGCTATTCAAATGTTCTGTGTTAAACCCCAAAAAGAAATTAATTGGGATAGTTACTCGAGGCTTAAAAAAAACATCTCTTTTAGCCAGATACATAATTCTGATAAAACATTCAAAGCTAGGCTTGCTTGCTTTTCGATCAATCGCCTCAGCTATTTTTTTATCAGATTCTGGTATTTCTTGTAAAGAAGGAGCAGCCCCCTCTTTAACTTCCACTTCTTGGAATTCTTGTTGGAAAAATAAAATGTCAATTACTTGCTTAAATATGGGTTTGCGAGCTACTTCATTTTTTTTATCTCGACGCAAAACTTTGTCTCGCGTTTCTTTCGCCCGGGAGGCCCAGCCAGTTAAGTCTTCTCTCGTTGGAACAGCTACAATTTGAATCCAGATTTGCTCCTCCGGTTTCAATCCAGAAAGACCTTCCAGCAACGCTGATAAAGGTTCTATCTTGAATTGTTCTTTTTCGGAAGGACTTTCTTCAAAAAATATGGGGTAAGTTTTTATCGGATAACTGTCAGGCTTTACCATTTTTATATCAGATCCCCATAAATTCCAATCTTTATTTGGCAATGAACTGGGTACCCGATTAGTATATTCTTCAAATTCGCCTATTTCTAATTCCGGATATTGAGCATAAACTACTGATTTGAATGTTTCGGCGTGGACAGAAGGAACTCTTGCTAAAAAATGAACTTCTCCGCCACGTCCTAATATCTCAAGAGAAAAATGCAACATCTCTTTGCCTTCCAGCCATTTTTCACGTACATTTGGATCGTCCAAAATAAACCAAAGATTGGCAAACACTTGTTCCATGGCTTTGATTGGTCGATTGATCTCTTCAGGAAGTTTAATTTCCAATAAAGCATATTTCCCCTTATCTTTGGCCCACAATCCTTGGATATAATAAAGATAAATGCGTTGCCAGAAAGGATAAACCAAAAAAGGCAGTATTACCCACCACCATGCAATTACGAGACGACCTAAATAAAATAGCAATGAAGCCACGTCCGCTCCTGTCATTGTTGAGCTAGCCATAAAGCTTTCTCTTTTAATTTCGAATTAATCTATATGTCTTGTCTTCCTGACGTTTAAAATAATCCTTCCGGCCCAGATTGAGTAAAATTGTTGTCTTTTCAACAAAACGTTGCTTTAACACTTTTTCAATTATTTCATCTCGAGTCATCGGTTTACCTTCTTCTCTTAAAATCTTTACAATCAAATCTTTAACTGTTCCCGGCTCATAGCCCCATTCTTTCAAGGCATAAAGCCCTCGTCCGACCAAAACAAATCTCGGATCGCGGATTAATTCATTGTGAACGGTCTGAGCCAGCGCTTTGCGAACTGATTGATATTTATTGTATTGCCAGCGTGAATTGAATTCATTAATTAATTCAGCCACTTTCGTAAAATGAAGAGGTTGCCCGGTTTCTCTTAAAACGAGATAAGCCTTGTCTTTTAGGCGTTGAGGGCATACTTCCGGCCAATCAGCCAAACCATAATCTCCGTCAATGCCTTGTTCGATATTTCGAGCCACTTCCAGGCATGACTTTATCATGTTTGATTCTCTCGGATAAATTTTCAATATCTCTTTTTCCGACAATGAACGTTGACGCTGCTTAATCTCGGAAACCAGTTGTTCAATAATTTGATGAGCTAAATCTATTTTCTCTTTTTGAATGGTCCAAAAAGGATAAACAAATTCATCAGGCTTTGTTGAGAAAAAATCAGGCTCCAAGACTAAGAAGAAAAAGATATAAGGCTGATCATTTTCTTTGACGCTTAATTCTTCCAAAATGCAATCCTCTCTCCTTAACCCGCCATATTTATTTAAGTAAGAACCAAAAGATCGCCGCAACTCCTCTACTTGAGGTGTTTGCAGATCTCTGAGCTTAGCCAGACTTGCTTCTTCGATTTGGCGCACCCGTTCTCTCGTAATGGATAAATCTTGGCCTATTGAATCAAGCGTTTCTTTATTTTTATTATTCAAACCAAAGCGCCTTTCCAAAATATCTTGAGATCGTGGAGAAATTGATTGAAAGAGATCAGTCTGAATTTTTAAATAATCGAGATTTGACATACTATTTTAATTTAACCATAATTATTCTTTAAGTCAAGCTTTCTTTTCCTTTGGTTTTATGGGCAATTCAATAAAAAAGGTTGATCCTTTACCCTTCCCCGGACTATTAACCCAAATTCTTCCTCCATGCTGATCAATGAATTTGCGGGCAACATAAAGCCCCAATCCGGTTCCTGAGGCGTGGAGACTAGTTCCCGCACGCCCTCGAGAAAAACTTTGAAATAGCTTAGCTATATCTTTTTTATCTAACCCAGCTCCAGTGTCGCTAACTTTAATCAAAACCCTTTCGCTGTCCAATTTGGTCGCCTCAATCATTAATCCTCCTTTTTCTGTATATTTGATAGCATTATCTACTAAATTTAAGATAACCTGCCTTATCTTGTCCGTATCAAGCTCCATCAAAGGTAAATTTTCTTCTATTTTCAAATCTAGCGACAAATTTTTATTATCAGCCTCAACTTTCATTTCTTCGGTAACCGAAGAAATCAAATCTCCTATTGAAACCTGTCGATAATTAAGAACCGATTTTCCAGATTCGATACGCGACACATTTAGAAGATCATTCGACAATTTCAATAATCTCAAAGAAGCTTGATAAACTTCCAATGCCACTTTTTTGGTTTTTCCAGAAAGCGGGCCAAAATCACCTTTAATTAGCATAGAGAGATATCCTCTCATTGCTGTTAAAGGTGTTCTTAATTGATGAGAAGCGATGGAAAGAAATTCCGATTTAGCCTGATCAAGCCTTTTCAAATCCCTGTTTGCTCGCTCGAGTCCGCGTGCTAAATGAGTCAATTCTTCTTTTTGCTTCGCTTCATTATTCATCGCTTT
>Ga0180433_10006908_pt1 | contig 14673 bp, 6 predicted proteins | sample SS_ome_8_FD_132980 | JGI IMG/M metagenome (GOLD analysis project Ga0180433, IMG submission 132980) | Hypersaline lake sediment archaeal communities from the Salton Sea, California, USA - SS_1_D_1 metaG | ecosystem: Environmental > Aquatic > Non-marine Saline and Alkaline > Hypersaline > Sediment... | reverse complement strand
TCTTTATTCATCTTAATTATAAATCGAGGAGTCAGTGAATACGAACAACTTTTCACAGATCCTAGTAAAACAGAAAGCATGATGAATGTAAAAATTTTGGAAGTGTTTTTATTTGCTTTTTTCATATTTCTAGATTATGGTGGATTTGATGTCATTGAGTTCTTCTATAACATGGGATTTATAATAGTACTCCTTGTCTCAATCGTGAATTACTTCTCCGGTAAAAGTAAAATGAAGAAGTTTAGCTCTCACGTATTTGGTTACATATTAGCGGCTATTTTTATGGGTTCAAATGTGCTCATATTAAATGTTGAATTGTCAGAATTTTTAACAGCTGCGAGTTTGAGCATATTAGCGGCAGTTTTTATAATTGTTTTTCTCTATACATTCATTAATTTTGACGATTCAATATTCTAACTGTTTTTCTATATATTTTTGTGTAGAAATGAAATTAAAATCAGTTATTTAAACCATAATTACTTTTAATAAAATTATAAATATAAAAAGAATTTGTTATGAAGTGAAAAAATAAACATGCCAATAAATAGAGAGGATAAGTATCAAGTAAACGAGAACAAAGTATGGTTTAAAAAGTGGTGGCCAGAAGGCGTACCAAAAAATACTAATTTCGAAGAAAAAACTGTTAACGACTTGCTCGATGAACAAGTCAAAAAATATGGAAATCTCGACGTCATGTGGTTTTTAGACACATGGGTTTCTTATGTTGAGCTTCTAGATTATGTTAAATCTTTTGCTACTGCATTACATCAATTAGGTGTTAGAAAGGGTGATGTGGTTGCGATTCATTTACCAAATTGTATTCAATATGTTGTATCGTATTACGCTATAACAAGGCTTGGAGCAATTGCTTCGGGAATAAATCCAACATATAAACCATTAGAAATACTTCATCAATTAGAAATTATTAAACCTAAGGTTTTAATTGCTTTAGATGCCCTTTATAAGGATTTCATTCATCCAATAGTAGAGAAAACCAAAGTAAAAAGGCTAATTTACACTAATATAGCTGATCTAGCACATGGATTAGGTGCTAAGAGAAGTTTAGGAAAAATGCTTGGAAAAATACCTAAAGGAAAGGTGAAATACGCTGGAGCGCATAAATTTATGGATCTTTTAGATACTCGAGTCGATCTTCCAAAGATAGAAATTGATCCTAAGATAGATGCGGCGACCTATATCATGACAGGAGGAACAACGGGAGTACCCAAAGCAACCGTGCTAACTCATTTCAATGTAGTATCTAATGTAAAACAAGTCACCATGTGGTTAGGAGGAGATCAGCCAGGTTTAGGAAATATTGGTATTCTTCCCTTGTATCACAGCTTTGCACATACAGCTGTCATGAATACAACGATTGCATTTGGAGGGTGGATGATGCTCTTTCCTAGACCACCAACCCAAGAAGATTTGTGTCAACACATCCAAAATTTGCCTTGCCCTGAAGGATTAGTATACGCTGGACCTGAAGTATTATTTCAAAGGTTAGCGGAATTCGAGGATATCAAAAACTATCCAAATGTAATGGGCAAATTAAAACTATGCGTATCTGGGGCAGGACCCTTACATAGACCCGTTTATGATGCATTCGTGAAAAATACTGGAGGAAATCTAGTAGAAGGATATGGATTAACAGAAGCATCTCCTGTAGTCAGTGGAGGAAATTTGTTTGGAACTAGCCCAATTGGTTGTATTGGAATGCCATTTCCTGGAACTGAATGGGGAATTTGGCCCACGGAAGATTTCAACCAAGGACCAATTTGTCTAGGCGATCCCGAAGATAAAAGCTATGGTGAAGCACATACAGGAGAAATATGTGTTCACGGACCGCAAGTAATGCTCGAGTATCTCAACAAACCAGAAGAAACAGCAGATACCATTAAAGAATACGATGGAAAGTTGTGGTTACTCACTGGAGATATTGGATTCATGAATGAGGATGGAACAGTCACAATTAGAGATAGAAAGAAACAACTTATTAAAGTCAAGGGATATTCTGTTTATCCAAAAGAAGTCGAAGAACTATTAATGAAACATCCCGAGATTTCTGAAGCTGCAGTTGCAGGATTACCACACGCTGAAACGGGTGAACTTGTCAAAGCCTGGATTGCAATAACCCCGGAGTCGAATTTAACAGCAGATGATATAATCAAATGGGCTCAAGACAACATGACACATTATAAAAAACCTGGTTTAGTAGATATCATCGAGGAAGTTCCAAAGGATTTGATTGGGAAGGTTCAAAGAAGAGCTCTACAGACCAATGATCCTATATGGAAAGAAAAATATGGAGATAAAGTTTAAATTAAATTTATTTATTTTTTTATTATATTTTATATAAAAATTAGATTATATTTGAATGCTGGAGCATTAGCTTAGTGATAGCTTCAAAAGTAATGTCAACATTAATCCCTGATTTTGAACTGCATTCGATAAATCCGTCAACTCCTCTTGATTTCGCAATATTTATGCCTTCTTCACTAGAAACTTCACGATCATTAACCAAATCTGCCTTTCCTCCAACAACTAAAATTGGAAATTGACTATCAGATGCTTCTTTATTCAGAACCATTAACCAATCGTCAATATGAGCAATAGAGGAATAGTTGGAAACATCGTACATAAATAGCCCACCGTTAGCTCCGCGTACGTAGCTCGGAAGAAGAAATCTAAACCTTTCTTCTCCACCAAAATCCCATATTTGTAATTTAACTTTTTTTCCTTCAACTTCCAAGCTTTTAACTTCAAAATCAATTCCTATCGTCATTTTAGAATCAGATTTAAATAAATTTGTTAAAAACCTTTGAGCTAATGTGGTTTTACCACAACCCGCATCCCCAAATATAATGACTTTAAATGTTGCGTCGTACATCTTATTACTTTACTATGGATAATTTTTGAACTTCTAAGAATAATAATAACAATTTTGAAACATATATAAATAATTTTGATATAAGGTTATAAATAGTTTTACACTTTTTAAAAAAATTTCCGATTGACTTATATTGTTCATTAATCTGGATATACATCCTCTTTTTACCCTAGAACAAAAGGGCTCGACTAACACCATATAGGATCGTCGAATTGAATTTGTATTCACTTTTCAATGAATAGTTTTTTTGTCAAGCTAGTGCTACATTGCGAGCTGCATTAAGGTCTGAATCCAATGAAAAACCACATTCACACGTAAAACTCTTTCCGCCTCGAGAGCCTATTACCCCGCACCTTGAACACTTTTGCGAAGTGTATCTCGCGTTGACTTTCTCGAAGCCAATATCGTTAATCTTACAGCTTGTATTCACCGCTTCTTGTACTTGCGAGAAAAACCAGCTCACTTGCCAATTAGCGAGGAATTTTCCTGCGTCCCGCTTTTTCGAGTGCTTCGACCAGCTAAGGTCTTCTACTTTAACGACTGAAGCACCGTGATAATTGGCTATGCTCGTAATGGCGTTGTTAACCATGTGCACGATTTCGAGGTTGAGCCTCGAATATTTATCCCAATGAAGAATGAGTTGTTTTCTGAGCAAGTTCCATTTAAATTTACTTCGGAAATCTGTAATTCCGCGATTTAATAACCTCTGCTCGTACTCGCTTTTTCTTCTCTGTATATTCCTTATTTCTCTTCTTAGATTAACCATATGTAATTTGAAATTTGAATGGTTTGAGGAATGACGGTTAGAAAATCGATCTCTTGGAACGAATTTCCCTACTGAAAAATCAAATTTCAAATCGATTAGTTTTTTTTGGTCTATGAAGTACCGAGCGATTTCTCTGCTGATGGACGTATCCCACACACTCACGACCGCAAAATGCTTGAGTCCCAGATCTACTCCAATCACAATATTATCTCTTTTTTCTGAGACATAATGGTGTGGTTGGTTCGATACCGCCTCTCTTTTAAGTTCGAGAGGGAGATTCAGTAGTATCTTGCGATTTTTAAATAATAAGGTAGGATTCTTGGGATTAAATCCTGCGTCTGATAATTCTTTTAACCTTTTAAGATCGTCTCGGATGATGAAATTGAAAGGATCGCTTCCTTTCCTTCTGATGTCCGAGAATTTCAATGAGAATTCAAGATTTTCGTAATCAGCCGAAAATACATTAGGATCGATAATCCTCAGCGATAAAGTCTTGAATTTGGGCGTTTTTTGTAGGAAATTAATATTTTCTATCAAGATGGAAAGCTCTTTTATTAATTTATTTTTAATTTCGGGCGTTATGAACAAGCGATAGATTTTTTCGCGTATTTTATAAATCATTTTTGCGTGAAAGTAGTCGAAAAATCCCTCAAAATCGGGCTTTCCAATTTGAATTCGAACAAATGAAGGTTTAAATATTTTCTTAAGTATGTATTGGTTTGGTTCGGAGGTAAAATTGTTGTATTCCTTTTTATATGCTAGAAGAAACATTTCATTAATATCAGATAAGGTCATATTCTTTGCCTTATTGAGTACCATTTGCTTTCTGGTTTTCAATATATTCCAATTTTCTTTCTTGCGATTGTTACTGGTTCTTTTGTTGAGCTTTCTACTAAAACCCATGAAATATCTCTTCAAGAAAAGCTCCGGAAGTTCAATTGGGTCGACTTTAACTGTTTTTTTATTCTTTTTTTTGGTAAAATCTCTTATTACTTCATTTAAAAATTCTCTTACTAACGAATTATTTGGAGTGAGTGAATTGAATCGCTTTCCTACAGATGATTGTAGGCTAGTTAGCGACGATGAGCTTTTATATTGCCCAAAAGTGATGTCTGTTCTGTCCAAGAGCAAGTTTCGCAAGTATCCGATGTGATTGTTTAGGTAGTCAATCGATATTTTTTGACGCTTTCCGAAAAGGTTCATACTGAGCTTTTTCTTGAGAACCGCCAAAGCACGAGTATCAAGTCGTTTTCCTCCAAGAAAATCCACGAGAATTTTCGAGTTTTGTTTAAACAATTTTTGGAGCTCACTTCCAATAATCTTGAGGTTTTCTGACTTAATTAATGAATTGCGAACCACATTAAACGCTTCGAAGAAAGCACATTGTTTTGTTTTTCTTTTGAGTTCGGGAATGATTGCATAGGCCGGAGATTTAATCAAATTAGCCTCAAGATGGTAATATAATTTTTGGGATGACATCACATCGGAATTTTCGAAATATTCCAGAGTATCATTTTTTTCTTCCAAAAAATCATATATCAGCCTCACATATTCGTTTTTTAAAGCTCTGATTTTTATAAAGTACTTATGCGTATCCCAATACACCTGCTTTTTACTCTTACCCTTAGACTCTTGGGTAATCTTTGGTATGAGTGCGAATTTTCTGGTGATCGTGCTAGTAGAACCAATTAACGGTTTTTTTTTGACTTGATCAAGGTTTTGAGCTCTTTCTTGATTCTTGTCAAAGCAATGAAGGTCGAAATTCTTCAAATCCTTTTTTATGGTTTTATCGTATCCAGAAAGAGCACTCTCCTCCCACTTTTTAAAAACCAGATGAGCAACATCTTTTATTAGATCGCGCATAAATTCTATAAAACGCACATAATAACCTTGATCTGCTTGCATTTTAGATTGTAATTTTCTTAACCAAAATTCGAACTCTTCCTTACTCATCTTTATTAAATTGTTTAAGAATTCGTGCTTGATCCTGTCTTCGGTAACTGGCGATAAATCAATTATTATCTCATTTACCAACGATTCTAAAGTTTTCTTTCGGAGTTTTTTTACATTTGATATTGCTTTAATATCTTCTATATCAAGATAAATCATGCGGGAAAGAACGATTACGAGGTTTTTTTTAAAAATAAAAGGAAAATCTTGATCGTTATATATGTATTCTGCTGTATCTTCTCCCTGCGATTTTATATCCTTTATCTCTTTATTATTAGTAGCGATTCTTGGAATTACCTTTTCCGTTGCTTTATTATTTACATTCTCTATTTCTTTTTTCCATGTATATTTAAAAAAATCTTGATTTTCCTTCATTAAATCAGTACCACATTCTTGGCAGAATAAAGACTGCACCTCATTCCTTGAAATGTTTTCAATTATCTCTCTTGGTATCTCCCATTGGCAATAATTGCAATATTTTAACCGGAAATCTTTAACGTCTTCTTCTACCATTTTATTTTATCACACTATCTTCATGAATGTTGTATAAAAACAAAACTCATTCATTGTCCTCCCATTTACCGCAAAAGTTTTTTTTTGAACGATTTTTATATTTTTGCTGTTCTTTATTGTTGATGTCTTTGCTATTCTCTGAATTTAGCCCTTTCCGTCTTAGTCGCTTATCTTTAATTTTATCACCAATTTTTACAGTTGATACTCCTACTAAAGATGTAATTACCACTCCTCCCAACCCGAGGGTGATCCCGTTGATTTCTAATTTGAATGGATGTGGTGTTGGCGGTGGCAATGTTGTGGGCGGTTGTGAAGGTGGTGGATATTGCTCGATCGAAAATAAATTTAAACCTTGTAGATGAAAATAATCAAAAAAGCTTACGTTAATGCAGTAATATGAATCGTTGCTGCATTCATAATCAAAAGTAAATCTTGAGTAATCGGTGAAATCTTCCCGACTGGAATTAGCGGAGCTGTAGAGCCAATCGTTCTTGTATATATCAATTTCGACATATGAATTGCAGAGAAATTCGTATTTACTTGAAAATTTATATGACACGTTAACTTCAAAATGGATCGAGCCATTATTGTTTGAAACCTCGTGATTCAAGTCGAATTCGTATGAAGTCGTAAAGAAGATTGGTACCTGCCTGATAAGTTTAGATTTTTCGTAGATATTCAGGAATCCTTCAACGCAAGGATAATAATCCAAGTCGTTAGGCACCATCAAGTTGAGCACGAATATATTGTCATATTGTTTTTCGAGGTCAACGGAACCAAACTGGGGGCTTTCAAACCTTACCACGTAATCCGGGTTAAACTTATCAAATACGATGTTATTAATTTTAGCGGTTATCGTATTAACGCTTCCTAAATTCAGGGATTCCGTGTAGTTGCACTCAACAGCGAGCTTGTCATTCTTTATCATGTCGCACACCCACAGAAATGCGTCTTGTTCGATTTCTTGATAATCAGAGGTAATGAAAAACTCCTTAAACCTCCCGGAATAGAGGATATTAATTGCGTTTCTGGTTTGCATGTAATCAAATTTAATGTTAAATCCCAAAATCTCCGAGATCTTAAATGAATAATAGATATTCATGATGTTGTCGTAATTAACGTGTTGTCGAACGAATTCCTCAATTTTACGATCGTTTAAGCCGTATAAATTAAGTGCTTTTAAAATGTATATCATTTGGTAGGTGTTCATGAGAATCGTTTCGATATCTGATGTGTATTTAGGATCAAAATGGATCGTGGACGCCGTTTCAGCTATGTTTCTCTGAATGAATCCGTATAACGCCCCTTTATTGATAGTGAGATTGAGAATGCTCCCTAAATCCAAATAACTCGTTAATAACTCCAATGACTTGATTGCATAATAACTATATTTTAAATAAACGCTCTTATTATAATGTTCTGTAAGATCCGTATAAATTTTTTGATACGGTAAAAAACCTCCAAAATTCTCGTATCCTGGTTCTAAGAATTGAGAGCCGATGATGTTATTAACGAGAGCGTTTAAATCGTAATTCATTTCAAAATCGTCCAGTTTGAAGGTTTTAAGCAGGGTATAAAGCGCCTTGTAAGTTGATTCAGGAGTATATAGCCAATTAGGCTCTATTCTTTCACTGCGATGGCTAGGGCTAAAATATTCAGTTGGATACGACCTGAACAAAATATAATTCCTATTCATGTTCGTGCACCCTAAAAATCCGTGTTCAACTCTATAATTATCTTGCAGCTTCATGTAAAAACTATTAATATCCAGATCTGGGATTCGATCGTATAGTTCAAAAGATTTTGTAATCGTGTACATGAGATTAATTGACATGTAATCGTTCGATAGATGCGAGAATCCTGAACTTTGTTGATATGATGAAATAGCGCTTGAGATTTCGTTCCTTTCTTGCTCATTTAATATCTCAATGATACCAGATTCGTTGAAACTTCGAATAATTTGAAACGTGTCGATCAACTCGTGGTACTGATAAACCGTCGATCTATCCCAGTTTCCCAAGGAATTTCTATTATTTAAAACAAATTGAATGGTGGAATCTCGATCGTAGTTGGTAAATCCCGTGAGGTTTGAAAGGTCTAAACCCATCGATGTACTAAAGACATTATTATCGTTCACATCAGCTAATGGAGAAAAAAAGCAGAACATGTCTTGATCTGGAAGGTATAAATTCTCCAAGTAAGAATGAAAATTTGCCATGTTAATCGTATCAAGCATTCCCAGGATATCCAGAGTTTTAACGCAATAATATGCCGCTTGAAGATTATTATCCCCGGCGAATAAACTCGAAAAGGTCATGTTTAAATCGTTTTTAAAACTACCGTCGCTATTTTGCAAGGTGTTTACGAAGGATATTATTTTTCTTTTTTCATCAAGGTACCCACTCCAATCGTCCATCAACACGTCTAACGTTTTTACGGCGAAATAAGTGTTATCCATCGTGGCGATTTTATACTCATTAATTATATTTACATCGTAGGGTTGTCCAATGAAACCATTTTCAGGTCCTTCTGGATGAAAGCAACTCCAGATGAAGTCGATCGATTCTTGCTCGTTTATGAGGTCTAACCTGTCTAAAATGTTCAACGATAATATTGCGTAGCAGTTGACTTCGAGCAAGGTAGACAGTGGAAAGTATGCTAGCGTGTTATCAGCATCCAAGTAACGGAATGCATAGCTGTCAACGAAAACATTCGATGTCGCATCGTAATGAATCATGATATAGTTTTCAATTTCCGTTTGATTTACTTGGTCTAGCTTTCCAAGAGCTTTAAGAATATAAAGAGCGTAGTAAGTGGCCTGCAAGGAAGGTTTATACGCTTGAGGAAAATATCCAAAATTAGAATAATCTGCGAGTTTTTGCGAAAAGATTTCTTCTATTATTTCGTGATTTTCTTTATCTGCAGAGGGTTTAAGAACATCATTAAATGGAATTTGCTGCTCGTTTTGAATAAGATATTCTTTGATTCTAATATTTTGACTAATAAATATTTGATTTGAGTTCATCAGACAAATGAAAGCAAATGAAATTAAACATAACAAGGATTTTTTTGTCTTTTTCATTTTCTATACCTTCAAAATTTAATTTTAAGAAGATATAAATTGATTATATTTAAATAAAAATTAGACTAATAAATAAGGTTTAAATTTTAAGGTTTTTTTTACAATTTATTAATAGACAAGAATTACATTTTAACATCATAAAAAGATGATATTTAGAAAAAGAATATTTATTGTTTTAATATTATTTTCCCTTCAAATTCCTTCATTATACTGCTCCTCCATATTTCTGGATAATAGAAATTCACGTTTAATTCAAAATTTTCAAGATCCTCTAATTTCAACAAGCCCTATTGCATCAAACATGTCTTATGAATGGATTCAAAGTTATACTCTTAATTATTCAGTTCATGCGCAAGAGGTTACAATCGATTCGAATGACTATATTTATATTGCTGGACGTTTAGATCCTAACTCAGCGTCCAGAGAATTAGAAAGAGTGTTTTTATTGAAATATAATGAGAAGGGTACTTTATTATGGGATATTGAATGGATTCCTCCCCTCTGTGTTTATTATCGTGATAATCTATATGTGTCTAGTATTTCATCTGATTCGGAAAATAATATATATATTGGAGGTTATACTAAACCATATTATCAAGGCCCTTGTCAAATTTTTTTAGTAAAGTTTAGTGAGGATGGATTGGAACAATGGAATCTCACATGGGGAGGCAGTGGGAGTGATTGGGGAGGTCATATAGCTATTGATTCTCATGATAACATAGCAATAAGTGGTACGACTGATAGTTATGGAGGAAGTGATGAAATTTTTATTTGTTTATTTAATTCATCAGGTAGCTTAATATGGCAAAATATGTGGGGTTATTCATATTCTGAGATGTCATATGGAATTGGTGTTGATAATAATGATAATATAATTATTTTAGGAGAAGAAGAGCATAGTGATGATGATAAATATTATTGTTTAATTAAATATAATAATTCTGGATATCAACTAAAGAATGAAACAATTCTACTGAAATATCACTCATCTTATCTTTATTCTTTTGCTAATGTAAAATTCTCTTCATCGGGAGAAATATATGTTCTCCTTGATAGTTATATGGACGAGTTACTACCAACTAATTGTTTAATCAAATATAATAGCAATTTTTCTCAACAATGGAATAAAACATGGATTGATTTTGAAAATAGTTTCTATGGGTCTTCTTATAGAGGTTCTTTGGACTCTCAAGAAAATATTTGTGTATCAGGTGTCCGATATCGTTGTCTGAAATATGATCATGAAGGAAATCATTTAGGAAATCTATCAAATGCTCACACTTTAGAAATCTGCACACCTATTAATATCGCGTTAGATTCCAAAGATAATTGGTATATTATAGCGGGTTCGAGACTAATAAAATATAATAAGACCATTCCCTCTTTTATTCCATCTAAATCTCCTAAATTTAAAGTTAAAAATCTTTATGCAATCATAATTGGCATAGAATTTTATTCACAACCCCAATATTGGATTGATTATTGCAATGAAGATGCTGTAGCAATGATCAGGTTTTTAAGAGAAACATGCAATATCCCTACAGATAATATAATTTATCTCGGAGGTCGTAAAGTAACGAAAAATAATATTCAAAAGGCATTTGATAGAATTAATGAGAAAATAAAACCTGAGGATGAACTTCTTTTTTATTATTCAGGACATGGTACTACTTATAATTCAAGATCAGCAATTTGTCCTTATAATTCAATTCCCTCCAATCCAGAAAATTATGTTTCTACCTTTGATCTAGACGCAATGTTCGATTCAATTAATTGCATAAGACAATATATTATTTTAGATTCCTGTAATAGCGGAGGATTCGTAGAAGACTTTCGTACCATTTCCTGGTTAGGTGATAATAATACAATAGTCATTGCTTCAAGTAAAAAAAACGAATATAGTTATGAAACACCAGAGCTAGGACATGGCGTATTTACATATTACTTTTTGGAGTCTCAGGAAAAAGCGGAAGATATAAATTCAGATGGTTTTATTTCCTTAGAAGAGAAATTTAACTATACTTATGAAAAAACATTATCGTATTCTTATAATAATAGTTTGAGCCAAACACCTCAGTGGTACGATAGTTGTGACTCTGAAATTGCCCTCTCCCCCTCAATAATATCATCTTTTATCAGATCAGGAAATAATCTTAGTTTTAATTTTGAAGTACTTGGATCTGGTCAAATTTATAGTCTAAATATTAGTCATGGAAATCAAAACTTTGATCAATGCAATAATACCTCTTCTGAGACTGGTTTTGGTGAATATAGTGGAACTTTAACAGAGCTATATGAAATCCCGCTTGAATTTATTTTAGAGATTAAGGGTTATCGTTATTTAACTATCTCTATAGAGGGGAAAATTTATAGTCCAAATTATGGTGGAAATGTTGATTATGAATTAATTTTAATAATTTTAGTATGTGTAGCAGTTACCGGAATACTAATTTCAATAGCTATAGCAATTAAATCGTCTGCTAGAAATTAATTAAGAAAATTTTCACAAGAAGATGGATTAGCAACAACGACTCGATTCAATTATAAAAATGCGTTATCTTGACTTATAATGGCACCACATTTTTCCCATTATTTCGTTCCTTTTAGATATTCATCTCGTAGTTCCTTCAAGGATTTATTAAGAAACGAGTTTTCAGGTTCTGGAATCCCCAATTTTAATGCAAACAGCATTAACACGAGAGCTTTATCAACTTGGTTATTATCAATGTATTTTGCCGCATCGTAAGTCATTTTTAATGCGTTAAGACCTTCTATGGTGTCTCTGGCTCGGGGTGATGGAAAATTATCTTGAACAAAATCATTCATTAATTGAGTTAAATTAACTCTTGGAGTCAATCCAATATTTTTCAATTCGTTAAATATTTTCTATTGAGAAGACTTTCTCGTGACAGTTTTCCACTCTTCATATAATTCCCACGATCTTGAATTCATTGACCGAGTATAAATCTTATCCCTTCTAAATTTAATATAACTCCCAGGGGCTGCGAATGCGATCCTCGAGAATGCTTTCACGCATAAACCAATTATAAATAAAGCGATAAAAAGATAAATTATAGAAAAGACAAAAACCCCTCCAGGAGTCATTAGGACCTAACCAATGCCCAACATACAAAAGAAACTGAGTTAAAGAAAAATACTGCCAATCATATTCATCCTTAATTGATTCTTGAATTTAATTCGGCAATTCTCGCACACAAGGACGGTGCAAGATTTAGTCGTGAATTCTATACAAATAAATTTCCTACTAGATTTGGTTTTACTGTAATTTTAAGGAAAAATATTCTCTTTTGAACCACATCGAATGCATTTATTTAACAATTTTTAGCCCTTTTATTTGATTTATTTGAGAAAAATTAAGAAATTTATTCAAAATTTAGATTTCATCCCCTTCCCACAATAGCGCCACAATTACCGCAAATACTTTCGTTGTCAATAAGAATATTCCCACAATACTTGCAAAAATTGATATCGTTAATATAATCTTGAGTCTCTGTTGTGAATGTTTCTGAAATCCATTTTTCAATAGAGATCCACCTTGAATAACCTTCAGGTTTGACTAAAACCTTTTTCCTTTGCATTTTTAAATATTTATAAGGACTTATTTTCATACGAAGTCTTCTCTGATCTCTTATAGTTTTAATGAAAGAAAAAGGGAGAAAAGCAACGAGGAAAATCATATAAATTATACCTATAACTCCTAAGTATGACATTAATGGTGTAATTATTAGAAAGTTTAAAATGCTATAAATAATTATAATTGTTTCAAAATATAAAGAAAAATGCCACTTTACTTTATGTTTTTCATCCCATGTAAGAAAATCATATCCACAAACAGTGCAAATAGGAGCATTAATAGTCTTTGTTCTAGTCCATCTTTTAGTAAGAAATGTTTCTAATGTATTGGAGTAAACATAAATGGCTTTTTCAACTCCACATTTAACGCAATTTATTCTCCCGCCCCCATATGTAAAAAGAGGTAAGTTTAAGAATTCCGGTACGATTTTTGGTCTTGATAACATCCATTTTTTTGCTAAAATCCCTCCTATAATAGCCAAGATAGCAGAAATAGTGATTAATGGTATTCCAAATCCAATAATTGCACCCTCACTAAAATTTCTAAAAGTACCCAAAAAAGTTTCGATTATATGTAAAATAACGATAATGAAAATAATAACAGCACTGCCTAAACTTAAATTAAAAGCTTTATTTGAAGAAAATTTATTTACCTTAATGCGTATTGCAGTTATTATTAATATGAAAAATGATATTAATATCATTATTGAATTAATAATTGATATTAAACCACTCCCAATAGGATGGACTCCTAGAAATGTAAGCCAAAAATAAATAGTTATCGTCTCGCTATATATAGCACTATTATTTGTCAATGTTGGATTCATGAAACTTACTATTCCAATAATTCCTGCCATTATTTGAATTAACCAAATCTTCTTCGTGACTTTTGAATTATATTGAATGATCTCTTCATCAATTTTTTCTAATAGTTCTCTTGATTCTGTTTCAGATTGCTCAATCAACTGATCATGAATTATTTTTCGCTCATTTCTGTATTTTTTCATGTCTCGGGACTTAAAGACTTTAAACACAAATACTAAAAATGTACAAATTAAGATACATGCATTACAGATCATTACTATAGGTCCAATAGGAGAGGGTGATGTTAAAGAAAATCTAATTACTTCATAGTTATTATTATAATAATAATTACCATAGCAGGTTGTATCTTCTCCTAGATTTTTAATATTATCGTATAAATTATTATTTGAAATATTATTATAATTACTTTTATCATAGAGAACAATACCCCATTTATTGCTATTACTTATTATATTTCCATCAATATCATTATCATTACTCAGTTCTAATTTGATTCCGTTTTCAGTGTTTAAAGATATAATATTTTCAGCTATGCCATTACCATCACTATCTTCTAAATAAATTCCGTTGTCATCGTTGAAAGATATGTTATTCTCAGTGATATCATTATAATTACTCTCTTCTAATTTAATTCCGTTTTCAGTATTGAAAGATATTGTATTCTCAGCGATATCATTTCTCCTACTATCTTCTAAATATATTCCATTTTGATTATTATCTTTTACTACATTCTTACTACAATTATTTTGATAACTATCAATCAATGATATTCCATTGTCATTAGAACTTACTGTGTTATCTATAATATTTAAAGATGACGAATCACTCTCTAAATATATTCCTTCTTTATTATTATTAACAGTGTTATTGAATATATTAGAATTACTTGCATGATCTACATACACTCCATACTCTCCGTTTGAAGTTACTGAATTATTGATTATTTCAATATTACTCCAACAATTATCAATTTCAATTCCAGAAATCAAATTAAAATCTAAATTATTATTATAAACTGAAATATTGCTGCATTGATATAATCTGATTCCATTC
>Ga0180433_10006907_pt1 | contig 14676 bp, 12 predicted proteins | sample SS_ome_8_FD_132980 | JGI IMG/M metagenome (GOLD analysis project Ga0180433, IMG submission 132980) | Hypersaline lake sediment archaeal communities from the Salton Sea, California, USA - SS_1_D_1 metaG | ecosystem: Environmental > Aquatic > Non-marine Saline and Alkaline > Hypersaline >... | reverse complement strand
TCAAACAAAAACCACCTTCACAAAGCATTATTGCCAAATCAAATTCATCTTTGAAAGGTAATCTTCTTGCATCATGTTTCTGAAATTCTATCTCTAAATTTTGTGCTTTTGCCTTCTTCTTTGCCTGCCTTAATTGTGAATCCGATAAATCAATTCCTATTACATTATAGCCTCTTTTTGTTAATTCAATCGTGTGTCTACCTGTTCCGCATCCAATATCTATTATTTTCATTGATTTATCATAATTAATTTCCTTTTCAATGAAATCACATTCACCGATTGTTCCATTAGTGAAAATTTCATTATCATATTTTTTACCATAATTCTCATAGAGCGATTCATACCACTTTTTCATATTGTTTTAAATCATTTAGATGTTAATATAGGTATTCCAAATTTGTAACTGTACTATTTCAGATTGCTTTACCCATAAATTATATAGTAATAAGCTAGATAACTCTGAAAGTCTAAATTAAGTGATGTATTATGCTGAGAGAGGACAGAAATCCAGTAATTGATTCCATATTTAATAGATATTCTTGTAGAGATTTTGAACAAAAACCTATCGCCAAGGAGATTCTCAAAGTAATTATTGAAGCAGGGAATCAGGCGCCGTTTGTAGCAGATAAAGGATTTCAACCTTGGCGATTTGTTATTGTAGAGAATCCAGATTTTAAACAAAAATTAGTTCAAACTACATTTCCCATATGGAAAAAATCTATGGATAACATCAAAGACATGATGCCTGAAATATATAACACAGCTATGAAGGTATATGCTGAAATGCCAGAACCAAAAGATTTGGTTTACTATGCTGCACCATCAATAGTGTTTGTCATAGGTCAAAAGAAATATGCTATTGATTGTGCACTTGCATGTGAGAATATAATGATTGCAGCAACATCTTATGGTCTTGGTAGTTGTTATGTAGGATTTGGTGGAATGGTCACAAGTAATGAAGATATTGTAAAAACCCTTGAACTTACTGATGATGAAAGAATTTTCGGTCCGATTTTGCTTGGTTATCCAAAAAAAGATGAAGATGCATTTGTTGCCAATGGTCTTTCCCATTTAAAACCAAATAAAAAAGAAGCGCAAATAAAATGGATTTAATAAAAGGTTCTGAAATATGATGGGGCTTATCTCCTATAATTCATAAAGACATTATTCCATTTATTGTTATAGCTAAGTTTTTTAAGAAGTTGATGTTTCATTAGGCCTGCTATGACAAATCCTTGTAGAAAAAACCGGTCTTTAAGTATAATATTTTCAAGTATTCTTCTCCTTATATTGATCATAAGTTCACTTGCTATCTCTGCTAGTCAACCATTTGTTGGTGATGATGGAAGCTATTACAAAGAAGTGAACATGGGTGAAACCGATCATTTTAATTGGACTGTGTATCGTAATGATAGTTCAATATCCGTTGTTTCGGTTAATGTAAAAGGTTTTGAAAAATGGGATCAAAGAATATCTCCATCTTATTTTGTGTTGGATGATCAAGTTCCATATCAAATTGTGACCTTGACTTTTACAATACCAGATTATCCTGAACTTGAAAAGCGGGATGCGACAATTGACTTTACATTTAGAGTTATTAATTCATCCTCAACATATACAATCAGTAAGGATGTAACAGTAGATGTTGTTGGTATAGCACCTACTGGTTTTGAGAATTATATTATTGGTGTTTTTGAGAATCCATTTCCCGAACCATTTAATACTCCACTTGTTTCATTGATCCTTAATATAATTGTTTGGATCTTTATTGCTTGGTTTACCTATTATATTATTAAAAGATTCATTTTGGTTTTTACTAAGAAAACAAAAACAAAATTTGATGATATACTCATTGATATCATTCGTCGACCAATAATAATCCTTATAGCTGTTTATGGTACTATTACATCGATTTTACAAGTTGGGATTAATATTGGTCTTCGTGCAACGATATATCAGGTCTATTCATTTATTGTTGTAATTATCGCCATGTATGTTGGTTTACGTGCTTTTAATGAGTTTCTTGAAGAGTTTTCTCGAACAAAGGGTTCGAAGAAAGCTAGCTTTAACGCAGTTCTTAAACCAGTATTTAAAAAAATCGGGCTCATTGTTATTATCACCGCAGGTTTTATTTTTGCATTGAATGTTCTTGGAATTAATGTCACTGCGTTGTTGGCTGGTGCTGGGGTAGCAGGATTAGTTATTGCTTTTGCAGCACAGGATACCCTTTCTAATTTCTTCAGTGGAATGCATCTATTGCTGGACCGACCGTTTACCATTGGAGATATAATCCTTCTTGAATCTGGTGAGTATTGCCAGGTTGAAAATGTTGGTATGCGTTCAACAAAATTGTATAGTATATTTGATCATCAGCTCATTATTCTACCCAATAATTCAGTTGCCAATCAAAAAATCATCAATGTTGTTAAACCTGATAATCATATAAAGGGAAAATTGACAGTTGGCGTTGCCTATGGTTCCGATGTGAAGAAGGTCATGAAGATCTTGTATGATGTTGCTATGCAACATGAGAATGTTCTAAAAGAAAAGGCCTTTGAGCCGGTTGTCAGATTTACTGATTTTGCTGATTCTAGCCTCAATTTCCTCCTAATCGTTTGGATTGATGATGTGATGAACCAGTGGAAGGTCCTTAGTGATATGAGGCAACAGGTTGACGATATGTTCAGAACGGAAGGAGTTGAAATACCATTTCCACAAAGAACAGTCTGGCTTCATACAATGGATAAAAAGCAATTGCCTTCTGATAAAGAAACGGAAGATATTGATAAGAAGAAATGATCCTTGGATACCCATCTATCAAATTTTTCTATTTTTTATTTCAATCTTATGTTGACTGAAAAAATATGGTGTATAGAATTGTTCAAGTTTTCTTAAGAAAGGATATAATATCCATATAATGTAATAGATGCGATTAGTGTGATGAGCACATTATCATCAATAGGGCCAAACTCATAACGCTCGATGATAGATGCAAAAACAGCGGCAAGTACACCACCTAGAGCAATGCCACCTATGCCACCTAAGATATATCCTAAGGGTATACATACAAGACCCATGAACACATTTCCTATGGGATGTTTGAATCGTTTTTTGAACATGGCATTTCTAACGATACCTGTTATACCATCACCAAATGACATAAATGTAGCAGGTAATATAGCAAGGATTGGATTGTCAAATACCAACCAAAGAGCAAAGATGGATATACCCCACATTAGACAGAAATTTACATCGTTGAAATCCTGCTTTGTTTGAAACCAGTACATACTATTCCCTTTTCTATGGGATATAAAGGTTAGGATTGTAAGAAGAAATCCTGCTAAAAGTGGATACCATTCGGAGGAGTAAAGAGGTACAAAAAATGCAACGATTCCTCCTGCAAAGATATGAACGAATTTTCTATTATAATATATTGCATCATCTTTATTGATACCTCGATTGACCATGAATGAAAAAGCATATTTTGTAAGATAGACAACAAGCAGTGTATAAATACAAAGTGATACGGTGAGAATGATGTCAAGGGTGTCAAGGGTAGGTATCATTAGGCTGGACTGAATGTTGTTCTGCTATTTAAGGCTTTAAAAAATAAAAAATAATCATCCATATCATTTTTATTATATAGCAGGTTATCAAAAATTTGTTTACATTTACTTATCCGTAAAATTTATATTATTTATGATTTTGAAATAATATTTTAAAAATTGATTGATGATTTTTGAGTGATTGACAATAGTCTTATCAATGGTCATGTAATTAAGATTTGATATATGGCAAAGAAAATCCGTAGGACTGGATGCTGTGGAAGTGGAGTTCGTGGAAAATCAATGGTACGAACTGCATCCAAATCAATGGAAAAACAAATCATTGAATCAGCTGAACGGCTATATAAGAATCCTCAACTTGTGCTTCCAGACCCTCAAGATAGTGTTTCTAAAAAACGTTTCAAAAAGATATCATCCCAATTATCAAAGATAGATCAGATAAAGGATGATGTGAAGAAACTTGAAAAACTTGCTAAAAAACGATCCCTTGCCAGTGCTGTTGCAGGAACATTGCTCATTGCTCATTCCAAAAAAGCCCCTTATCTTGCCGCTGCTCAATATGGTGCCGATTCCATCATATATGCTCAAAGGGGAAGCGCTGTCCGTGAGGATCTTATCGCTGCTCAACATACGGATGATCCCTTTTTCAGGTTGTTTGGAATTCGAGATATCGCATTGAAATTTGGCCTTCATATCTATTCATGGGATACAGGCTTTATTTCAACAGGTTTGGATCCAAAACCTCCTAAGGAATTCATAGATTTCATACTTAAGACAGTTAATTATTCAGTACAAAAGAATATTGTTACTTGTCAACATATAACCATAAATAATATAAAAGAAAAAAAGGTAACTGAAATCCCTTATCTTTTTGTCCATTGGACCTCAGCAGATATATCCTTTGGTATATGTGAACATTGTGCTTCAAAAAAGACAAATCTTATTTTTTCAATTACTAAATATCTCATGGAACCTGATCTTAGAGGCGATTTTGAGGTTGAAATCATTGGAGATATCATTAAAAAAGGCGCTTCGACTCATGAATATGAAACATCACATCTTGATGATTATTTCAATGGCGCCCTTAGTGATCATGCATTCATTAAAAAGAACATGGAAAAAAGAGTAGAAACATTGCAGACTGCAGATACGGTTCAGTATGTTCTTGATAAAACATCCTATGGAAATGATGCGGATAAGTTCATCGATGCACTCCAACCAAATTCTTACGAAGCTCAGGCGTTACAGTTCATGTTGAAACAGACAAATCGATCTGTTGTTGTTTCAAATGCAACTCCAAATACGGTTCTTGAAATGTTCTGGCAGGATCAAGGAAAACAATTCCTTTCTTCCATTTTAAGCGATGAAGAGACTATTGATGAACTCTTTTCACTTCATGATACACCATCCGTTATCATTAAAACAGCATTTCAACTAAGCAAACGACGTGAGATACTTCAAAAACTACCCCATTATGATGATCTACCTGATGTTGCTCTATTCGCAGATAAGATAACCCGCATCTATAAGACAGATGGACCCGCTAAGATGATATCTGCTGTTAAACAACGTCCAGACACACCACAGGGCAAGGCAATGGCCTATGCATTCCTTCAAGCGGTCGGTAAAGCTGAAGATAAGAAATGGAAGTTTTCCAAAATAGAGATCGAATCAGGTGATTTCCTTACCCCAATCGTAAAAAAATTACTTGATGCATCAGCGGAATCATATCATAAGATCTTTCAAGAATTACTCACTGCAAGTGGGTCATCTGAGAGTCTTGATAGATATATAATAAAGTAGTCTTTACAGGGAGAACATACCATAGCTTTTTATCACCCTATTTGTTTTCAGGCCCGTGATTTCTATGATTCGAGCATCAAAACGTTCTATGGGTGTTTCGTATGCAATTCGTGACGTGGTATTACCTGCACGTGAATTAGAGAAAAAAGGATTCAAAATAATTCATTTGAACATTGGTGATCCTAATAAATATGATTTTGACACACCTGCACATATGAAAGAAGCAGCATATCAGGCAGCTCTTGAAGGCCATAATGGTTACGCTCCATCTGAAGGATATCTTGAACTTCGAGAAGCTATCGCAGCTAGAGAAAAACAAAGAAATCACATGACTTATCATCCAGATGACATCTGTGTCACAACAGGGGTTACAGAATCCTTGCAGATCCTTCTTGAAGCAAGTTTGGATCCAAATGATGAACTTCTTATTCCTGGTCCAACCTATCCTCAATATCAGCTTATAACCAGGGTTAATGATGCATTGCCTGTTCCCTATCGTTGTTTAGAGGATGAAGGATGGCAACCTGATGTGGATCAGATCCGAAAAAAGATCTCAAATCGAACCAAGGCAATTGTTATCATCAATCCGAATAATCCAACAGGTGCATTATATTCAAAGAAGGTGCTTAGAGAGATCATTGATATAGCTGGTGAATTCCATATCCCAGTTGTTTCCGATGAGATATATGATGATCTGACCTTTAGTGATAAACAAGTAGCGACTGCTCAGCTTGCAAAGGATGTTCCCATCATTACCTTCAATGGTTTTTCAAAAGTATATCTTGTGCCAGGTTGGCGTATGGGCTATGTCTTATTTCATCATCATGAGGAGCTTAGCGAGATCCAGGATGCATTTCTCCGTATTGCCCGCTCCCGGTTATGTGCAAATTCAATTTGTCAAAAGGCATGTATCGCAGCATTGAAGGGCCCCCAGGACCATATTGCTGAGACCAATAGAAAACTACGTGAACGTCGTGATTTCTCATATAAACGATTAAATGAGATACCGGGTGTTTCAACTGCTAAACCTGAGGGTGCATTTTATATCTTTCCACGTATCGATGCGATGAAGGAAGGCATCTGGAGAAATGATAAGGAATTTGTTTTAGATATGCTTAATGAAACTCAAGTTCTTGTTGTCCATGGGTCTGGTTTCTGTTCGGTCTATGGTCAGGATCATTTCCGGGCTGTTATTCTGCCACCCATGAATGTTTTAGAGGAAGCATTTGATAAGATGGAATCATTTATGAAGAAGCGATTACAACAGAAGGGACGCTAAGTAATAAATAATTTATTTTTAGCGTTTATATCCAAATGCATCAAATGCAAATTTCAAGGTTTCATAGATGTTTTCCTTTTTTTCAGGATTCATGTGATAACTACTTGTCCTGAAATTCTTCTGAGCATTTGTATATGATTCAAAATCTTTTTTTAATTCTTCATATTTCCCAATTGAGAGCTGATCATATATCCTTTGTAATAGTGGAAGTGGGTCTGTGATGAATTGTTCATAGGAGATATCGATCAACTGGTCTGATGTGAATTGTTCACGTTGCAATAAATAGGTCTTATAGACTTGAACATAGGTATCAAGAATGTTGTGTTCCATCTCTTGAATACTTGGAGGTGCTTGTACACAGTAACGAGGGAGTACAATGCTCATGAACTTTACCATTGAATAGATCACATCATACGGGCTTCTATGGATATGAATGAATTTAGCGTTAGGATACATCTCTTTTAATAATGTTAATCGCGCGGTATGAGCTGGATTTTTCAATAAAAGCTGTTTTCCATCTCTTTGTAATGAGAGTTTCCTAATGAAATAATGATATGTGTTCTTCCATTCATTGATAATTGCAGGTGAAACATTTTGAAATGATACAAATTGGCTATACCTATTGATATGCTTTGGGAAACACCATCCGTTATAATATCCATAGGGTGATATGTTTGCTATTGCATATTCTTCTTCTTGAGGAAGATCTGGACCCATTGCAGCATTATCCATTGGTCTGGTCGTTGGAATACTAGCAGCTAGAATTGGTTTTAATTCATCTTCACTACTAAGAAAGACACCTGGAAGAGTTGCATGAAAGGTCGTACAAAAACCAAATTGTTGATCCAAGGAAAGAACATTATGAAGATAGGTTGTTCCACTTCTCCAATGTCCTATGATGAAAACCGGGTCTTTTTTAAGAGTTGTTCCAAGTATTTTTTTATGATATTTTATATGTTCTTTGATACGGAATGGTGAGATGATAGCACTCATCATTGTCGCATACATCATTCGTGGAAGATATCGAGGAGTGATCATAAAATTATTTTGTGCTAGAAGACGTATCAGATTTGATAGGCTTGATCCTGCAAGAGGTTCATACATTATATCAAAAACATTCTCCTTGATTTCCATATGCTTAAAAGTTCATAAGGGCAGTATTTATAAAATTATGTAAAATGCAAGTTACCAGTGTTCCCAATGAGCTATCTCATTAAGACTTTTTCTTGAGGTACTACGAACAAGTATCTTACGCCCTCGTTCCCCGAGGGTCAATGAGTCTTGGGGATATCCTAATGGCGTCAAAGCAATGATACGTATCCGCGGTGGTATCTCAAGCAATGTTTTGATCTTTTTTTCATCAAAACTCCCGATCCAACATGTCCCAAGTCCATGATTTGTTGCTGAGAGCACAAGGTGTTCCATGGCAATTGCTGTATCTACGGTAAAATAAGGTATTTCATTGTTCTCACCGCTTTTATGAGGATCAGCGCAGGCTATAATGACCACTGGTGCTTGTTTTAACCATCGGTTTATAACACCTGTTCGAGCTATATCTTCTATTATTGATTTATCAGTTATTACCACAAAATGCCAGCATTGTTTGTTCATCCATGATGGCGCTTGTCTTGCACTTTCAAGTATTTTATGTATGATTATATCATCTACTGTTGTTTGTTGAAAAGATCGTACACTTGAACGTTTCTCTATTACTTCATCGAATTCCATGAGATCTCAACTCAATATTTCAATTTTTAATTCTCTCTTAAAAACGAATAGATGAAAAACATGATGTCTTTTCGAAAACAAGAAATTAGTCAGATTTCTGTTCATGAATTAATTGTTTCTTTGCATTAATGTTCTCATCAATACGCTGATGAACCTCATCAATAGTCCTAGCAGCATCACCAATTGGAGTATCCTTTTGTGTCTGTAAATCTAAAGACGGGGTCGTCGTCCCATACAATCTTGTCTCCGATGGGAAACTCTCGACCTGTTGAATAAGTGTTTGATCAGCGCTCTTTTGCAATGATTGTATCTGACTTATCCTGCTATGTATCTCGGTTGTTGGCGTTGGAGATAATGGATGTTGAGGCATACAATTCACCTTTGATTGTAATCTATCAAGTGCATCTGTTCGTTCAATGAGCATGTTCTGATAGTCAGTTACTTGCCGTGTGAGCTCTTGGATGATAAGATTACGATGAGTAAGGTCTTGAGTTAACATTTGAACATCCTCATTTAGTTGATGGATATGGCTATGGCAAAGATTCAATTCTTCTGTTACATTTTTTATATTAAGGTTATTATTATTAATTTGAACATGAAGATGATCAACGATATCGGTTTGATGGATGAAATCTGTTTGACGTTGAGTTAATTGATGCGTTAGATCATTTATTATTTCATTTCTACTTGCTATTTCCTCATGAAGATGGGAGTTTTCATCTTGAAAAGCTAAAAGTTTCTCCTCTGTTTCATCAAGTGTTAATACCTCAGGGTTTGTAAAAAATTCAGTTAGATTTCCTTCTCTAGCAAGCCATCCTATTGATTGATGTAATTCACTCTCAGTCATCTCAGAAAGTTCATGGATCGGGGTTACAGAATAGGGAAGTTCCTTTAACACTTTTAAAACGATACCGGCATTTGGACCAATGAAATCTGTTAGGTTTGTTACGCCCAACTGATAGAACTCACCATTCTTTTGAATTTTGTTTTCTCTAGCAAGCCATCCTATAGCTGCATGAAAAGCATCTTCAGAAAGACCTGTTTTTACACATAATTGATGTTTTGTTAGTGAGGTATGGTCTTTAAGTTGGTTCCATATCTTTCCTGCATTTAAACCAATGGTATGCTCATCCATTTCGTACATCCTCATCAACCTTGCAATCCAAATACAGTTGGGACACTTATACTTTTCCTTTCTTTCGTATTTTCAATGATTTTTCTTTAACCCTATTGATTTATATAAATGCCTTTTATGGAAGTTGGATGAAAAATCCTCATCATGTTGCATTATTGCTTGTTTCATTTGCCTGGCTTCTTATTTTCATAGGCCGTGTCACACCAGCAACACTTCTTGTGCAAATTGTTGATGATCTTCAAATATCAACTGTTTCGGCAGGTATCGGTCTATCTGGAATGTGGTTATTCTATGGCATTATGCAATTTCCAGGTGGTTCTCTATCAGATATACATGGTCGAAAGAAGATCATTGTTGTATCACTTATTTGTTTTATTTTAGCATCAGTTGCCATTGGTTTTAATTCTGGCTTTATCTCGGTCATTGTTACATTTTCCTTTATGGGTTTTGCTGCAGGATTACTTCCAGCTCCTAGTTTTGCAATGATTGCCGAACTCTTCGGCCCTTCAAAGGGAAAAGCATTAGGAATACATTCTACCATTGGAGGTTTTTCAGGTTTTGCACCCTTGTTCTTACCTCTCTTTGCTTTAATTATTGGTTGGCGTTCAGTGTTTTTCATATGGGGTTTACTTGCTACATTATTAGTTCTTTTATTCTTGCGATATGTCTCAGATACAGCCTTTGTAACTGTGAATAAACCTCAGAAAGAGATGATTATTATTGGTCTTAAGGCGTTAGTTGAAAAAAAAGCCTTGTTCTTATTCATTATCAATGTGATCATCACCTTCGCATGGATGGGTATGCTCTCTTGGTTCCCCACATTTCTTCAAGAGGATAAAGCTTGTTCTCCAGAGATAGCTGGTGCATTATTTGCCCTCATGCTTTCAGGTAGTTTCATTCTTAAGCCAATCATAGGTCATATATCCGATAAGGTAAATAGACTTAAGATAATGTTTATTCTAACCATCCTTGGCGCAATTTCTCTTTTTAGTTTTACTCTTGCAGATTCGTTATTATTCTTGATGATCAGTACGTTTTTATTTTCCCAGACAAGCGCATTTTATCCTGTTAGAACTTCATATATGATGGATTTTTGGTCGGATGAATTATCAGGTGCAAAGCTTGGGGTCTTTCGTTCACTTATCGTTCTTATTGGTAGTCCAATCGCAGGAATTATCGGTTGGGCTAAGGACATCTATGGTTTTTCCAATATCCTATATATGTTAACAGCAGGTCTTATATTGACAGCATTTCTTCTAGCATTTCGTTTATATATCTCATGTAAGGAACCATCTGGATCTTTAGATGATATATATCCCTAATCTTTTTGCCTCAGTCATTACTGTTTCATATTCATTTTTTGTTATCGTTCTATTGATTAGCGGATTCTCTTTGGCTTTGTAGCATGGTTGGTATTGGTCCATGATATTTATGGGTGCATGGGATAGATTTGTACCAATCCAATGAAGTATCGGGAGGGAACAACATGATATATGGTTTGGAATGATGAGATGTCGGATAAGTACTTCAGCCTGTGAATCTGCCATTTTAATATTACGTGTTATGATCTCATTATAGTGTTTTGCCTTGGATAGGTTTTCAGCACAGGCATCTCTGCCAAACTTATAATCCGCAAGATAAACATCGACGATTCCATGAAGAAGCATCATTGTTTGTATTGAACAGTACATATTTGAATTCCATATCTGAGGGATGTGTTCATCTAGATGCTTCAAAGTCTGTAATATGAATAAAATATTTGGAGTGGGATCGCCTCCGACCCAGTTTACGTTTCGTGAACCATTTTTCATTCTATCTGATATTCTTTGTGCCATATCTTTTGGTTGGATCGTTCGCCCTGATTGGTATTGGCTGATATCCCAGTTTTGACAGAAGATACATTTGAACGTACAACCTGAAAAGAAAATGGTATGAGATGGAACTAATATTGTTTCTTCACCGGTATGTAAGAACTCTGATGCGATCCTTGATGTTGAAACATTACAGTATCCTTTGACATGTTCCCTATTCACGTTACAGTTTTGTTCACAGAGGGAACAGTTAGAATACAATCGTGAGGCAAGTTCTATCTTAAGGTCAAGGAGTGAAGAGTGTGGAAGTTCTTCACTTATTTTTTTCTCTGCTATTGCAGTGTTATGTTTTTCCCAGAGTTGTTTTGTTGATTCATCTTTTGAGAATTTAACTGGTATATATTTTGTAATAAGATATGCTGGAAATTCTTCAAGTTTACAGATATTCTTGTAATGAGAAAGCATGCTATCCAATTTTCACCAACTCATTTTTATAATCCATTGCCGGGTTACTAATATTAGATTTTCTTATCAGCAGAGGTGTTTTTTATATATTTTTGAAGTGATGGATGTATCTTTTTTGTAACAATATTTCTTTTTATAAATGATGGGTTTTCGATACCTTGTTCCGTAATGATTCCTGTGAAAAGATGTAATGGTGTTGAGTCAAAGTAACGGTTCTCGATGATTAACCCTTGTGGGGGACCATTAAATATTTCAGAACTTTTCTTTAAAGGTTCATCTGGAGGCGATATTTGTCTTGGAAGTATCTTCTTTGTTGAACAAAGTGCATAGATAGGTATATTTTCTTTATTTGCAATAGTTGCTAAAGGAAACGTTCCTATCTTGTTTATCACACCATTGATAAGAAGTGCATCTACTCCAACAATTATTATATCACAGTTAGATATCCTTGAGAATAGATAAGCATCTGTTGTAAGTGTGGTTGGAACATTATGATCTACTAACTTTATAGATAGAGTAGTTCCTTCAAGTATTGGTCGTGATTCCGAACAGATTATTTTGATTTTTTTATTGTTTTCATGTAGAAATAATATTGCTTTGTATACTGTTTCACTAGATGAATACGTGCCAATAACCGAATCATCGGAAATTATACTGTAGAGATTTGAAGAAATTGCATCTGTTTCCTTTTCAATAGTGTTTTTATAATAGCTACACCATGATTTTAATTCATTTTTTATTTTATCATTCTCTTCATCTTTGATTTCATCTAATTGATATATCAGGTCGTTAATAAAATTGTAGAGTAGTGCCATTGAACTTTGTGATTTAAAAAGGAGAAAAGAGGTTTTTTCAATGATGGGTATAATAGTTTCAATATCTGCAGAAATATGATCTAAAAAATTTATAATAATGTCTATTGCTTGTTTTGTAACATAAAGAGATCCATGCTTATTATCCATAGTTATCTTTTGTATTTCTTCTAAAACGTTAAATGAATCGTTCTTCATATGTATCTAAAGGTAATATAGTAGTTCAATATAACACATTTCATTGTATTTACCCAATATTAAAAAAAAAATTTGGACATTATTTTCCTTAAATATTGGATTGATGGTTCATCAATATTACAATTTATAAGTCAAAATTAAATAGATTTCCAAAGAGTAGGTTCAAGCAAATAAAAGAAATAAGATACGGTCAAAGAAATTAGATATGGTACTAGAAATGGAAAAGGATGCGTTAATTTTTTAACAGGATAAAGATGACCATCTATAATGAAAAAACTCCTATTCATTTTCCCATTTGCGGAGTGGAATTAATGACGCATGGTTTAAGGATCAAAGAATCTAGTAGTGTTTTAATCAGATAAAAAAAATTTCAATTGATTTTTTTATTAGAATTATTCAAGGATGTCTCTAATTGGTTTTGATAACCGTAGTTTCTTGTTCTTTTTTCCCTTACGTGTAGTTAGTACACCATGTTCTAACATATCTGATATGATACGATATTTTGTCATATGACTCAGATCACATTTAAGACCAAGATCCTTGCAAAGAGAATCGACTTCACGTAATGCCCCATCTATACTTGTTGCTATATGATTCTTATGGATGACGAAAACAATTGTTACTAAGCTTGAATATGTTGTTGATTTCATTGAGAATCTTTTCCCCCTATATGTTATAAAGGCTGTTTGTAAAAGGTGTATCAAGTTTGTTATTATGTAGTTTTTGCTTATAACATATTTGATACAAAATTTTAATTACACATTCAAGTATGATGTAAATAGTATCAATAACTATTTAAATTATTTGAGGGCGAATCAAGATTATTGAATAATCATTTTCTGGCGTTGGATCACTTGTTGTAGAATCAACGATTTCAACCCCGATCTCAACACCGGATAATAGGTTTGTAAAAAGCAAACTAAGCGCATCATCAACATCTGCCCATTGTTGTTGACCAAAATAGGTTACCCAACCAGGATCAGAAGGAAAATCAACACAAGCACTATAATTCCAAATATTTGGATTTGGCCAAACGATACTACGGTTCATCCAATTAACACTTTCAACATCATCAATGTATACATCATCATTTTTTCCAAGTACTATAACATTTATTTCATCTTGTGTTTCCTGAAGACATAGTTTTTCGGTCAAATACTCTATTGATTCCTCTGTACTTGAACGACCTACTGTCGTATTTTGAACAGTTGCATTATAACTACCATTTATCCATTCACAATCAGGAAGTCCATCTGAAGTTACAAACAATACAATTTGTCTTAGTCTAGGATTATAATAATCAGATTCATATATTGTATCAGCAGCTAATCTTATACCACAATCCATAGGCGTGTTTCCACCAGGGTATGTTTTAATATCATTATCAAAGGATGCATAATTTTCTTCTGTAATAATGGTTGGTTCTACATATGCTTCCGCATGGGGAAGCACAGACTGTTTACCAAATCCATAGGTTATAAAACTAAATTCAACCAAACCATTATGAGGAAATGCTGAAGAGTTGGCCAGTGTTTTTTTGAAAGCATTATTGAAAAGATTCCATTTTTGTACAGGTAATTGATCTGAGCCATCATTTATCATTATCAATTGGGTAAAAGCTCCAGTTCTAGTAACATTGACCTTTGTATATATATCTAAACAGGCAGGATGACCAACAAGAACGTCACCAACTGACCACACACCGGTTCTATTATTGTAGGATCCATGGCCTGAAGGAGATTCACTACCAATAAAATCAAATTCTTCAGGAAGTAGACATCGTAGACTTATATTTCCAGATCCTGCCACATCGCCACCATAACTAGTTACATTTATTGTTATCACTATTTCCTCACCAACAAGAGGTGAAAAATCACTT
>Ga0180433_10006906_pt1 | contig 14680 bp, 15 predicted proteins | sample SS_ome_8_FD_132980 | JGI IMG/M metagenome (GOLD analysis project Ga0180433, IMG submission 132980) | Hypersaline lake sediment archaeal communities from the Salton Sea, California, USA - SS_1_D_1 metaG | ecosystem: Environmental > Aquatic > Non-marine Saline and Alkaline > Hypersaline >... | reverse complement strand
TCGTACACGCTGTGGCTCGCTCGCTTCATGACCATGCCACCAGCGTAACACACCCCTGCTGCCTACGGCAGCAGCCTTCTTATCCCCGCCCTTCCGGGCGGGGCATGCGAAGGCTATTCCTCGCCAACGAACGCGTTCTACAATCACCGCTTATCGGCGTGAGTGAGGTGACCTGAGAGGGGACTACCGACCTGAACGGCGTCTTCCGCTGTCAGGCCTACTCAGGAAGTGGGGGTGACCGCGGGAGGAAGGGTCTTGGTTCCAGCAGTGCTGGAATCGACCACTCCATGCGGGCTCGGCCACGTTGACGAGCCGATGGCTTCCCGGGGGCTTCCTTACTCAGCCCGATAAGCGCTTACATTCAGTCCCCCAGGCTCCAAACCGCTTTGCCACTCCGCTGGGGGAGGCCGTGAATTCCGTGCTCCCAGGCACTTCCCCTATCCGACGGCCTTCTTCCCGGCGGGAAACTGCGGCAGGAAGGCGGCATGGGCCGCCAGCATCTCGTCGCACAGCTCTTCGGCCACCTTGTGTGACTGCAGCCACGGGTGCGCCATCAACGCCCGCACGACGAGGTCCCGCTCGCCGCAAAGGGCCGCATCGACCGTCAGCTCCTGCCAGTTCAGCAGGGCCTGCGTCAGTCCCAGGACGGACCTGGGCATCTCGCCCACGCAAAGCGGCTTGACACCGCCGGCGTCAACAAGAGCCGGCACTTCCACGACGGCGCCGGCGGGCAGGTTGGTGATCGCTCCGATGTTGGGCGTATTGACGTGGAACTCCCTGGCGCGATTCGTGCGGATGCAGACCATGAGACTCACCGCGATGTCCCCGTGGGCGGTGTTCGTGTGGTGCTTGGTCTCGTCGAGACGGACGGGGATCGTGCCGTCCGCTATCGCTTTGAAACTTGCCCACTGCTCGGACAACTCGTTCATGAACCAGTTGAAGATCGAGTCCGCCCGACGGGAATCGGCCAAGGCCTGAGCGTAGTCGAAGTACTGATACAGATACCCGCTGATGGCCGGGAACACGCCGAGCCGATCCATCGCCCACGTCGCGAAGTCCGCCTTTCTGTTTTCGGCGAAGTGCGCGCGGATCAGGGGATAGGCGTCTCGACCGTCCACGGTCACCTCCTTGACCCACGTATGGTGATTGACCCCCGGGGCGACGACGCGAACGGCCTCCTTCGGAACGCCGAGGATCTCCGAGAACTCGATGGCGAGGTGGTTCCCACCGCCGTCGCAGACCGCGATGCACTTGATCGTGCTTCTCCGCCGTATCGCGTCCGCGACGAAGTTGGTCGGGTTGACGTAGTTGATCAGCCACGCGTCCGGGCAGTGCTTCTCCATCGCAAAACAGAGATCCAGCATCTGAGGTATCGAGCGCAGCGCGAAGAAGGTGCCACCCGGTCCCGTCGTCTCCTGACCGATGAGGTCATACTTGTCCGGGATGGCGTAGTCCTGGCGCGTCGCCTCGAATCCTCCGGCTCGGAAGTTGGACAACACAAAATCAGCCCCGGCAAGGGCCGTCTTGAGGTCGGTCGTGGAGGAGAGCTTCAGGTCGGCTCCCGCCTCCGCGACCATTCGTTCCCCGAGCTGGGCGATGATTGCCATGTTCGGGGCGGCGATGTCCATCAGCGCGATCTCGCTTCTCCCTAGAGGCTCTCCTGCACGGATGAGGGAATGCAGGATCCCCGGCACGTACGCGCTTCCCCCACCGATGATGGCGATCTTGTGGTTGGTCGACACTATGCTCCCCCCGTTTCGCCGCGAGGTTTGCGCCACTATACAGGAGGCGAGGGATCCGTGGATACAGGCGGGCGCACGTCCGTCTCCTCCCGTACATGCGCAGCTTGCAGACAGCCCTTGGCTTGATCCCGGTCCCGGCCCGACCGAAACGCCACGTGCGGCGGCTCCACTCGCCTCCGACGAGGAATCTGCTATGCTCCAACCACGAACGCGGGAGGAAGGTGAGGCTTCCGATGGGCAAGAAGGCAGAGCTGTACACTCTGTATCCGATTTCGACGCCGTGGATCTACAACGGGACCACGGTCCTGCATTTCGGGCTGGGAGGAACGGGGATTCTCATCGGATACGGGTTCGCCGGCTGGCTCGGGATTCTGTTCGGCGTTCTGTATCTGGTCTTCGCGTTCGGGGAGATGTACCTACTCATGCCACTCAAGGTTTGCCCGAACTGCGACTACTTCCCCCTGGCAAACGCCCGCTGTGTGTCGGCAGTGAATCTTCTGTCGCGCCGCATCGCCCGGCCGGGAAAGACGAGCGAGTTCGGCAAGCGGGCCGAAGGGATCTTCTGCCCGAACAACCTCTACATGGTCTCCCTCTTCATTCCGATCGTGGCCGTGATCCCGGCCCTGATACTGAGCTTCTCACTCTCGCTTCTGGGCGTTCTTCTCGGTCTCGTCGCGCTGCTCGTGTTTCGCTTCTTCGTCATCTTCCCGAAACTCGGCTGTCTGCACTGCCTCGCGAAGTACATCTGCCCGCAGGCGGCCTCAATGGGCGCCCGGGACCTATAGGGAAGCGACCGAGATGAAGAGAGTCACTGCGTTCGTCGGAAGCGCTCGTAGGAAGCACACACGCGAAGCCGCTCGCCGGTTCCTCGATCACCTTCAAGCATTGGGAGCCGTCGAGTCCGAGATTGTGATGCTGAGTGACTACCGGCTCGAGCCGTGTCGCGGCTGCAAGTTGTGCTTCGAGAAGGGAGAAGAGGCTTGCCCACTCAAGGACGACCGCGACGTGCTCATCGAGAAGATGCTGGCGTCCGACGGGATCGTGTTCGCCTCCCCGAGCTACATGTTCCAGGTGTCGGGCTTGCTGAAGACGTTCATCGACCGGCTCGCCTTCTTCGGCCACCGCCCTCGCTTCTTCGGGAGGACGTTCACGAGCATCGTCGTTCAGGGCCTCCCTTTCGGCGGTCAGATCGGGAAGTACCTCAACTTGGTGGGATCCTGTTTCGGCTTCAAGACGGTTGCGGGAAGCCGCATTGTGGCCCGCGAGCCGATGACGGAGCAGGACGCGCGGAAGATGGACAAGACCCTCGCGAAGCAGAGCAAGCGGTTCAACGAAGCGCTAGTTGGAGAGGGCCGTCCCGTGCCGACATTGCCTATGCTCATGGGGTTTCGCATAGGCAGGACGACCATGAGGCTCGAGCTGGATGATCGCAGTCGTGACTACAGGTACTACAGTGAGAGGGGATGGTTCGACGCTGACTACTTCTATCCCGTCCACCTGGGACCGCTGAAAACGGTTGCCGGCAAGCTGTTCGACGCAATCGGTTCACGGATGGCAAGAAACAGGAAGAAGTGAGAGACTCGCACCAACGGACACTGGTGGAGTGCTGCGCATTCATCCAGGTTACTCCCGTAGCGCACCGATCGACCCTTGTCAGAACTCCTTTCCTTCCCGTGCTTCAGCGCATCCGGATCCGTCAAGGAACCGCCAAGGCGCGAAGCCGCAGACCCTGTAGAGGGCACGCGATGCCTCGCTCGTGCCTGCGTTGACCACGGTGGCGTACTCCTGCCTTCGGCGGCCATTTTCCGCATCGCGAACAGCACGAGCGCCTTCCCCACATCCCGGCGGCGGTGGTCAGGGTGTGTGGCCCGACGAGGACCCATGCGGCGACCCCGGCATCGTCCTCCCAGATGGTGTGAGCACCTCGCTCGGATCGAACAGCTTGTTGCCGTTGAAGAGCCGGTGCGGTATGTCCCCTGGATGGACGTACCCGCAGCCGGCTGTCTCCGCGATCGCCGTCGCATTGAACGCCTGCAGAAGCGCGACATCCGAATCTCCCCCGATAGGAGCGCCGTTTCGTGCCATTCCTCCGCGCCGCATGCCTCTACAGGTACCGCACACCGGTGAGCTCCTCGGAGATTTCCCACAAGCGGCGCGCGACGTCCCCGTCGTGGGAACGGGGATGCGACCGCACAACGACGGGATCGCCGCGCATCCCGAGGAGCCCACTCGGGCCGTAGTACTGCCCGCCCTTCGCGTCCGGGTCGGTCGCTGCTCGCAGGATCGGCCGCGCTCCCTCCGCCGCGCTCTGACTCAGCCATCCCAGCAGAGGGAGAATCGCTCGGTAGAAGCGTCGGTCGCCCATGCGCCTCCCGAGATCCGTGGCGGCGCCACCCGGATGCGCCGCCACCGCGATCGTGTCCGCGCCGACGAGACGACGCTGCAGCTCGTAGGTGAACAGCAGATTGGCCAGTTTGGAACGGGCGTACGCCCGCGCCGCCGAATACCCCTTGCCACCCTCGAACGTCAGGTTCGCGAAGTCGATTCGCCCCATTCCATGTCCTCGACTGCTGACGACGACGATCCTGGACGCGCTCGTCGCCAACAGGCGATCCATCAGCAGTCCGGTCAACGCGAAGTGCCCGAGATGGTTGATCCCGAAGTGCCTCTCGAATCCGTCCTCCGTCGTATCGTAAGGAGCGAGCAAGACGCCGGCGTTGTTGACCAGCACGTCCAGTCGATCATGGCTGTCCAAGAAGGCCTCCGCGAATCTCCTGACGGAGGCCAAGCTCGCGAGGTCGAGCGCCACGACCTCGACTCGCGCCTTGGGAATCCCTGACCGGATGGACTCGCTCGCGGCTCTTCCCCTGTCTTCGTCCCGGCATGCGAGGACGACCGCGGCGTTCTTCCACGCCAGCGCGCGCGACACCTCCCATCCCATCCCGCTGTTCGCGCCGGTCACAATCGCGACGATGCCGGACAGATCGGGGATGACATTCGGCGTCCACTTCCTGATCATGCAGTCTCCTCCGGTGAACAAGGAGCTTCGCGGTAAGTAGTCGAAGCTACACCTCTCGGTCTCGGATGCCAATGGCCATGCCTTCTGCATCCTCACTCGCGAGGGCCGGTACCGCAAGTTGCCAACGTCACCCAGCAGTCGTATCCTTCGACATTTCGCGAGACGCGGGCTGTCTTCAGCGAATCGAGAGGGTGCATCACGTGAACGGTCTTCTCGCGACGGGCCTAGCGATCCTGCTGGGCTATGTCTTGGGCGAGGTTGTCAGGAGAGTCGGACTCCCACGGGTCAGCGGGTACATCGCTGCCGGCCTGATCTTGAATCCCAAGATCACCGGGCTCGTCTCGGGAGCGTTCGTCGACTCGATGGGGACGACGACCGAGCTTTCGCTCGCCGTCCTCACGTTCGCCATCGGCGGGACCCTCGCGATCGGGCCACTGCGCGAGCTCGGGAAGAAGGTCGTCCTCATCGCCCTCGGCGAGGCGCAGCTGTCCGCCTTCCTCGTCGCCGCGGGCTGCCTGGCCACCCTGCCGTTCGTCCTGAAGGATTCCGATGGCCTCCTGACCACGGTCGCACCGCTCGCGGTCTTGCTCGGATCTCTGGCGTCTCCGACCGATCCATCAGCGACTCTCGCCGTCGTGCGACAGTACAAAGCAAAGGGGATGGTGACGTTCAGCATCATGGCCTCCGCTGCCATCGATGATGCTCTGGGGATTCTGAACTACAGCCTCGCCATCGTGGTCGCGCTGGTGCTCGTCACGCATCACGCGGAAGGGATCGCGACGATCTTCGAGCCTCTGATTGCGGTGGGTGGCGCACTCGCTGTCGGGGCCGCGTCGGGCCTGGCGTTTCGCTACGTGCCCAGGTGGCTTCGCGGCGAGAGCGACGGGCTCCAGATCGCACTCCTTCTGGGTCTTCTCGGCATCTGCTATGGCATCGCCGCCGCGTTGAAGTTGGACCAGCTCCTGGCCACGATGGCGATGGGAATCACCGTGGTCAACCTGAGCCGCCGGCACGAGCACCGCCGCGTGTTCGAGCTGCTCGAAACGTCGGTGGAACCTGTGATTTTCATCGTCTTCTTCACCGTCAGCGGCATGCTCCTTGACGTGGCGGTCCTCTTCCAGTACCTGCCCGTGGTCCTGCTGTTTGTGGTGTTTCGGACGGCGGGCAAACTGGGCGGGGCATACCTCGGGGCGAGGCTCGGGCGCGCCTCCCGCGAGGTCCGGCGATACGCCGGCTGGGGGCTCATCCCCCAGGGAGGGATCGTCATTGGACTCGCGTTGCTTGTCCAGCAGGAGACGTCTCTGGCGTCCATCAGCCACGTACTCCTGAACGTGATCATCGGCGCCACGGTCATCCACGAACTCATCGGCCCCCTCACAGCGAAGCTCGCGATCATGAAAGCGGGAGAGGCCGAGCGATCGAAATAGCACGAAGGCCGTGCACGCAGAATCCCGACTCGCGACTTGAAGCCGACGGCCGCGCACTGCATTCGCTCCCGCAGGCTCCGATCGACCAGGATCAGACGACGCGCAACCACGATCGTGCCAACGCAACCTTTCCCGCGAGACATGTTGCCATCAGGGATCGCGCCCCGCGGGGCTGCTCTTGGTCTCCCTCCCGAGACGACCGCGGGTTCAACCCTTCGCCTGACGTTTTCCCTTCGACCGGGGGGTCTTCACGCCGGTCCTGAGCTTGTTTCGAACCTCCCGCTTCACCCTCGCCGCAAGAACCGCCTCGTGCTGTGTCAGGAAACGCTCCACAGCGGAGCGATCGTGCACCACCAGCTCCCTCAGCGCCCAGGACATCGCCTTGACCACCATGTCCTGTCGGTTACGGACCAGCAGCCGGCACACATCCAGCGTTCGGGCAACGTCCCCCGTTCCGCCGTGGGAGCGCACATTGAGGGCCACTGTGCTCACCAAGGCGGCTCTCCGCCACCACAAGTCCTCCGACCGGGCCCACTTGCGGATCAGCCGGTCGGTGACTTGTCCGTTCAGCCACGCGGGCCCCGCCAAGGTGCGAGCGAAGGTGTCCACCGATTCCCAGCTGTTGATCCCACGGCCCAGCTCCTCCAGCTCATCTTCGCTGAGACTGCGAAACGCCGCGTCGTGGTTCCTGATGAGCTCGTAGGCAAGCCACCGTCTTTCCGTGCTGTTCAGGATCGCCTTCGCTAAGCTCAAGACGAACTCCGGATCGGTCTGTCTCAGTATCCGCGAGTACCTCCGGCGGACCCGCCGGGCAGTCACCGCATTCAGAGCGGGCAGCGCCCGCAGCTCGCGCTCGATCCTGGCGGCAATACGCCGCGCTCTCCTAGTTGACGTTTTCTCTTTCATGTCGTCCCGGTGGGATCTCTCGCCTCGGCGAACGGTGATCGACGCGCCCTCGGAACCCAACCCGGCTCCACCGCCGAGCCCCTCTCTGTTCGACCAGTTCACCCTGAATAGGATAACAGGATTCCCAGCGGTGGTCCCGGTTGGCGCCTCGGGCCTCCATCGCATTCCATGTGGATACTGCTCTCCCTCTCAGGCGATTCCGTCTTGCTCGTCCGCCGGGCTGGAACGTCCGTCTCGTCAGACGGTCCTCTTCACCGAGTGACTTGACCACCACGTCATGTTTTCGCTAGGTTCTGGCAGCATCAGGTCCACGCAGCCGATTGATGGGGCACGAGAATTCCATGGCTGACGTGCCGGAAATCGAAAGCAGGGAGAGGCTGGCATGAAGTATCGTCGCGTCGTCGTGACTCGGCACGGCGGACCGGACGTACTGCAGGTGATGGAAGAGGATCTCCCCGAGCCCAAGGTAGACGAGGTCCGGGTGAAGGTCCTGGCCGCCGGGGTCTCCGCCTACGATGTCATGGTCCGCAGTTCAAGGCTTCTGCCGCCCAAACCCCCGTTCACGCCGGGCGTCGACATCATAGGCGCAGTCGACAAGCTCGGTGATGGGACGGACGGCTTCGAGCCGGGGCAGCGCGTCGCGGCCTTGCTGGGGTTCGGAAACGGCGGCTACGCAGAGTATGTGTGCGTCTCCGCCAAGGACTTGGTGCCCGTCCCGCAGAACCTCGATCCAGCAGAAGTCGTCTGTTTGGTCGCCAACTACCTCACGGCCCATCGCGTGCTCTATGAAGACGCCGAAGTCCAGCGCGGCGAACGAATCTTGGTCCAGGGCGCAGCAGGAGGTGTCGGAACTGCCATTCTCCAACTCGGGAAACTTGAGGAGCTTGAGATCTACGGAACGGCGTCCAAACGCAATCACGAGCTCGTGTCGTCTCTGGACGCGACACCGATCGACTACGAGAACGAGAGCGTCGTCAACCGTGTTCGCGAACTCTCCGACGGAGGCGTCGACGCAGCACTCGACCACATCGGCGGGTTCCGTCAACTCCGCAAATCCTATCGATCGCTGCGCAAGGGGGGGCGGCTTGTCTGGTACGGGGTCGCCGCATCCAAGTACTACGGGATCCGCATCATCCCGCTGAGTATCGTGACCATGCTTCTGCTGAAGCTCATCCCGGACGGGAAGACCGCGATCATCTCCTCGGATCCCAACGACTACGCGCAACGGGTACTTCCGAAGCTCCTTAACCTGCTCGCGCAGGGGAAGCTCAAGCCGGTAATCGCGGAGCGGTTTCCGCTCACCGAGGCAGCGCGCGCACACGAGTCGATCGAACGCGGAGGGTACGCCGGGAAGTACGTTCTCATCACCGACGAGTGACCGAAGGGAAGACATCGGAGAGAATGTCCAGGCCGCGGCACATCGCGGAGGGACGGAGATGCAAGCACAAGGAGGTAGACGAACATGGCCAGGGAAGGCAAACAGATCGATCGAGGGGCTTGGGCAATCGGCGGGACGACGATGATGGGATTGGGCATCGGCTTCATCTTCCTCCAGACGTCCGTGTTCATTTTCATCGCCTCGCTCCTGACCGGCATCGGACTCGGACTGGTCATCGCAGCGTTGCTGCCGAATAGGCGGGCGTGACATGAGAGCCGTTTTCCAAACCGGCTACGGCTCGCCGGACGCGTTTGAGATCCGGGAGGTCGAGAAGCCCGCCATCCGCAAGGCCGACGATGTCCTGGTTCGCGTCCACGCGGCCGCCCTCCACGCCGGCGACGTCTTCATGATGCGAGGCGTGCCGTACTTCACGCGCATGGTGGTCGGCTTTCCCAAGCCGAGAGGCTACGTTCCGGGATACGACGCGGCGGGACGCGTAGAGGCGGTCGGGGCGGACGTGACCCGATTCCGACCGGGCGACGAGGTCTTCGGCTCGTTCGCCCACACGTGCGCCGAGTACGCATGCGCCTCCGAGGACAAGCTGGAACGGATACCCTCCAACCTCACGCTCGAACAAGCCGCCGCCGTGCCAACTTCGGCGATCGCCGCCCTCGTCGGCATCCGCGACGCGGGGAAGGTGCAGCCGGGACAGAAGGTGCTGATCAACGGCGCGTCGGGCGGCGTGGGCACGTTCGCCGTTCAGATCGCCAAGGCCTACGGCGCGGAGGTGACCGGGGTCTGCAGCACGAAGAACGCAGACTTGGTCCGATCGATCGGCGCCGATCACGTCATCGACTACACGAAGGAAGACTTCATCCAAGGGACGGACCGCTACGACGTCATCCTAGACAACGTCGCCAACCACTCGCTCGCTGCGTGCCGCCGCGTGCTCACACCAACGGGGAAGCACATCCCCAACAGCGGCCACAGCGGCATGCCCTACATCCTCAAGGCGATGCTCGTCTCCATGTTCGTACGTCAACAAGGAAGCACGTACGTGGCCACGCCGAAGCCCGGGGACTTGATCGAGCTCAAGGATCTGATCGAAACCGGGAAGGCGACTCCGGTCATCGACAGGACCTACGCACTCGACGAGTTCACCGAGGCGATGCGCTACCTGAACGAAGGGCACGCCCGCGGGAAGGTCGTCATCGCCGTAGCACGTCCCACGGACAGTGGATAGCCCGCATCGTCGACAGGAGGCGGTTTGAGTGACCGGTAACGGCCAGAGCGGTGATCGGGCAGCTGGGCGATCGGCGGAATGACCCTCGCGGGGCTGGGCGTCGGGCTCATCTTCATCAAGGCGTCCGTGCTGCTCTTCGTGACGTCGTTGCTGAGCGGCATCGGCGTCGGACTGCTCGTCGCCGCTTTGATTCCGCGCAGACGGGGACAGCGCGAACGAGTACGATCCCCGCCGCAACGGCTGGTCTCGCGGCAGCGCACCCACGCTTCGTAACCCTCGTGTCTCCTCTGGCCCGAGATCTCGGCGCCCCCTTCATGATCGTCGCCGTCGACCGAATCCGCCGGAGAGCGGCGCTCGATCCCCAGCAGAGAGCCAGCCCGCCGAAGAACACGACGCCAAACTCCGCAGCCGGAGACGTACAGACGCACGGGAGGCGTGGTAGACTGCCGGCATGAAGAGAGTCGCGGTGTTAACGAGCGGAGGCGACGCCCCCGGAATGAACGCGGCCGTACGAGCCGCCGTCAGGACGGGCCTCTCCCACGGCTGGGACATGTTCGGTGTGCGCCGAGGGTACGCGGGGCTCATCGCCGGGGACATGATCCCCCTCGGGTACCGGGACGTCGGGGGCATCATCCAACAGGGGGGCACGTTCCTGGGAAGCTCGCGGTGCCCCGAGATGAAGACGAACGACGGCCGCAGGAAAGCGATCGACTCCATGTCCCGCCGTTCGATCGACGCCCTCATCATCGTCGGCGGAAACGGATCCCAGACCGGAGCCCACGCGCTGTCGGAGATGGGAGCGCCGGTCGTCGGGATCGGTTCGACCATCGACAACGACCTCATCGGCGCGGACATGACCATCGGGGTCGACACCGCCCTCAACATCGCGTTGGAAGCGATCGATCGGCTGAAAGTGACGGCGTCCTCGCATCATCGGGCGTTTCTCGTCGAGGTCATGGGGCGCGAGTGCGGCTACCTCGCTCTGATCGCGGGGATCACCGGCGGCGCCGAAGCGGTCGTCCTTCCGGGGCAACCGCTCGATCCGGACGAGCTCGCAACGCGTCTTTACGACTGCTACGAGCGAGGCAAGCGCCACGCGCTGGTCGTCGTCGCGGAAGGCGCCGACTGGAACGCCGCGAGGCTCGCCTCGCACTTCAGGGAACACCACACCCGGCTCGGCTTCGATCTTCGGCTGACGATCCTGGGACACGTCCAACGCGGCGGTTCGCCCGATTCGTTCGACCGACTGCTCGCCAGTCGCCTCGGGGCGGCGGCGATCGAGCAGCTGGCGGCGGGCTCCGATGGGGTCGTGCTGGGCCTTCTCGGCGGCCGCATCGCGGCCACCCCGCTCTCGGACGTCGCCGGAAAGGTCAAACCGCTCGACCCGCGGCTGATCGAGCTGGCCGAGGTCCTCGCGAGGTAGGGCGCGACTTCAGCCCAACAGCTTCTCGCCGACCATCCCGACGATGAATCCGAGGGTGGCACCTAAAGCAGGAGTCCAATGCCGCTTCATACGCACGAGCGGCGCGATGTCCTGGAACACGAGATAGAGGATTCCGCCGCCGGCGACGAGCGTCAATGCGCCCACGGCCTCTCGCGCAGATTGCAGGAAGTAATAGCCGAGAAGCCCTGCAACGGGACCCAAGAGGCTGAGTGCGAGCATCATCGTCAGAACCCGGTTCGGGCTTTCTTCGCTCGCCATCAGTTCCCTGTACGCGTTGAATCCCTCGGGGAGATTCTGCGCACCGATGAAGACGGCGAGCAACGCACCGAGCCTCGGGTCGTGCGGGAAGACGGCACCGAGAGTGACCGCCTCGGGGAGGAAGTCGAGAAGCATCGCCATGAACTGCGCCCTCGAGCCGACACGACGGCTCAATGTCGCGTCGATCCACATGAAGAGAAGCGATCCGGCGAAGAAGAGAGGGACCGCGAGCCACAGCGGCAGCGCCTGCAATCCAGTCGGCACCAGCGCGAACGCTACGGCCGCAACGAGGACGCCGCCGCCGAACGCGATCGCGGTGTGAATCGCCTCCCGCACGGCCTCCCGCCGGGCGCTGGGAAGGAATCTGGCGACGGCCGCACCGACGGCGATGGCCAAGCCGGCCGACCAACAGTAGACGACGATCGAGAGCAGCTTGCCCATTCGTTCCCTCCCCGTCTCGCGAGAACCGACGAACCCCACCAGCCGGACGCGTAGGGCGCCGGCATCAGTCCACCCAGGATACAGACATACGGACAGGACTGCATCTTCGCAGGCGGCGGCAGGGCGCGAGAGATAGGCGGCAAGGCGGCCACGCAATGGATGTGGTTCGCGGCGGCTCTCTTGATGCTGATCCCGATCGTCGTGCTTGTCTTGACCACTGACGGTTCCGTATCCGGCGATCCGCTGAATCGGCATCGTCGCGGCGGGACTCCCGTTCCTCTTCAACGCGGTGTCCGTGCACACCTATCCCGGCCACTACGACAGGTTCCTGATCGTCGGCGGGCTCGCGTTCAACGTCCTGACCATCTGGCTCTCGACGACGTGGCGCACGCCGGCCTGGCGACGCGTACACTGTCCGCTACAGGACGGTTCCCGTGGCCGAGTGATTCGGGCAAGCAAGCTGAGGGATCCCTCGAGCCACATCATCATCCAACGGAGGAAAGACATGCAGCACCGGCCCTATCGCGGAGACTCGGACGTTGAGCTGCTTCGGGCGTTCAACGCGGCAGCGATCGCGGAGACCGACCACTGCGGGTACCTGCATCCGGGCGACATCCCACACCACATCTTCAGCGGCAACAAGCAGTACGATCCGAGCGAGATCCTCCGGATCTGGGAGGACGCGCGGGGTGTGGCGGCCTGGGTTCTCGTCGGGCCGCGGCACAAGGGCTACGACGCGCAAGTGCGGCCCGATCTTCGCGGCGGAGACTTCGAGCGCGAGGTGCTGCAGTTCGCCGATCGACGTACGGCGGAGCTGATGCGCCGTCACCGGATCGAAGGCGACCAACTGCTCGGCGACGCGTTCCAATGCGACACCGCACGAAGCCGGCTGCTCACCGAGTTGGGATGGACGCGGACGGACGCTCCGCACTACGTGCTCAATCGGGCATCGCTCGTCGACCTGCCCGATCCGGTTCTGCCCGACGGCTACTCCATTCGTTCCGCCCGTGGGCCGGAGGAGGCCGCGGAACTCGCCGCGATTCACGTAGCGGCGTTCGGAGCCACGTGGACGCCCGAGCTGTATCGCCGGTACATGGCGGCGCCCGGCTACGCCGCCGAGCGTGAGGTCGTCGTGGTCGCCTCCGGTGGCAGCTTCGCCGCGTTCACCGTCACGTGGCACGATGCCCTGAATCGCATCGGGCTTCTCGAGCCGGTCGGCACCCACCCCGATCATCGGCGCCGCGGATTGGGGAAGGCGCTGGTGCTTCGCGCCATGCACCGGATGAAGGCCGCCGGCATGACCCATGCGACCGTCGCCAACTCGGGCACCAACGAGGCCTCACGCGCGCTCTACGCAGCCTGCGGGTTCTCGCCATGGTACCTGTTCGATGACTACGTCAAGCCGATTGCGGTTCACGGCCAAAGAGACACAGGATAGGGTGTAACCAACTGGGAGAGGTTGCGATGAGGCCATCGCCAAAGCGTCAGATCATGCGATGGATTGCGGTTGCGCTCTCCATGGCAGTGACGTCCGTCTGGGCGTTTTGGGGCATCGTCGAGACGTTTCACCAGGGATGGTACTACGACTCCTGGTTGCTGAACGTGGGAATGATGCTTCTCCAGTATCTCAGTCCCATGCTCCTCTTCCTCGGGGTCACGCTTGTGGCCATTCGCTGGCCTCGGACCGGAAGCTGTTTGCACGTGGCTCTCGCTGTGGGCGCCGCGTTGTTCTTCCGCGGCGCGAGCAACACCGCCGTTCTGCTTCTCATGCTGCCTCTGCTGGGAATCGGCGCACTCTACTGGTATGGGCGCCCTCGTCCTCGAAGAGCCGCGCTCGCCCTGGCCATCGGACTTCCTTTGCTCATTCTGCTCGCGTTCGGCATCGAGCCCGCTCTGCGCGTCTCACGGCGCGTGGATGACGGCAATCTCGACGCTCGCGTCGTTCATGGAAACGACGTCAATCTCGTCTGGGCCCCCGAGGGGCCGGGATGGCCGCGAACGGGAAGCGACTGGAACGAGGCCCAACATGCGTGCCCCTGCCTCAGCGAAGACGGCCAGACCCTTGCGCCCGAGCCTCAAGGCATCTGGCGATTGCCAACCGTGGATGAGGCCGTGAGGTCGATGGCGCGCCATGGCCTGAGCAGTGGCGGCGTGTGGGATGCTGCCGCCGCTGCCGCGAGTTATGAGACGAAGCCCGACAAGGAGTCGCCGTTGTGGAACGTGCATTCCCAGGTCATCTACTGGTGGACGGCAACAGAAGCCGATGACGCCCGCGCCTACATCATCGTCTACGACGGAAGGGTATGGCGGAGAGACAAGGATTTCGGTCCGGCCTATCTGGGCTTCCGCTGCGTGAAGGACCCGTAGCACCTGATCCAAGTGCCGATCCCCGCGCGTGATACGGACTCCTGGCAGGATCGACAGCGAAGTCGGAATCCGGCGTGTGTCCCTCTCGGATCATGTCTGACAGGACGTGCAGACGAACACGCAGGACGGAGAACGACTTGTGGAGCACTTGTCGCCTGCGGCCCACTGTGGCAGCATACACGGTCACCTGTGATCGTGGGAGGATGAACATGCCGGCCGTTGAAGTCATCGATGTCGTCAAAGCATTCGAGGAGAAGGTCGCCGTCGATAGACTCTCCTTCTCTGTCGAGAAGGGGGAGGTCTTCGGACTCATCGGCCCCAACGGCGCCGGCAAGACGACCACCATCCGGATGATGATGGACATCATCCAGCCCGACGCCGGGCAAGTGGCCATCTTCGGGGAGATCCCGAGCCAGGCGACCAAGAGCAGACTCGGATACCTGCCCGAGGAGCGC
>Ga0180433_10006904_pt1 | contig 14683 bp, 12 predicted proteins | sample SS_ome_8_FD_132980 | JGI IMG/M metagenome (GOLD analysis project Ga0180433, IMG submission 132980) | Hypersaline lake sediment archaeal communities from the Salton Sea, California, USA - SS_1_D_1 metaG | ecosystem: Environmental > Aquatic > Non-marine Saline and Alkaline > Hypersaline >... | reverse complement strand
GAACATATTCCTGCGGCCAGCTCCGGCACAATGAACAACGTGACCTTCGGCGGATTCCATCCGGATCAGAGAACCCCTTTTGCCTACTATGAAACCATTGGCGGCGGAATGGGGGCCTGTGCCACCGGACCCGGGCTCAGCGGTGTCCACACCCACATGACCAACTCTCTCAATACCCCGCTGGAAGCGATGGAACATTATTTGCCTCTTCGTATCCGAAGATATAGTCTGCGGCCTCGCTCAGGAGGCAGCGGAGATCATAGAGGGGGCGATGGGATCATAAGGGAATATGAATTTTTTGTCCCAACCCACATATCCATAATGAGCGAAAGACGTGCCTTTTCTCCCTACGGATTGCGTGGGGGTCAGCCTGGGACAAGGGGCAGGAATACCCTGATTAAAAGGGGGAAAAAAAGCATCCTGAATTCAAAAGTCAACACACAAGCCTCACCTGGAGATGTGCTTCGTATCGAGACACCGGGAGGCGGCGGCTATGGTCCCAAAGATTAGGCGGCTCTCCCTAGGCCCGGGTTTTCTGGTGACAGCGGCCTTCATCGGCCCTGGTACGATTACAACCTGTTCCCTTGCCGGGGCGAATTTTGGCTATGCCTTGATTTTTGTTCTTGTTTTTTCCGTCGTTACGACCCTCATTCTCCAGGAAATGACAGGACGATTGAGTCTTGCGACCGGCGAGGACCTGGGACAATCCCTCAGGCATCTATCGAAAAAACCGCTGCGAAGGGGGCTCCTCGTCGTTTTGACGCTCAGCTCCATCACTTTCGGTTGTGCGGCCTACGAAGCCGGAAACATCATAGGAGGTTCGCTCGGCCTGGAAATGGTGAGTTCCCTATCCCCAAAAATTGGGGTGATACTCATTTCCGCCCTGTCCATTCTCTTGCTCGGCCTGAGGAAATACTGGCTTATCGAGCGCTTTCTCGTGGGCTTGGTTTGTCTTATGAGCCTGTCCTTTCTGGTAACAGTGATTCTCATCAAACCAGACTATACCTCTCTCTTGAATGGCTTTATTCCGACTCTGCCGGAGAATTCCATCTTCCTCACCCTGGGATTGATCGGAACAACCGTGGTCCCTTACAATCTCTTTCTTCATTCGGCGGCAGTCAAACAAAAATGGAATTTGCCGAAATACCTGCGAGACGTGCGGAAAGACCTTATCCTCTCGATCGGCCTGGGAGGGATGATTTCCATCTCCATCGTCGTCACGTCGGCCGCGGCCTTTTATGGACAGGAAATCAATCCGGATACAGGAACCCAAATGGCCCAACAACTCCGGCCTCTTTTTGGGCCTGTTGCGACTCTTCTCTTCGGGATCGGCTTTTTTGCAGCCGGCATGAGTTCGGCGGTCACCGCACCCTATGCGGCCGCTTTCGCTTCGTCGGGAATCCTCGGCTGGAAAGAGGGGCTCCATTCAAACAAATTCAGAGCCATTTGGCTGGGTGTGATTCTTATCGGCCTGCTTGTCTCTCTTTTTGATCTCAGTCCGCTGGCTGTGATCGTGTTCGCTCAGGTGGCCAACGGCCTCCTTCTTCCTGTGGCTTCTGTAATATTGTTGCTTCTCCTCAATAACCGGAACAGGATGGGGGCCTATGTCAACAATTGGAAACAGAACCTGCTGGGCAGTCTTGTTATTAGCCTTGTCTCATTCATGGGAATCTGGAACATTCTGCGTCTTTTCTTGAAATGATTTTATTGCAGGGCCATATCGACAGCGGCCTTGGCATGAAGAGAGGTGGTGTCATAGAGGGGAATGGTGTAGTCGTCTTGTTTGACTATGAGAGGAATCTCCGTGCACCCCAAAACAATGCCCTCAGCCCCCTTCGCAGCAAGGTGGGCAATGACTTCTTGAAATTTTGCCTTGGATTCACTTCTTATATCCCCGATACAGAGTTCACTGTAAAGTATGGTGTGAATGTCATCTCTTTCGTCTTCGGGAGGTATGATGACACTTATACCGTGTTTCTCTATCAACCGTCCCTTATAAAACTCTTGCTCCATAGTGAATTTTGTTCCCAACAGTCCTACTGTATGCTGTCCCTGTTCTTTGATTTTTGCGGCTGTCACATCGACAATATGAAGTAAAGGGATTCCTATGTTGGCTTCTACGTCCTCGGCCATTTTGTGCATGGTGTTGGTGCAAATGGCGATGAAATCCGCCCCACCCCTCTCCACTTTTTGTGCTGCATCGATAAGAACCTCTGTCGCATCATCCCATTTTCCTTGGTGCTGCATCTCTTCGATTTCCTGAAAATCCACGGAATACATCACACACTTGGCGGAATGAAACCCTCCTAACCGGGCTTTGACTTCTTCATTGACTATCCGGTAGTACTCCAGCGAGGACTCCCAACTCATACCACCAATAAATCCGATAGTTTTCATTTCATGCTCCTTTCCTCAAGATAGAGATTAAACGTCATTCCCTTCTCAAAGTCAATTTTCCTCTCATTCAAACCGAAGAAAACGGCTCTTAAGGAGAAGCCATGTCTGTGTGAGGGGCATAAGGTTGGTGCGGGGTTTTCAACACAAACAGACATAGACTTGTATTTTGCCTCAAGTCCACAGTCAAAGAGCCCTGCCGGTCTCTCGCCTTCAAACATTATTATGCGATTTCACATTCCGTGAACTCGATTGTCCAAACGATTCTTAGTGCCTCGGAAGGAAAGATGCTGCTGTTGACCATTTGATATTTTAGAGTACTTTTATAGAATAGTAGGCAGGAATAGGTTTTTTCAATGAAAACAGATAATCTTGGCCCTCATAACATTTCATCTCTTTTGACTAGTCTGGATAGAGAAGCCCAGGAAGCTGAACAGCGGATCAGGCCCCATATTCGGGAGACTCCTGCCGAGCCTTCTCTCTACCTCGGAAAGGAGTCAGGCTGTGAAGTCTTTCTCAAACTGGAGAATCTACAAATCACTGGATCATTCAAGCTCAGGGGCGCCATGAACAAAGTCCTGTCACTGGGTCAAGAGGAGCTTCAGCGGGGAGTGATCACAGCCTCATCCGGAAATCACGCAGCGGCCTTTGCCTATCTTATGGACCGGTTTGGAATCAGAGGGACCATATTTCTTCCCGAGGTGGCTTCTGAAGTCAAGCTTGAATCTCTCCGGTACTATGATGTGAACCTTGAATTGCACGGTCACGACTGCATTCTGGCCGAAACTGCAGCGAGGCAGGCGGCCCAGAAAAGGGATCGGGTGTTTATTTCCCCTTACAACGATCCCAAGATCGTTGGAGGCCAGGCAACAATAGGGATCGAACTGCTCCGTCAACTCGACAGAGTGGATGCCGTGTTCGCTCCGGTCGGTGGAGGCGGCTTGATATCAGGCCTCGCGGGTCACCTCAAGGCCGCCGACAGAGCAAACGCCATTATCGGATGTCAACCCGAGAATTCGCCGGTCATGTATGAGTCTGTCAAAGCCGGACATGTCATCGACATGGAATCCAAACCTTCCATCGCAGATGGAACAGCCGGTGGGATTGAAAAAGAGGCCATAACCTTCGAGATATGCCGGACACTTGTGGATGAATACGTTCTCCTTTCCGAAGACGAGATAAAAGACGCCATCAGGCTTATGCTGGACAAACACCATATGCTCATCGAGGGTGCGGCCGCCCTTTCTGTAGCAGCCTTCCTCAAGACCAAGAAAAAATACAGGGGTCAGCGTGTCGTTCTCATCATCAGCGGCGCCAAAATCAGTCAAGACCAGCTGAGAGAAGTGCTGTGTCGAGAGAGTCCCCTGAAAGTTTAAACTAAGCTTCATAAAAAGAAGGATCAAGAAGCGAAGGCCTAACTCCTCACGGCACGTAGAAACTCCTTATGGTCTTGACAACGATATTCTGCTGCTCGGAAGTCAACTCGGGATATATGGGAAGAGCGATAACTTCTGAAGCCGCCTTTTCCGACACAGGAAAATCTCCGGCTGTGTAGCCGAGATGAGCAAAACATTTCTGAAGATGCAGCGGTAGCGGGTAAAATACTGCCGAAGGAATGCCCTGTTCTCTGAGGTAATCCCGCAGATTATCCCGTGAATGGACACGCACAACATATTGATGGAAAGTGTGGTAATGCCTGAGCCCCTTGTCCTTGTAGACAGCCTTTGGTGTCCGGACAAGCCCCTCACCTGCAAGGCCGGATTCCTCGAAAAGACGATCATAGATAGCCGCTTTCTCCTGACGTTTCTGATGCCACTCATCCAGATGCCTGAGTTTGACTCTGAGGATAGCTCCCTGAATAGCATCCATGCGAAAATTCCCGCCCACCTCTTCGTAGTAATATTTGTTCGAGGAGCCGTGGACTCTGAGAAGTCTTAGCCTGTGTTCTAGTTCCTCGTCATTTGTCAAGACCATTCCGGCATCGCCGAAAGCACCCAGATTCTTGGCCGGATAAAAAGACAAAATCCCCGCTTGGCCCATGGCGCAAGCTCTCTTGACGCTCTGACCCAGCAGATATTCGGACCCCACAGCCTGAGCGGCATCCTCCAGAACAAACAGATCGTATTCCTCGGCAAGCTGCAGGACGGGAGTCATATCCACACACTGCCCGTAAAGATGCACAGGAATGATTCCTTTGATTGTGTCGTTTCCTTTACGTCCGATCTCCTCTTCAAGCAGAGATTTGAGCAAGCTGGGATTCAGATTATAGGTCTCAGGATCAATATCGCAAAAAAGAGGTTGTGCGCCCAACCGGGTGATAGCTCCGCCCGTGGCAAAAAAGGTGAAAGGAGTTGTGATTACGCTGTGGCCCGGCTTGAGGCCTAGGGCCATGAGAGAAATGATTAAGGCATCTGAGCCGGAGGACACACCAACACCGGATCGTGTGCCCACATACTCCGAGAGTTCCTTCTCCAAGGCGGCGACTTCGGGCCCGAGGATCAGCATTTGCGATTGGAGGACCTCAGAAATTTTTTTCTCAACTTCCTTTTGTATGCTTCGGTACTGGGCTTTTAAATCAAGCTGTGGAAACTTCATTGTGTTATCCTTATCTGAGATTGCCGGGTTTGGATTCTATAGGACTTTTTTCAGCTTCCTTTTTTCTATGATAAGCTGCCCCTGATAAGAGACATAGTTCAGCAAAATAAGAACCCGTTCTCTCTCCGTCAATGCTCTTTTAAAAACACCTCTCAAGCCTTTGAGCGGCCCCTCGACGACTTCGATCTCATCACCGACAGAGGGTTCCTCACCATATTTGAGCAGCTCGATGAGCCCCTTCTCTTCCCGCGACTTAATCTGGTCGATAGTATCATCGGGGATAGGAATAGGGCCTCGCCGGTTCCCGACGACTTTTTTTACTCCTCGTGTATAGCGCACCAAGCGATACTGCCCAGGATGTTCGAATCGAATGAATTCGTACCCGGGAAAAAACGGCTTGATGCGATCATCTTGCCTGTACTTGGGGTTATAAATCTCAAAGCCCGCTTCAAAAAAAATCTTCTCCACATGCATTTCTTTTTTGGGCTTGGTGTTCAAAACATACCAGTTTTTCATCCGTAATCCGATCCCTCTCAGGTTAACACACGACCTATTTTCCCAGCAAGCGGAATGATTTGTAGAAATCCGGCCTTCTGTCGGGGAGAAAAAACTTATTGGCGGCACACTCCGGAATCAGGTTTAGATCACATTCCGCGTAGAGGATATGATCTTCCTCTTGAGGAGCCCTAGAGATAACCTTTCCGAAGGGATCGACCACAAAAGATTCTCCAGAGAAATGGAGAAATTCTTCCTTCCCAACCCTGTTGACAAGCGCTGAAAAATAGCCGTTTTGGAATGAGGCAATCTGGAGCTCTCCTTCAAAAATGCCTTCAGGCCACTCACCGACTGCTCCTGCCTGAGGAACAACCACCAGTTCGGCTCCTTCCAGGCCCAGATTTCGCATGTATTCCGGATAATGCCGGTCGTAGCATATGGCCACCCCTATCCTGCCCGCTTTGGTGTCATAGACAAAACTCGTCCGGTCTCCTGGATGATAAAATCCTTTTTCGAAGAAGCCCTGCCCATCCATGATATGGACCATCCGGGTCACACCGAGCAGCCGTCCGTCGGCATCGATCACAGGCGAGGCATCGAATGTCCTTTCCCCATCGGACTCGAAGACGTTCAAGACGGCGACCACACCATACTCCCGGCAGAGCTCAGAAAAGGCTTCGGTTGTAGGGCCTGGGATGGATTCTGCTCTTTGGATGGCTTCGGGTGTTGCCTGACGCTGTGGGAGAAAGGGCAGGAAGGCCAGTTCGGCAAAGGCCACTAAATCAGCACCGGATTTGGCCGCTTCACGGAAACCTGCTATTCCCCGTTTGATATTCTCTTCTCTGTTCACTGTCGCATGCTGTTGGATGAGAGCAATTTTCATTGTCACCACCTCCTGAACATTTTTAAAACGTCAGTTCTTTTTTTTTGATGGGCGTTTCACCCGGACCGGCCATGGTTCTTGCGTTTTGATCGGCGATTCATACCCCTTCAGAAGTCGAAGCCCCTCCTCCACTGCCCTTTCCAGTTGAGGGTCATGGCCTTTTATGACCAAGGTTGGAGTCTGTTCCACCTCGATATCCGGAGCCACGCCGTAGTTTTCCACAGCAAACTTCCCTTCTGTATTCAAAAAAGCCGGCCGCGGAGCCGTCATCATACCCCCATCCATGAGCCTCATTCCTCCTGTCGCCACTAACCCGCCCCAGGTGCGAGTGCCAACCAGGGGGCCAAGCTTGAGTTCACGGAACATGTAGGGCAACATATCACCGCCAGAACCCGCGTTGGAGTTGATGATCATGACTTTGGGCCCCCAGATTCCGGCTCTCGGCGAGGGGGATGGTTTTGTCGGATCGACCCTGTTGCTGAAAAAACCGACCAGTTTCCGGTCCATAATTTGCACCATGTAGTCGGCAGCTGATCCACCCCCGTTGTTTCTTTCGTCAATAATCACGCCGAGCTTATCCTGTTGAGAAAAGAAATACCGATTAAAGTAGGTGTATCCTGCCGTGCTTGTGTTGGGAAGGTAGACATAGGCCAGTTTCCCTCCCGATAACTCATCCACCTTCCTTCGGTTCTCCTCAACCCAGCGGCGAAGGCGAAGCGGGTACTCATAGGCGACAGGAACAACCGTGACCAGGCGCGATCCTTCTTTAGAGGCTTTATCATTGACCCTGAGAGAGACCTGTCGGCCTGCTGTCCCTGCAAAAAATCTATAGAAATTTCTTGAGCATGGAATCTCTTGGTTGTTGACCTCGAGAATATAATCACCCTCGCGAACATCAATACCCGGAGCATCCAAAGGCGCCCTGAGATCTGGGTTCCAGCTCTCTCCCGTGTAAATTTGTTTGATACGGTAAAAGCCATTTTCAGGCTCAACATCCACTCCCAAGAGGCCAATCCTTTCGCTTTGTCTTCCGATCGGGAAGGGATTCAAGGAAAAGGAATGCCCGACCGACACCTCGCCGCCTAGGATATCGAGCAAGTATGTCAGATCAGAACGATGCCCGACATGCGCCACCCATGGTTTGTACATACGATACACCTGGTCCCAATTCGCCCCATGCAGGTTTGGCGCATAGAAAAAATCCCGTTGAAAACGCCAAGCTTCCCGGAATATCTGCTGCCACTCAGCCCTGGGATCGATTCTCATTTGAATGACTGTGTCAATCTTTCCGTCTCCTACCTTGGCCGGTCGACTCGTGTCCACCACGCCCCAAACCGGACCGGACTGATACAACAGCTTCATGCCGTCAGCTGAAAACGTGTGTGTTTGTACAGGCGTTATATATGGCTTTGCTGTCCGTGTCTTAAGTTCATACTTATGTAGTGTCAAGCCAGGCTGATTGGGGACTCTTTCCGCATAGAAGACAACTTCCTCAGGTCCAGCCTGGAGTGTGACGTAATCACGCAAAGGTATTTCAACCGGAAGGACTCTCCGCTCTATTCCATCGAAATCAATGCGCACAGCCAGTTTTTTTTCCTCAACTTTGCTTTCCTCCTCAGGTTTTTTCTCAGGAACTTCCTCATCACTCTCTGGAAGCAAAGGGGATTCCTCATCAGACCGAAGGATAGTCAAGTAGAGGCTCCGCTCAACCGGCCGTTCATAATTGCTCATGTCGATCCACTGCGAGCGAAGAGCCAGATTTGTGCTGGCCAGAAACCAGAGATATTTGCCGTTTTTATCCCAGGCAGGAGAAATCACATCAGCTAGCCCATCTGTCAAGAGATAGGTTTTTTTCTGTGTCATCGAAAACACGTTCACAGCACTAAAGCCATTGCTCAGACGCTTGGTGTAGGCAATCCATTCCGAGTCCGGGGACCAAACAGGATATATGGCCAGGCCGGGATGGGATGTCTTTTCCTGATCGACAATCTCAGCCCTTCCAGAATCCGCATCGCAAACCCACAGTTGTCGGTCCGAATCCGTGAATGCAATTCGTTTGGAATCTGGCGACCAAATTGGCCTGTCGTAATATGTGGGATTTTTTAAGGGGATGGCCCTCGGCGCAGAAAGGGCATCTTGTGTCCCGATCATCAACTGGTACTCACCCGTGGAATCAGAGAACCAGGCAATGTGTTTTCCGTCAGGAGACCACACAGGATTGTAGTCTGCTACTCCGGGACTCTTGGTGAGATTTCGCCAATCGCCTTTCTCGACAGGGACGGTGAACACCTCTCCCCTGGCTTCGAATAACGCTCGTTTTCCTGTCGGTGAAAGCGAGGCATTGGTAATATGTGAACTGACATCTTTCCAATACGGCCGTACAGCAGGGAGGTCGCTGCGGATCTCGATCTCAACTTGCCGAGATCTTTTACTCACAGGATCATAAATATGAATGTAGCCGGCCTGCTCGTAAACAATAACACCTCCTCCGGCATTGATGTACTTGACATCAAAATCCGAGTAGTGTGTGATTTGTTCCAACTCCTTGGTTCCCGTATCATAGGAATAAATGTTCATTGCCCAATCACGATCCGAAAGGAAATAGATTTTCTGACCTAACCAAACCGGATGAACATCATTGCTATTGTCCCAAGGCAGTTTTTCTAGAGAAAAATCTTCCATGTCGATGACCCAGATGGGTCGAATCTGTCCGCCCCGGTAGTTCCTCCATTCCCCATCATTCAACGCGATCATCTGATAGGCGAACCTTTGTCCATCCGGCGAAAACATACCAAAGTTCGCATGTGGCATGGGCAAGGGCTTGGGTACTCCTCCGTCCAGACCGATGCTCCAGATTTTCGGAGAACCTCCGACAGCTATCGGAGCGGCAGTACGTTGAGAAGCAAACAGAACTCTCTGCCCATCCACCGTCCACCCCCTGACTTCATCCTCAGGATGGGGGAGAAAGAAGAATCCCCGACTCCCGGGATGCCAGGTCAACCTCACCGCTTCGCCTCCATCAACAGGGATGATGTAGACATCCATGTTTCCTTTGCGCTTTCCGCTGAAAGCCACAAGATTCCCATCAGGGGAAAGGAAGGGATAGCTCTCCGCATCGGGAAAATTCGTCAACTGTCTTGCAACACCTCCGTCTCGGCTGACGACCCACACATCCCCGGCATGCACAAACGCAATGTGGTCCTTGCTCACAGAGGGCTGCTGCAATAGCCTTGTCCCTTGAGCTGTAAGCGGTGAAATCAGCAGAAATAAAAACAGGAGTGGTGGAACGCCATTGACGATCATCCGGAAAATTAGAGCAGAAAGATGTTTCATGTGTTACCTCCCCGAAAAAAATCGTTCGAATACATTGCAAGCAACCAGAAATACAAGAGAGAAATACGCAGGAGCGCGTGTCAAAAAAATTCTTGGATTAACTGTCTGCCTCGATTCGATTGTGCGCTTTCTAGTTATTGCTGTTGTAGACCTCCAACGCCTCTCCCGGAGAAGCGTTCTCGTGCACGATGGCTCTGATGGCCTGGATCATGCCTATGGGATGCGGATTTTGCCAGATATTTCTCCCGAAATCTACTCCTGACGCTCCCTTCCGGATTGCACTGTGAGCCAGCTTGAAGGCATCGAGTTCTGTCTCCAATTTCGGGCCTCCGGCAATGACCACAGGGACCGGAGTGCATTCTATAACCTTCTCAAACTCATCACAATAATAAGTCTTGACAAAACTCGCGCCCAATTCGACAGCTATTCGGCAGGAAAGAGTGAGGAATCGGACATCGCGTTTGCCAAGCTCCTTTCCCACCGCTGTTACAGCCAGCACGGGAATACCATATTCCTGGGCCATATCCACGAGCAGGGCCAGGTTCAAGAGTGTTTGCTGCTCATATTCGGAACCCACAAATATGGACAACGCCACGGCTGCGACGTTCATCCTGAGGGCCTCCTCCATGGAGGTCGTGATTCCTTCGTTGGACAAATCCTCGCCGATAATGCTGGAACCGCCCGAGACCCTCAGCACAATCGGAACAGATGTTTCTGGACTCACGCAGTTTCTGAGAATGCCGCGGGTCAGCATCAACGCATCAGCGTAGGGTAACAGCGGCGATATCGTTTTTTCGGGATCCTCGAGTTTTGATGTGGGGCCCAGGAAATAGCCGTGATCAACGGCCAGCATCACCGTGCGGCCCGTTTCCGGTTTGATAACGTGTGAAAGACGATTTTTCATTCCCCAATCCATTGTGCTCCTCCTCGTTGTCGTCCAATTTTATTTTTGAGGCTCAATAATGACCTTCATGGAATCCTGGGCTTCAGCCACGATCTGAAAACCCTCTTGAGTCCTTGACAGCGGAAACCGATGGGTGATCATATGACTCACATTGATCGAGGGTGATTTAATAATATCAAGGGCTACCCAGGAATCATAGGGACTTGCTCCGTAGGATGTGGAAAGCGTTATGTCGTTCCTGAAGAAAACATCATTTATGTTCAAAGATAGATTGAAATCCGGATCGGTGGGCGCAAAGTAGAGCACGGTCCCACCTCTCTCGATGCATTCCAGTGCCTGCACTTGCGCTCGTGATGCGCCCGTACATACTATGACCAAATCCGCCAGCCTGCCCCCGTTTATCTTCCGCAGGATTGGCAGGGCATCCTGGTTTGCAGTTATGGCTTCATCGGCTCCAGAATTCAGAGCTGCCTGCAACCTGTAGGGAACAATATCCACAGCTAATATTTTTCCAGCCCCAGAGAACCGGGCCATAGAGACATTCAAAAGACCTGCAATGCCACACCCGATGACCATCACGCAAGCCCCCGCGGTGAACCTGGCTATTCGTTGGGCTCGAATCACACATCCCAGAGGTTCATGGAACGTAGCTTCTTCATTAGATATATCTTCGGGGATAAAATGAACGCCTCTGTCCACGTTGATGGCCGGGAGCCTGATGTACTCCGAAAATCCTCCGGGGTAGAAGTTTGTGCTTCGGAGTGTGTTGCAGGCGGTATGATGACCGGTAAGGCAGTAGTAACACGTGTTGCATGGCACGTGATGAGACGCCACGATGCGGTCACCCTTCTTGAATTTACTCACGCCCTGCCCGACCTCGACAATTTGCCCGGCCACCTCATGGCCTAAGACGAGAGGGGCTTTTTTCATCCTGTACCATTCCAGGACATCACTGCCACAGATGCCGCTGGATTCGACTCTCATCAAAAGCTCTCCAGGTCCAATTTGCGGGACAGGCATTTCTTCCGTTCGAATATCATTGTTGTTGTAGTACATGGCAACGCGCATTGTCTCTCTTCCCTGCATGGCAGTCTCTGTCATTTGTATAAGCTCCCCCGATAAATGTCAACCCTTTACCCAATCCGGCTCCATCACAAAAGCCTTCTGGTAAATGATGTCTCCGAGCGCCCCTGAGCATAAAGAATGCGCCCTCTTACAGCTTTTCGAATCCTGTCAATCAGGGCACAACATCCGTGTATTTGGCGAGAAAGGCGGAATGCCCGTGTATATATTGCGGAGTTATATTATGGTCTTTCACACTTCTAACAATCTCGTCCAGATATTCTTGGATGATCCCCACGTGCAGGCGCATGAGCTGACAAATCTGACGCGTCCTTTCAGGAGACCCTGCGATAGCTTGCACCGGACATCTTCCCCCACAATAGGCGTGGACACCACAACGAAAGCACCCCAGTTGGTCTTTGTACTCGATAAATGTATCCAGGCTGTGTTCGCCAATTTCTGCGCTCCTGCTCAGATCCGTACAGTTGATCGACATCTCCGGGGGAAGGTCGGCACAAGGATACACTTTCCCAGAGACGATGTCGTAATTTTTTTCCAGTTCCACCCCGCAGGCCGTGTGCCCGCGTTCTTTCCCTGTCAAGAAATACAGAATCAGTTCGTTTACGTGCGTGATGGGAAGGAGTTCACCGCAAAAAAGACGTGAGGTGTAGACTTTCATGATGTGCTCGAGGTCCTCGGCATAGCTGTGTGCATATGCGGATAAATTTTGATAGGGCTCCTTGTCCTCTGCCCAGTGCCAAAAGAAATGATTCACCAGGTTGTCTTCATAGAGCCGCATGAACTCTTCAAAGCAGACGAGCAGGGATTGATTCTCCCTGAGTGTCGACCAAAAGAGCACGTTTCCCTTGTAGTAGGTCCTGAGGTGCTCCAGGTTTTTGATGATTTTCCCGAGATCTGTTCCCGCACGTATCCGGTTGTGCTGAGCGACATCACCGTCGATAGACACAGAGTACGTCCAGATGTCCTTCATGAACTCAGGATATGACGAATAGGCCTCTATGAGCATCTCGCCATTGGTGTAGACGAGAAAACAAAACCGGCTCGAGTTATCCGATGACCTGAGAAGTTCCCAGCATCGAACCATTTTATCCAAAGCCAAAAACGGTTCACCCCCGTAAAAGCAAATGGTGATTGGTTTTTGGGGGTGGCGTTCGGCCAGGCGTTGAATCAAATCCACATCTCTTTCCGGTCGCGTTTCCTCGAAAGTTTCCATTGTATTCCGAGGGTCGTTGCACCCGAGGGTTATCGCACTGTTGATGCATCCCTGACATCTCGCATAACAACGTCCGGTCACAGTCAAATGAAACATGAGCCGGTTGGATTCCTTGTACGTGGGATGTGCTATCAAGGGCGTCGCATTCATTCTCACGGCATTCGGGTTCGTCATATCGCCCAGTCTATGATGAACAATGCCTTTTTTATCCATAGGGCATTTCTTCTCCGTTCAAAATCATTCGTATTGTATGTGTTTTCCGAAGACTATGCAATTCTTCAGGTCTATCACAGACATAAATTCAGCTGTTAAGGATCAGGTTCAAAATTATGCCCTTGGGTATCAGAGAATGCGAGGGAGAATATCGTTTCAATGATAAGGCTGAGTGGATTTTTGCCTTGGCGATTTTTGGAGGGCTTTGTGCAGTGTCGCTGCGATTTCTTTTTCTTCAAAAGGCTTTCGTATGTAGGCAAAATCTTCATATGTCAGGGCGCTGCGCACAGTCGATTCATCACTGAATGCCGTTAGGTAGATCACTGGTATATCCAGACATTCATGGATTTTCCTGGCGGCCTCTATTCCAGACATGTCACCTCTCAATTTGATGTCCATCAAAACCACGTCCGGATGGGCTTGGTTGGCCGCATGAATGGATTCTTCACCCGTAGAGACGACACAACAGACTTCCAACCCAAAATTTTCCAGGATATGGCGAAGATCCAGCGCGATAATCCTTTCATCTTCGACAACCAGAACTCTAATATTTTGAAGGGAAAGACTGCCCGCGGAAGCTTTTTGCGCTTTTTTTTCAGACTTCACCTTGCCTTAATCCTCACCCTTTTAGTCGGCCAAAATCAACAAACATTGAAAAAGGAGGGCAAACAGGCATGCAATCTTGGAAGCATTTCCGAAACAATGATGAAAGACCTGACGAGTGATCAGAATAGTGCGGCCGAAAACACGCACATTTTCCTTCTTTTATGAAAATTGGCTCGGTTTCAGAAATGCATACGATATACTCCGAAAATTTGCCATTCTCTTAGGCTTCTGATACAAATTCGACTATGCTGAATTCACCAGAAATCTATGCAAGTGTGATGATAATCCTGTTTTGCTCCACGTTTGTGCGCTCGTCCATCGGTTTCGGTGATGCTCTGATCGCCATGCCGCTCATGACCATGCTCGTTGGCTTGAAAACAGCCACACCAACCATAGGCCTGATGGCGGTCACGATTGCAGCAACCATTCTCATCAGAAACTGGAGGATCGCTGACCTGAGAACAGCTTTGGGACTCGTCATCGCCTCATGCACAGGGATACCTATCGGGCTGGTTTTGCTGAAAGGTCTCAACGAGGACTTCATGAAAGCTGTCCTGGGAATCATCCTCATCCTGTATGGAATATACGGCCTTGTCAAGCCGCGCCTGCGACAGATCAGTTCTCATAAAGGATTGATGTTCTTTTTCGGCTTTGTGGCAGGAGTTCTAGGGGGAGCTTACAATACCAACGGACCTCCTATCGTGATTTACGGAACGCTCCGGAGATGGGTTTCATCGAATTTCAGAGCCACTCTGCAGGGCTATTTTCTTCCCAGTGGATTTTTCATTGCCATGGGGCATGGGATATCCGGATTATGGACGAGACAGGTGTTTGCCTATTTTGTGATTGCCCTGCCGGTTGTCTTTTTGGCAATATTCCTGGGAGGGAAAGTCCACAATTCTCTATCTCAAACTCACTTTGATAGATATGTTCACATTGCTCTCACAACTTTGGGATTGATGTT
>Ga0180433_10006903_pt1 | contig 14684 bp, 14 predicted proteins | sample SS_ome_8_FD_132980 | JGI IMG/M metagenome (GOLD analysis project Ga0180433, IMG submission 132980) | Hypersaline lake sediment archaeal communities from the Salton Sea, California, USA - SS_1_D_1 metaG | ecosystem: Environmental > Aquatic > Non-marine Saline and Alkaline > Hypersaline >... | reverse complement strand
CTAGGGAATTCGGCACCACAGATACGAACATCGCCAATGGAGGCGGACATTATGGAGAACAAAGGAACGTCGGTGGCGAATAACACCGAAGCCCCTTTTATTGAGACTGATCAAGGAAAGCAAGACATTCTATATCTGACCGTCTCTCCACAAGGCTGGGGATTGCCGCCATCAACTAATATGGATTCCCCTCTTCTGGATGACATTGGCCTATCGAAGCAGGAACTCGAGACTCGCGCGCGAAACAACACTTACGAATGGTTTGTAAAACAGTATATGGAAGAAGAAGGGGCTGTTTGTGGTTTCTACGATGCTCGTACGCGCGAGTTCAACCCGCCCCAGACAGTGAACCTGATCGCACCATTCCAGTTGCTCGCCGCCTTCGACAGATTTCAGGAAGAACGGTTTCTAGAAATGGCGCGCAGATGCTGCGATTGGCTTGAGTGCAACATGGTTGAAGCTCATCCAATGAGCCTCGTGCTGGGCGGCGTACTGGACAATATCAAGCCCCACCAGCTCTGGACAAAGTACACTTCCGACTACGTGATCCTCAACCTTTCACTCTATGAACGATTGCACGAAGAAGAATATCTCAATCGCGCAATCAGAGGGTCAAAGTTTCTACTGCAATCCCAGAATCACAATTTTGCCCCCAAGTATGACAATCATCTCGAGACCTGGATATCTATGGGTTGGCAATCGTTTGGGCGTGTCGTGGTTGCGATGATCGCTCTCAACGACCAGACCAAAGACGAAGACTGGCTGGACCGCGCTGCACTCTGGGCCGACTATGGCCTGCGGCTCCAGCGCAGCGACGGTTCCTTCTGTCTGATCAATGACACGTACTACAGCAGCGACATCGCGGCGGACGAGATTCGCGCCTTCATACGCATATACTGGCGCACAGAACGAAAGAAATACCTGGAGGCTGCTATAAAGTTCGCCGATTGGCATCTGAAGAACCAGCTCCCCAACGGAGCGTGGCCACTGAGCGTCGATCGCTGGGGAGTGACCGTCGGCGAGTATATCGGTCCCGGCGATATTCCCAACATCGGTGTCGCTCTCTTGATGTTGCACATCGCGACTGGCGACACAAAGTATCTTATATCAGTCGTGCGCTCTATTCGCTATTCACTGACTCAGCAGCTGTTGCCAGGAGACAAGCCCCATTGCGACGATCCTAACGCCTTGTGGGGATTCTGGTCGTGGGATCCGAAGTATGACTACACAATGTCGTGCGACCAGGCGACACACCACGTGCGGGGATATTGGTTCTTTCTGGATTACTTCTTCTCTCTCGATGCCGACACGCAACACACACTCATCGAAGCTGTCAAGCGAGAGGCCCCGGAGCTGTGCGCTTGATTTGCTGAGATCAACCAGCCAGGCGGGGAGGGGCATATGTTTTCCGAAAGTACTCATGGTACAAAGGTTCTGTTCGTTATTACAGCATTTCTTTCGGGTTTCTGTGCAGGTTGTTCGCGCCGTGACATCCCCGTTCTGAGAGTCGCCAATTGGGCCGGCCCTGAAGAAATCGCCATTGAAGAGAAAAACCTTGATGACTTTCGGGAAACCCACCCTGACTTGCGTGTTGTTCTTGAACCCATCCCTCGTGATTACAAACAGAAAATCCTCACAAGTGTCGCTGGCAGGACTGCTCCGGACGTGTTCTTGCTTGACGCGATAAACGTTCCCGAGTTCTTGCAGGCAGAAGTTCTCCTCAACCTCAAACCGTTTATCGCCGAGCTCGGCGTTGACATTAGGCAATTCCATCCCACAGCATTCGCCATAGCTCAGAGAAACAACACGCTGTACGCTTTGCCGAAGGATTTCACGCCACTCGTGATGTATTACAATAAGAAGCTCTTTGACAAAGCCGGCATTCGCTATCCAAGTAGTGACTGGACATGGGACGATTTCGTCGAGTTGGCTCGCCGACTGACGCTCGACCTTGATAATGACGGTCGCATTGATCAGTATGGAACGGTGGCACAACCACAATTCTCCACTTGGGCACCGTGGGTTTGGTCCAATCGCGGTGACTTCTTGGATGCGTCCGGGGAAAAGGCTACCGGATATCTCGATGGCGAAGCCACAGTAGCTGCACTCCAATTCTTGCTTGATCTCGAAAAGAAGCACCACGTTGCGGCCGATTCTGCCGTGATGAAATCCCTCGGCGGTGATTTGGGCATGTTTCTTTCCGGTCGTGTCGCAATGGCGGTTTCAGGACATTGGTGGATGCCCCAGATCAAGGGGTTGACGGAAGAGAACGAAGTGCAGGCCGGTATTGCTCCGATCCCAGTTCCGAGTGACGGTGAGCACGTGACTATTCTCTACGAAGCGGGATGGGCCGTTGCTAGGCAGACAAGACATCCGACGTTGGCCGCAGAATTGGCAATCCACCTGAGCAATGAAACGACAAATCGCCGACGATGCGCTCAAGGCGTTGCCATTCCGGCCAATCTTGCGTTATCACGGGAGATCATCGATCAGGATGTATCCGGTTTGGAGAAAGTGTTCTTTGACGAAGTCCGGTTTGCTCGTGAACCGTGGGGTGCTCGTGTTTCACACTTTTCCTTGCTGGAGAAATGCGCAGAAGAGGCCTTTGCCGCGGCGCTACTACTCAATCGTGACCTGCGAAAAGAACTGCACTTGGCAGCGCAAAGGATCGACGCCGAATTGATGAAGCGATCACCGTAGAAGGAGTCGTCCGGAGACCTTTCCGCCAAGACTGTCAATGCTGTATCGGAAATCTCCCCGACAGTCCCCATATGCTTCTTTTTGCTTTCTCTCTGACACTGGTGCTTGCCGCTGCTGTCGTCGGACTCGCAGCTACGGCGAAGCGTGCAAGTCGAAGGGAAGCATTGTGTGCCTCGGGTTTTTTGCTGCCGTCACTTGTTTATCTCGGTTTGTTTCTTGCAGCGCCACTCGCATTTTCGCTATACATGGCTTTCCATAAATGGAGCATCGACGCCGGTGCTGGCTCAAATCCGTGGGTTGGATTGGAGAACTTCAGCTCAGTGTTCACGGGAGCACGAAGTCCGTATTTCTGGCGGGCACTGCTCAATACTGCGCTCTACACGTTTCTCCATGTGCCAGCCTCACTGGCCATTGCACTTGGAGTCGCGATAATACTCAATCATTTGGGGCGAAGTCGTAGGTTCTTACAGACAATCTTCTTCCTGCCCAACCTTTGTCTGTTGGCTGCCGTGGCTGTCGTATGGAGATGGATGTACAACCCGGAGATTGGTCTTTTCAATGGATTACTGAGAGCCTTCGGCGTGGACGCTCGAATCGGGTGGCTTACGTCACCGAAACTCATAGGCGGTGTACTGCCGCTGCCTTTGCTGTCGATCGTGGTGATGGCAATCTGGATGTCTTTTGGCGTTCAGGCTGTGATCTACCTTGCCGGTCTGCGTTCAATACCGCAGACTTACTATGATGCTGCTCGCGTCGATGGAGCCAATCGATGGCAGACTTTTCGCCACGTCACGATTCCTCTACTCAAGCCGACGACGTTGTTTCTGCTTGTCACTTCAGTCATAGCGTCGTTCCAGGTTTTCACGTCAATCTATGTGATGGTCGACGAAACCTTACTTGCGACACACCGTGCCGATGTGTTGGTTTATCAAATCTATGATTATGCATGGATCTCAGAGAGAAACCTGGGTCTCGCATCAGCATTGTCGTGGATTCTGTTTCTCATAGTCCTGTCGGTGACGATTGTGCAGTTTCGCTTGGTTGGTCGCGAGGTAAACTACTGATGAAGGGCTCACAGGCCGGAGTGTCGAAAATCACGACTGTCGCGAGCTTTGTCTTCCTGGGACTGCTGGCACTGACAATGCTGGTGCCTCTGGTCTGGATGATCTGCACATCGCTTATGACCCGGTCAGAGGTGTTGGGCGGGACTCTCAGTGTCTTGCCCAAGGTGCCACAGTGGCAAAATTATCCAAAAGCTCTGACCATTCTTCCTTTCTGGCGGTTCTTTCTCAACAGTGTCATCATGACTGGGTCCGTTGTTGCACTTCAGTTGGCGATCTGCTCCAGTGCGGCGTATGCTTTTGCGAGATTGCGTTTCCCTGGGCGCAGGAAGTTGTTCATGCTGTATCTGGCAACACTGATGGTGCCGCCCGTGGTCACCATCATTCCCGCTTTTCTTCTGATTGTTGAGTTGGGATGGAATAATAGCTTTCCCGCTCTGATAGCGCCATTTGCCGGCAGTGTGTGGGGCATATTCCTGTTGCGTCAGTTCTTTCTGGGTTTGCCGCGGGACATCGAAGATGCCGCCCGTATCGACGGCGCGGGCGAGTTGACTATCTTCTTTCGAATCATCCTGCCGTTGAGCAAGCCCGTGCTCGCAACGCTGGCAGTGTTTGCCGCGACATCTACGTGGCAGGAATTCTTGTGGCCCCTTATTGTGACGGATAGTATGGACATGCGGCCGATCAGCGTAGGCGTGGCGTTATATGCAACTCAATACGAACTTTCACCTCACTACCAAATGGCCGCCGCTGTCGCTGCAATGATCCCCATGCTCGCCGTCTTTTTCTTCGCCCAGCGCTATCTCGTCAGGGGCATTGCATTGACAGGTATTAAGGAATAGAACCTGCTGCAGCATTGCTGGCTTTGATGAACAGTGCTGATGATACGCTTCTGAGACGAGTCTATAGATGGCGATTGGATGTCCGGCTTGGTCTTGTGTGGGAAAGTGGCCCGATAGAAGAGAGCGTAACACTCTTCCAGGATTGCTCAACTTATCTCTTCCTTGTCTTCTATTTTTCAGATAAACGTGTGGACACTGGTCGCATTATTGTGTAAATCGCAACGCCACGATAATGGACATATTGCGCAGATGTAAACAATGACGATTGGCTTGATTTGGTCGTCCCTCAAGCTCTTGACAGAAGCCTGATCTTGTGGGGAGGCCCTGATGGATTCAGCATGGACCGTCGCCGAATGTTGTTGATTGAGAGAGCAGCGTGTGCTCAAGCTGCCGATCGCGCGAGTTACGGCGATTGGATGTGATCTTGGGCGGGCATGTTCCCTCAACGGACCGCCCACGAGCACGATCATAGTGCTTATGGGAAAGATATTTTCATTAGGCGGTTTCATGCTTGCATATGTGTTACAAATGACCTATAGTCTGACGTTCGAATATGGAGTCTATACAGTCCTAGAGATTGCTTTGGGCTCTGGATTGTGAGCATATTTCCCATTGGAAACAGGGCGCGGCTCTCACTGTTATCCTCTAACACTGTCAAGTGCTGGAACTGAAAAGGAAAGTAATGGTAGCACCAATACCGCTTAAGTACAAAGAAGACTGGCCGAAAGCACGGGAACGTCTTCTTGCCTATTGGGAACATCATGACATCGTCGACCGTGTGTGTATCGGCGTTACAGCTCCTCAGAAGGAACAGACTCTCTTGCCCGAGTCCCCGGACATTGTTGAGCAACAGGTTGGGCTCGATCTTCACGTTGAGAGGCTCAATGTTGCGTTCAGCAATACGTACTTCGGCGGCGAAGCTCTGCCTGTCAGTGGCAGTCACCTCGGATATGCCGTCTTCGGCGGTGAGCCGTCCTTCGGACGAGGAGAGAGCGGCTATGGCATTACAGATTGGGTATGGGTCGATCCTGTGATTGAGGATTGGGAGCAGTCACCATATCGGTTTGATAGAAATTCCAAGTGGACACAGCGCTTCCTGGACGTGACTCGTGCCGAATACAATGACAGCGTCGGCAAATGCTTCACCGTCCTCGGAGCAATTCTTTCGCCAACCGATGTTTTGAGCCTGCTGCGTGGTTCTGGAAATCTCTGCATTGATCTGATTGACCGACCTGACACGGTGCACGAGGCCCTTAGTGAGCTTCTTGCCGCTTACAAGTGGCTGCAAAGTTGGTATTTCGAGCTTACCAATGCAATGAGCAACGGTTCAATCGTGATGGGCATGTGGGCTCCCGGATGCAATTGTAGCCCTACCTGTGACTTCAGTTGTGAGATCAGCGTGAAACACTATCAGGAATTTGTTATGCCCGAGATCGAAGAAATTGCTCGATGGTCTGATCATTCCTTTTACCATCTGGACGGTGCCGATGCATTGCGCCATCTTCCAGCTTTGTTAGAGCTGAAGGAATTGGATGGCGTTCAGTTCGCTCGGGGTGCGGTGGAGGCGGGAAAATCCGTTATGCGTTGGACCCATGTTTACAAGCAAATTCAGAATGCAGGTAAGTTGCAGCACATTTCAGTGGAATACGATGAGGTCGAGCCACTTGTAAAGGAACTAGGACCGAAAGGGATCTTCATTGACACAACTGCTCCGTCTATCGAAGCCGCAGATGACCTGCTGAAGAATGCGGAGAAGTGGAGCTGTGGCAAGGTATATCCAGTAAGTTGAGGAAGATTGAGAGTCTATTGAGCAAATATCTTTGTACGTACATTGGAGAGAAAGTCAATGATGGATTTTACTAAAGACCGTCCACCGACAACCAACGAGGAACGTATGAAGGCCTATGCCTCTTTTTCAAGAATTGAAAGGGAGCTGGGATTTGTCGACGAAAGTCTTGCTGAAGCTGAGCTTCCTGAACCGCACTTCGAAGGAGAACGGTACGAGGATGAAGTGCCGGATACTCTGGAGCTTACCGACAATGCGCTCTTTGCTATCAACGCTTACACGCGTTTGTTGGATCCGGCTATGGACTACGCGTTCATCGGAAATGTCAACTTTGTTCGCAAGCCGCCCGTCGTGATTGCTGGAGGACCAGCATGCTGCACGAGTAAACAACTTGAGTCGCTGGTCCTGATGCGCGTAATGACAGGTAGCAAGTACAACATTGAGATGGATAATAAGTATCTGAAGTACCTGCTGCATATGACGGCGAAGGATGGCTTTGCCTACATGTCTTGGGCAAAAGCAGCGATAAGGCCACACTACTTGTCGGGAGGGCCTCCGGGCAAGGACCCCGTTTCACCTACGAGACATCCTTTCACAAGCGTGTGGGAGGAGGGGCGTGAGGTCCTCGCTTTTCTCATGTGGTACCAGCATGATAAGAACGAACTCTGGAAGGAGTTGATCGAAAAGAAAATCAAGCGCATATCGGAGCTGGCCGTTTGGGAAGGAGATATATGCTATTTCTCCAGAGACTGGTATCTCCTCAGTGACAAAGGTTCTGTTGAGGGTGCTATGCCGAAGGGGATTATGACGCTACAGGACGTGATGTTCATTGTCGCCGGATGTTGTCTTTGTTACAAATTGACAGGACACGAGCCAGCCTTGAAGCTTGCACGGGGTCTAGTAAATCGGGTTATGCAGGACGAAGAGGTCTTTGGCAAAGATGGCCGCTGGCTCACAGATCATTTTCACAGCAATACTGCGGCCCTGATAGGGATACTGGAATACGCGACAACAGTTGGCGACCAAGAGCTTGTCGGATTCGTCAAGAACAGCTACGAGTTCGGAAAGTCCTGCGGAGAGCCGTTGGTCGGCTATTATTCTGAAATCATTCCCGGCTCAGAGAGGTATGAGATACACAAGACGTGTGAGACTTGTGAAGTTGCTGACATGCTTGTCCTTGGTGTTAAGCTAACACTGGCTGGTGCTGGTGACTACTGGGAAGATGTCGATCGTTGCATACGGAATCAATTTGTGGAGAACCAGATAACCAGCACGGACTGGGTCGAGCGCATAACGGAAGATGAAGAGTGCCGATACAGGGACAAGGACCAGCCTCTACAGCTTTGGGAAGACGAAACCGATGCCGTGGAGCGCTCTGTCGGCTCATGGGCCGGTTGGGCAAAGGCGAATGACGGTATGCAACTGTCGCTCATGCAATGCTGCGCAGGCAACGCGGGCAGGAGTATGTACTATGTCTGGGACAGCATCGTGACAAGAGAGGACGACACTGTCAAGGTAAACCTTCATCTGAACCGAGCTTCACGATGGGTGGACGTTTACAGCCATCTTCCATACGAAGGAAAGGTCGTTGTAAAGGTGAAGGACGCGCCGAATCTCTCAATTCGAATACCTGAATGGACGGAGCAAGATAAGGTAACGTGCACACTCAACGAGAGCGACCAAGCGTTCACCAGATGTGGCAACTACATCGAAGTAACAGGACTCAAAAAGGGCGACAGCGTTTGCGTTCAATTCCCGATGCGGGAAAGAACACTGTTCAGAGAGATTGGTGAGGAAACATACAGACTCACGATCAAAGGCAATACCGTCATAGACATCGACCCGGAAGGAAAGATCTATCCGCTGTATCAGCGAGACTGTTATACAGCGAGCGAAGCTCCGATGAGGAAAGTGACACGCTTTGTCTCATCTGATAAGATCTGTTGGTGATAGCGTTCATTTGAACCATGTGCAGGCGCACGTTGTGTGTGCCTGCACATGGATATTCTGTTCTCATGTTAATGAGGTGCCTGCATGGACCAGCAGTGGCTGCGATGGGCGCAGAGAGTACTCGCCATTGCACAGAACGGACTGACATACACAAAAGAACCTTACGAGATTGAGCGCTACCAGGAGCTTCGGGTGCTGGGGCAGGAAATCCTGTCAAGATATGCCGAAGTCCCGGTTGAGCGAGTCGCGCATTTCTTCTCAGAAGAAAAATCTTACGCCACACCAAAGGTTGACATTCGCGGTATCGTTTTTCGCGACGAGAAGATTCTGCTTGTCCAGGAACGCCGCGATGGACGATGGTGTCCGCCGGGTGGCTGGGCGGATGTAGGCGAGTGCCCGAGCGAAATGGTTGTCCGCGAGGTTCAGGAAGAATCAGGGTTCATCGTTAAGCCGACAAAGCTGATAGCCGTATACGACAAGAAGTGTCATCCTCATCCACCATCCCCATTCTACATCTACAAGATCCTCATCCAATGCGAGCTTACAGGTGGAGAGGCATCCGAGAGCCATGAGACCAGTGGGGTTGACTTCTTTGCGAAAGATGATTTGCCTCCGCTTCAAATGGACCGGACAAGTCCCGGCCAAATCGCAGAATGCTTCGAACACCTCAGAGATCCTCAGCGACGAGCAGCGTTCGACTGATTTCAACTCCCATTGCATGCCTGGCGAGGTTGACGGAGCCTCCTCTACAATCTACTTTCTTTGCGTATCTGGAATTGCGGGAGAGACTTCCTGGTGTATAATCACACTAGGTTAGGCGCTAGGGAGTACGGAAGAGAATTCTCTGAATCCCAGTATAATGCTGTCAGAGTAGAGAGTGCGGCGTTTGCATGGACTTGCCAAGGTCACTGTACATCCATATCCCTTTCTGCACACGGAAATGCAACTACTGCGATTTCTTCAGCGTGCCTGCCACACTGCAACCAGTAGAACAATACATCTCGTGCCTCTTGAAGGAACTCGATGCTCGTGCGTATGACTCCAAGATCGAAACCGTCTTCATCGGCGGAGGTACGCCTACGGTACTGGGGGAGTCGGACTTGGAATGTCTGCTTCAGGGACTTGGCAAGCGCATTGAGCTTTCGTCGGTGTTGGAGTTCACCGTGGAGGCAAACCCAGGCACTGTTTCAAAGGCAAAACTTGAGCTGCTTCGTAAGTGCGGCGTGAACCGACTCAGTATTGGTGTCCAATCATTTCAGCCCAAGCTACTGAGACAGCTAGGCAGAATACATTCTGTCGATGAAGCCAAGGATATTGTTAATGCTTCGAAGGAGGTTGGCTTCGTCAACGTAAGCTTAGATCTAATGTTCGGGATACCGGGTCAGACGATGGACTTGTGGATAGAAGACCTTGATACGGCAATGGACATTGGTATTGAGCATCTCTCCGCATACGGTCTGACGTACGAAGAAGGAACGCAGATGCATGAGGAGTTGAAGGCGGGTCGACTGGTTCCAGTTTCGTTTGAAGCCGAGCGGGATATGGCGTTGTACACGATTCGTCGCGCTCGAAGGTCGGGTTTGGAGCATTACGAGATTTCCAACTATGCCGTTCCTGGTAGAGAATGTAGGCATAATCTTGTTTACTGGAGAAATGAGGGTTCTCTTGGGATAGGCGCATCTGCGGTCAGCTATGTGGATGGCACCAGGTCCAAGAACGTATCCGAAGTGGCTGCGTACATGAATCTAATAGCGGAGGGAGGTGGAGCAATTGCGAGTACCGAGAAACTTGATTCCGAGGCACACGCAAGAGAAACAGCGGTACTTGCTATTAGGACTCGCTCTGGAATTGACAGAAGCCAGTTTATGGAGAAAACGGGCTTCAGTATCGACGGTTTGTTCAGAACCTCGGTTGAGGAATTTGTAAAACGCGGCGTCATTAGAGATGATGGCGAAAGGATTGCCCTGACGGACGAAGGTGTTCTGGTGGCAGATGAGGTTGCAATTGCCTTGGTTTGATGGGAATATGCAAATATTATGACCAGAAAGTCAGAATCAACGCATGATGTAGAGGAGACTCAGAGCCGGGAGTCGGCTCTGGCTGGAGTTGCTGTGGGCGAACACGCCGCGGTGATTTTGGATTCAATCACTGATGGTGTGTTCACGGTTGATTCCAATTTTGTAATTACATCCTTCAATCACGCTGCAGAGCAAATCACAGGGACAAGTCGAGACCAGGCCATCGGCCAAAGCTGCTGTGATGTGTTTCGCGCGAACATCTGTGAAGAAGCGTGTGCCTTACGCCACACAATGTCTACGGGAAATCCGGTTGTGAATAAGGCCGTATATATTGTTAACTCAAGAGGCTCGCGTGTACCCATAAGCATCTCGACCGCATTGCTGAAAGACAAACGAGGGAAGGTAATCGGAGGTGTCGAGACTTTCCGTGACCTGAGTGTTGTCGAGGAGCTTCGTAAGGAACTGGCGGGTAGCTACGCTTTTACTGATATCATAAGCAAGAGTCACCAGATGCACGAGCTGTTCGAAATTCTCCCACAAGTGGCTGAGAGCGATAGCACAGTGGTGATTCAAGGGGAAAGCGGAACAGGAAAAGAGCTATTCGCTCGTGCAGTTCACAAACTTAGCAGACGGAAGGAGAAGCCGCTCGTAACGGTAAACTGTGGAGCACTGCCTGAAACTCTTCTGGAATCAGAGCTTTTCGGATATAGAGCAGGGGCTTTCACTGGGGCAGTAGCTGACAAACGAGGGCGCTTTGCCGTGGCTGAAGGGGGGACACTTTTTCTAGATGAAATCGGTGACATTTCGTTTGCTCTTCAGGTGAAATTACTTCGTTTTCTTCAAGAACGTACTTACGAGCCACTCGGTGCCGCAGACTCTGTACAAGCCGACGTTCGAATTATAGCTGCAACAAATCGAGATTTGGATGCTCTTGTTCAGGAGGGGCGATTCCGTTCAGATCTCTACTATAGGATTAACGTTGTTCGTTTGGTTCTTCCTCCCCTACGTGAGAGGAAGGAAGACATACCCCTTCTCATTGATCATTTCATAAACCATTTCAATCGTATGCGCAGCCGTGATGTGGCTGGTGTATCCCCGGATTCCCTCAGAATTCTGATGGAGCACAAGTACCCCGGCAATATTAGAGAACTACAGAATATTGTCGAGCACGCGTTTGTGCTTTGCTCTGCTGGCCTTATAGACGTCCAGCACCTGCCGGATTACCTGAGACCCACGAGGTCGCCACTCCTATCTGTAGGGGCGACACTGGAAGAGGTGGAGACGCGTCTTATTGCAGATGCCATCGAACGCAACAACGGCAATCGTCTTGCTGCTGCGCGCGAGCTTGGAATCCACAAGAGCACACTCTTCCGCAAGATTAAGTCTCTTGGCATAATTGTTCCAGAGAAGGACGGTCGGAGCAGAAGCTAATACCGTCGCGGACAAGCTACCCCCACTAGTGTGGAGGGTTGCATCGTGCGACTGTCATTGTGAGCAATCCTCATGTTGTGCCGCTCAGTCCACGGCCACAAGCACTGTCCTCACCACGACATACAACAGCTGATCTACCCAGCATGGATTACGGCATGGTCTTTGCTTGAAGGAAGATGGAGGTAGATTGTGACAAGAGTAGCGATGCCAATTTGGAACGATCGGATATCACCCGTATTTGACTGCGCTCGACGGTTGGTTGTCTTTGAAAGGGGAGAGAGCGATCATATGGTCAAAAGCGATGTAGCTTTGGATGATGTACCGGTGCCTTGTAGAGGCTTGGAGTTGGCTCGTCTGGGTGTGAACGTTCTGATCTGCGGAGCGATCACACGTTCACTTGCTGCGGCGCTGGACGCGTCAGGTGTTACGGTCATACCGTTTGTGAGCGGGGAGATCGAGGAAGTTCTGAGGGCCTATGAGAATGGGCAATTGGTCCAAGGCACTTTTGACATGCCGGGATGTAGAGGGCGTATGCGGAAGGGAAAATGCGGAGGTAGAAGCAAAAGAGGAATGAGACAAGAAATGATGAGGGGGGATAAGTGATGAAAATTGCGATAACAGCACTCGGCGGGACATTGGACAGTCAGGTTGACCCGCGTTTTGGTAGGGCAAAATGTTTTCTGATCGTCGATACGGAGACGAGTGAGGTAGAAGTAGTTGACAATCAACAGAACGTTAATGCAGCTCAGGGAGCAGGAATACAGGCAGGTCAGTTGGTAGGTGAGTGTGGCGTGAAAGCTGTACTTACAGGTCATTGCGGCCCCAAGGCATTTCGCACACTTGAGGCGGCTGGGATAGATGTTCACGTCGGTGTTGAGGGGCTTGTTTCCGAAGCGATTGAACAGTTCAAAGCAGGCAAACTCAGTGCTTCGAAAGGTGCCGACGTAGACGGACACTGGACCTAAATGAATGGCAGCACGCGGAAGAGCCAAGATGAAACTTATCGGTCAGGCACGCGTGCAGATTAAGAATTATTTTGAGACTATTGTTTGTTTCATAAGGAGGTACTTATTATGCCACGAGGAGATGGAACTGGTCCTATGGGGATGGGACCAATGACAGGTCGAGCCGCTGGTTTTTGTGCGGGCTTCGGTGCTCCGGGCTTTGCAAATCGCTACGTTGGGCGAGGTCTTGGAGGAGGTATTGCAGGCCGAGGCGGTGGTCGCGGATGGCGAAACATGTACTATGCAACAGGGGTGCCGGGTTTTGCCCGAGGCACGTGGGGCGCACCTGCGTTAGCCTGGGCAAATCCCTACGCCGCAGCTGAGAGCGGCGTCCAGTATGGGCGCGAAATAGACCGAGAGCAGGAAACGGAGGCTCTAAAGGCCCAAGCAGGATATCTCGAGTCTACGCTCAAGGACATTGAGAAGCGTATCGAGGAGCTTGAGAAAGAGGAAAAGTAAGTAGTCAAGTGTGGCTGACCGGGACGATAACATTCCGCCAAAGTTTCGGTCGGCCACAGGCTACAAGCTGAAACGGATTGACGGGAGGTTGTGAAATGCCTAGAAGAGATGGAACGGGACCGTCAGGTGGAAATGCCGGCACAGGACGGGGCTCAGGTGGAGGGGGCAATGGAGGAGGGCGAATGGGAGGCTTCGCCATTGGGCCAGGTGGAAAGTGTGTTTGCCCGAGCTGTGGTCGGGAAGTAGCTCACCAGAGGGGTGTTCCCTGTTCAAGCATCAAGTGCCCTGGTTGTGGGGCAAACATGACGCGAGGTAGATAGTTGTTCCATGGGATGGCTTCTTCTTTGGAAACTTCCTTGATTTGAATGATCAGCATATCTTCGAGAGAGAAAGATATAGATGAAACTCGCAGTGGCCAGCGGCAAGGGTGGCACTGGTAAGACTACAGTCGCAACAAACTTGGCGCTTGTGGCGTCAAGTTCGCTGAGTGTTCAATTGCTCGACTGCGATGTGGAGGCTCCAAATTGCCACATCTTTGTGAAACCGAAGATCATTTCATCAGAGGCTGTGTCTGTCCCCGTGCCCAAGATTGACGAGAGACTTTGCACAGGTTGCGGACGTTGTGGAGAAATCTGTGAATTCAGTGCAATTGTCTGTATCAAGCCTGCTGGCAACATGAATGGTAAGGCACGGGTTCTTGTCTTTCCCGAGTTATGTCACGGATGCGGTGGTTGCACAATGGCTTGCCCTGCGGGGGCGATTAGCGAAACGAACCGCCTTGTTGGCACGGTATCTGTGGGGGAGACTCAGAGTTTTGACTTCACTTATGGGAGGCTACGTATCGGAGAGGCGATGTCTCCTCCCTTAATCCGCAGGGTTCGGGAAAAGGAAAACGGGTCACAGTTGACTATTGTTGATGCTCCTCCTGGGACATCTTGTCCCGTAGTCTCTGCCGTCAACGGTTGTGATTACGCATGCTTAGTAACTGAACCGACGCCGTTTGGTTTAAACGATTTGGTGCTGGCCGTGGAAATGATACAGCAGCTTGGTGTTCTTGTCGGGGTCGTTGTTAACAGATGCGATATTGGGGACAATCGGATTCGCAAATACTGCGAGAGCATGGACATCCCCATATTGTGCGAAATACCAGATGACCGACGAATAGCAGAGGCGTATGCAAAGGGTGAATTGATTCTTGAAGCGCTTCCTGACTTGAGGGAGGTGTTCGAGAATCTTCTGGAGGTGATAGTGGGGCAATTGGAGAAATGAAAGAGCTTGTTGTTATTAGTGGTAAGGGTGGCACCGGGAAAACAAGCATAGTTGCTTCTTTTGCAGCGTTATCGAAGAACACGGTGTTGGCTGATTGTGATGTGGACGCGGCGGACCTGCATCTGATCCTGGAACCGTCGGAGACGGGAAAAAGACCATTTGCG
>Ga0180433_10006900_pt1 | contig 14687 bp, 15 predicted proteins | sample SS_ome_8_FD_132980 | JGI IMG/M metagenome (GOLD analysis project Ga0180433, IMG submission 132980) | Hypersaline lake sediment archaeal communities from the Salton Sea, California, USA - SS_1_D_1 metaG | ecosystem: Environmental > Aquatic > Non-marine Saline and Alkaline > Hypersaline >... | reverse complement strand
TGCCTATCTGGGCTTACAGGACCTTCAAAGACACGGGATATCATTTCATCCCCTCCGTCTACCGCTCCATCGTGGACCTGGATAAGTGCGAAGGGTGCGCCACCTGCGTGGAGGTCTGCGCCTTCGACGAGAGGACGATTAACGGGGGAAAGGTCGAGGTGCTGGACTGCCAGGGCTGCGGCCTGTGCGTCAAGTTCTGCCCCAACCAGGCCAACAGCATGATACCCCGTTAAAAGATAGAGCCTAAACCCATCTTTATTGGCCCCCTTGTTTATTATCAATGCTCAAGGGGAACCGTTTCCTTATCAATAGAAATTGAAAGGAGGCTGAGTATGAACATAATCGACGCCAGGGAAGCTGAGGTTACCCCGAATCCCCACAATGTCAAAGCCAGCAGGATATACGACACCGACAATGCCCAGGCCGTGCACATCGAACTCAAGCCTGGGGAGAGCCTGAAGATGCATGTCACCCCGGTTGACGTTTTCTTCTATGTGCTCGAGGGCGAGGGGATTGTGGAGATAGGCGACGAGAGGCAGGAGGTCGGCCCGGACATGTTGGTGGAGAGCCCGGCCAGGATACCCCACCGCTGGAGCAACGAGGGAGACAGTGTATTCAGAGTGCTGGTGGTCAAGGTTCCCAGGCCGACGGAACCCACCAGGCTGCTGTAGTTCTAGTGAGAGGAAAAAGCCATGGAAGAGGACAGGATCAGCTATCATGCCTCGGTGAGGCAGGCCTACAAGAGGATAAAAGACGACGGGATGAACAACATCTGGGACCGCTACGAGGCCCAGGGTATGGGAGGAGACCCCGACCGCAGATGCTCTTTCTGCCTGGGAGGGATGCGCTGCGACTTTTGCTCCAACGGACCCTGCCGCGGCGATGCCGCTAAGGACAAGAGAGGCGTCTGCGGCATCAATGCCGACGGCATGGCCATGCGCATGATGGCCTTGAGGAACGTCATGGGCGCGTCCACTTATCATTATCACACCGAACAGACCATGAAGACCCTGAGAGCGACGGCGGAGGGCAAGACGCCCTTCGAGATAATGGAATCCGATAAGTTGAGGGATTTCGCGGGCCGCCTGGGAGTCGATGTGTCCGGCGGCGACGAGGACATCGCCCTACGGCTCTGCGACTTCTGCGAAGCCGACTTCAACCGCAAAGCGGACCAGCCCAGCCTCATCGTGGAGGCCCTGGCCACTGCCGAAAGGGCGGAGGTCTGGAGAAAGCTGGACATCTTCCCCGGTGGGATATACGGGGAGATGATGCGGGTCACCAGCTCCTGTCTCACCAACGTCGACGGTTTCTACCAGAGCCTGGCCTTGAAGGCCATGAGGATGGGGGTGGCCATGGCCTACCAGAGCCAGATCGTCAACGAGTACTGCCAGGATATACTCTTCGGCATCCCCAGGCCCCACCCCATGCGCGTGGACCTGGGCGTGCTTGACCCCGACTACGTCAATGTCCTGCCCAACGGACACGAGCCCTTCCTGGGCTTCGCCATGGTCCAGCTGGCACGCCAGGACGAGTGGCAGGAGAAGGCTAAAGCGGTGGGGGCCAAGGGCTTGCGCATCATCGCCAACATAGAGACGGGGCAGGAGATGATCCAGAGATGGAGCATGGATGAGGCCTTTTACGGCTTCACCGGCAACTGGATAATGCAGGAGGCCGTGCTATCCAGCGGCTGCGTCGACCTCTTCGCCTGCGACATGAACTGCTCCATGCCGGTGGACCCCCTCTACGCCGAGCGCTATATGTTCAAGTTAATCCCGGTGAACGACCTGGTCGTCTTCGAGGGGATAAACGAACGGCTGGATTACCTGCCCGAGGAGGCAGAGGAGCAGGCGGGGAAGCTCCTGGAGATGGCCATAGACAACTATAAGGAACGCAGGTCTAAGGTGGAACCTATCACCGGGATGCCCACCGGGGAGGCCGTGGTGGGATTCTCCACCGAGAGCATACTGGAACTCCTGGGGGGCTCGTTGGACCCCCTGCTTGACGCCATCAAGGATGGGACCATAAGGGGAGTGGCGGGCCTGGTCTCCTGCACCTCCTTGAGGGATTCCGGCCAGGATGCGCAAAGCGTGGCGGTGGCCAAAGAGCTTATAAAAAGAGACATCCTCATCCTCTCCATGGGATGCGGAAACGCCGGTGTGCAGGTGGCGGGATTGTGCCTCCCGGCAGCGGCGGAGATGGCCGGCCCGGGGCTGAAGGGGCTCTGCCAGCAGCTGGAGATACCGCCGGTGTTGAGCTACGGGACCTGCACGGATACCGGCAGGGTAGCAGACCTGATCGCGGCGGTGTCCGGCGCCCTGGGAGACGTTCCCATAAAGGATTTGCCCCTGGTGGCGGCGGCCCCGGAGTACATGGAGCAAAAGGCAACCATAGACGCGGTCTTTGCCCTGGCCCTGGGTCTCTATACCTACGTCAATCCAGTGCCCACAGTCACGGGGGCCCCGGACCTGGTCAAGCTGCTCACCGAGGACTGCGTGGACGTCACCGGCGGGCAGCTGCACCTGGAGACCGACCCGGTGGAGGCTGCCGATGGGATGCTGGCCCACATCGAGTCCAAACGCAAAAAGCTCGGCATATAAAAACGCACCATTTCGGTGTCAGACACCCAAACGGTGCAAACGCACCATATCGGTGTCTGACACCTAAACGGTGCAAAAGGGGTGGGTTCAGTATGAGCTCTTTCTCAGCTTGGCGAGCTTGGGCGAGATGACCGCCCGGCAGTAGGGTTGGTTGGGATTTCTCTCGAAGTATCCGCGGTGATATTCCTCGGCCGGGTAGAAGCGTTCCAGCCTCTTTAACTCTGTGACGATGGGCTGGTCGTAGTCGGCTGCTATCTTGTCTATAAAGCCCTCAACCCTCTTCTTCTGATCCTCAGAGTTGTAGAGGATTATGGACCGGTATTGGGTGCCGACGTCGGCGCCCTGCCGGTTCAAGGTGGTGGGGTCGTGGGTGAGGAAGAAGACCTCGATCAGGTCCTCCAGCGATACCTTCCCTGGATCGTATTCCACCAGTACCACCTCGGCATGCCCGGTGCTCCCGCCGCAGACCTGGTTATAGCTGGGGTTATCCGTTACCCCACCGGCGTAGCCAGGGGCGGCCCTCAATACGCCTTCGATAGTGTTGAGGACCGCCTCGACGCACCAGAAACAGCCGCCGCCTAATACGATCTCCTCGTGATTATCCTTCATCTTCCTCGCCCTCGAATTTCATGGATATGGAGTTGACGCAGTGCCTGGTGCTCTTGGGGGTGAACCCCTCTCCTTCAAAGACATGCCCCAAGTGGGCACCGCAGTTGGCACAGACGATCTCGGTTCTCATTCCGTCGGCGTCGGGTACCTTCTCGACCGCGCCCTCTACCTCGTCGTCGAAGCTGGGCCAGCCGCAGCCGGAGTGGAACTTGTCCTCCGACTTGTAAAGGGGAGCGCCACATCTCCTGCAGGTATAGGTCCCCGCCTGGAAGTGGTCGGTATATTCACCGGTAAAGGCCCGTTCGGTACCCTTATGTACTATTACTCTCTCCTCTTCCGGTGTGAGTTTTTCATGTTTCATGGCTTAATTATCGTTGTATTTTAACCTGCATGACAATGATACCTAACAGCAATGGGCAGCAATGGGTCCAGGTCTTTCTTTACCCCCGGGGGTAACAAAAACAAGATCTGACTCCTTTCTTATATTATAGATAAGTAACCAATAACCTTAAAAAGAGGAAGGGGGATTCTATCATGGCCATGTCTTTAGCGGAAGTATCAATGGCGCTGTCGGGCCCTTCGATGATTATTGTGACGGGTACGGCAACGCGGGTTCGAGTGGGCTGGGGTATATATCCGTATTGAAACTGGAGACCGGGATTGTCCTCATGGATATGGATACCTTCCTCGAGGGCATCGTCTCCTGCGATCGGGCCGAATCCACAGGTACTTATGTGGGACAGATCAACATGATCGCGGCCTCCTCCTTCACCGGCCTTAACGGGGCGGCGTGGGGGTATCATCTCGCCAAGGCCGAATCCATCGCGGACGGCTCACTGCAGCCCTTGTTTACCAGCGAGAGAAGGGATGGAACGGAGATCCCCGTTTACTCGGTTGAACCGCTGCTGGACGCCTGGAGGCGGCTCTTCGGGACCAACGAGGAGAGGAGATTCCCCCTGCTGCCCGGTGCCCATGTCAGATGCGCGGTCAAGTCGAACACGGTCAAGGGGCCTACCTCGGTATGGTGTGCCATCGCCCTGGCCATCGCCGAGGACCGGGAGAAGGGCTCCAACCTGTTTATCGAGGACTGTGGGGATTCCATCCCCTCCGACAGCGATGAAGCGAGGGTGGCCTACCTGGATCAACTCATGGAGAACATCGCCACCAGCGTTATCAGGTGTGGAGACGATTCCAACGTCAAATACAAGGAGGTCTTCATAGGCTATAAGACGGAATGGGTGCCCGAAGACTACGTGGGCTGCGACCTTACCTGCGCGCCTTACGCCGTACTGGCGAAAAAAGCCGTCCCCGCCGGAAAAACCGCCGATGCCATGCTCGAGATGACCATATCGCAGTGGGAAGAGGCCGTCGGTTTTAAAAGCTAGCGATATCATCGTCTCTAGTTGGGGAATAATAGTAAACACCTCGGTGCATAAGATAACTGACTGACTTCTGTTTGAAGACGGCTGGTAATGCCAAGGAGGTGCGGGGATGACTGAAGCCAAGCTGGACGAAATCTGCATAAACACCTTACGTTTTCTTGCAGTGGATACGGTGGAAAAGGCCAAGTCCGGTCATCCCGGCACACCTATGGGGGCGGCGGTACTGGCCTACGTGATATGGGACCGCTACTTGAGGCATAACCCGCAAGACCCCAAGTGGCCCGACCGGGACCGCTTCATCCTCTCCCCCGGCCATGCCTCGGCCATGCTCTACTCCCTCCTCTACCTCACTGGATACGACCTCTCCCTGGATGAACTGAAGGACTTCCGGCAGTGGGGCAGCAAGACTCCCGGCCACCCGGAGTACGGCTTAACGCCGGGGGTGGAGACGACCAGCGGCCCGCTGGGCCAGGGATTCGCCAACGGTGTGGGAATGGCCATTGCCGAGCGATGGATGAGGAGGCATTATAACTGGCCGGACCACGTCATCATCGACCATCATATCTATGCCATAGTCTCCGACGGTGACCTGCAGGAGGGAGTGTCCTCGGAGGCGGCCTCGCTGGCGGGCACCCTCAAGCTGGGCAAGCTGGTCTACCTTTACGATGACAACGATATCTCCATCGAAGGCAGGACCAGTGTAGCCTTCGCCGAGAACGTGGCCCAGAGGTTTCAGGCCTACGGCTGGCATGTCATAGGCCCCATAGACGGCATGGATGTAGATGCCGTGGAAGAGTCCGTCAAGATGGCCCGGGCGGAGACCGACCGCCCCAGCCTGGTCATCTGCCGCACCATCATCGGCTACGGCAGCCCCAACAAGGAGGGCACGGCGGCGGCGCACGGCGAGCCCCTGGGAGAGGAGGAGGTGCTCCTGGCCAAGGAGCGCCTGGGCTGGCCCTACAAGGAGCCCTTCACCGTGCCCGAGGAGGCACTGGAGCATTATCGCCTGGCGGTGGAGCGGGGCAAAGCCTTCGAGGAGGAGTGGGAGACCAGGCTCGATGAGTACGAGAAGGCATATCCGGAGCTCAGCCTTCAGCTGGAGGAGTACCTGAGCGGAAAACTGCCCCCTGATTGGGACAGCGAATTTTCCGGTCTCTTCGAGGAAGCGGAAGGGCCCATGGCCACCCGCGTTGCTTCGGGCCAGGCAATGAACTCCATCGCCAAGACCGTCCACGCTTTTTACGGCGGCTCGGCGGACCTGGCCCCTTCCACCAAGACCACCCTCAAGGATTACGGCTACTACGGTTTCGAGGAGTATGTCGACCACAACCTGCATTTCGGGGTCAGGGAGCACGCCATGGGGAGCATCGCCAACGGCATGGCCCTGCACGGCGGTATAATCCCCTATACCGGCACCTTTCTTATCTTCTCCGATTACATGCGCCCCCCCATGCGCCTGGCGGCGATGATGGGGATCAGGGTGATCTACATCTTCACCCATGATTCCATAGGGCTGGGACAGGATGGCCCTACCCACCAGCCCATCGAACAACTGATGAGCCTGCGGGATATCCCCAGGCTGGAGGTGATAAGGCCCTGCGACGCCAACGAGTGCGCGGAAGCCTGGAGGGCGGCCGTGCGGCGGGAGGACGGGCCCACCGTCCTGGTCCTAACCCGCCAGAGCCTGCCCATATTGGACAGGAAAGTGTGCGCTCCAGCCGCGGGACTGCACAAGGGCGGTTACATGCTGTGGGAGGCTGGCGATGCCCCGGAGGTCATCCTTATGGGTACCGGCTCCGAGGTACACATTGCCCTGGAGGCAGGAAAGTCGTTACAGGAGAAAGGGGTGGCGGCCCGGGTGGTATCCCTGCCCTGCTGGGAGCTCTTCGATGCCCAGCCAGAGGAGTACCGCAACGAGGTACTTCCCCCGGAGATAAAGGCGCGGGTGTCCATCGAGGCCGGTGTCCCCCTGGGGTGGGAGCACTACGTGGGCCTGGAGGGCAGGGCCATGGGCATCACCCGCTTCGGGGCCTCCGCTCCCTACCAGGTGCTCTACCGCGAGTTCGGGCTGACGGCTGAGCGCATGGTGGAGGAGGCCCTGTCGTTGCTGGGGAAGGACGAGGGAGGATAAAGATGAAGGTGGCGATGGGAGCCGACCACGGTGGCTACGAGCTAAAGGTGGAATTGCTGCCCTGGCTGGAGGAACAGGGGCACGAAATACTGGACCTGGGCGCCCATGACCTGGACCCCGATGACGACTATCCGGATTACGCCGAGGCCGTGGCCGGGGCGGTAGCCTGCGGCGACGCCCGGCGCGGTATAGTCATCTGTGGAAGCGGCGTGGGTGCCTGCATCGCCGCCAACAAGGTGCCCGGGGTACGCGCCTGCCTCTGCCACGATACCTACTCCGCCCATCAGGGTGTGGAGCATGACGATATGAACGTCCTCTGCCTGGGGGCCCGGGTGGTGGGAGTGGAGTTGGCGCAGGAACTGATAGAGGCTTTCCTCCATGCCGGCTTCATCGACGAGGGGCGGTTCCGCCGCCGCCTGGATAAGGTCCTGGCCATCGAGGCCAGGTTCATGCACGCAACCGGCAAGGAATGAGGAAGAGAGCCGCCGCATCATGGCCATCCGGTGTTAAGAGGGCTGGCTCTATCTGATGAGGGATTGGAGGTAGTGCCAGCTTTCCGCCGGGTCGGGCTGCTTCATGATAGCGCTTCCCACGCAGATGTCGTCCACGCCGGTTTTCGCTACCTCGGCTATATTGCCCTCTTTGATACCTCCGTCTATTCCAGTCCTGAGGTCCGGTGCTGCTTCACGCAGCTCCACCAGTTTGTCCAGTACCTCTGGGATGAAGGGCATGCCGTAAAATCCGGGATTCACGGACAGGAAGAGCACACCGTCTATTTCCTCTAGCAGGTGAAGGAAGTCGGACAGAGGTGTCTCGGGATTGACGGCCAATCCCACCATCATGCCCAGGCCCTTTGCCCTCGCGATGACCTTTGAGGGCTCGCGGGTGGCCTCGTAATGAAAGATGACCTTCTGTGCCCCGGCCCTTCTGCAGTCCTCGAGGTATTCCAGGGGCTCCTCTACCATCAGGTGGACCTCAAAGGGGATCTTCAGGTCCAGGTCCGCCAGTTCCCTGGGATGGATGCTGCTGGAGGGGACGAACTTCCCATCCATGATATCCACCTGTACGAAGGGGGCAAAGGTCTCTACCTTGCGGGCCATGGCCTCCAGTTCGTCCTTGTCGTCGGTCAAGATGGCTGGCACTACCAGGCTGTTTACTGTCATGATAACTCCCTCAAGAATACTCTCGCCGGGGCTCCACCTGCGCCCCTTATCTTCCCTGCTTCCGGGAAGGGAAAGGCTAACAGCACCTTGATATCATATCAGAGAATCTCGCGGGCAGGGATGTATCTTATCAGCCTGTTCCGGCTCTATTCGACACTTTGTGATGAGGGTAGCAGTGCCGCTCCGATCTGACCTCCCTCATCCCCCAGGGTGCCGGCCAGGATGCGCACGTGGCGTCGGCTGATCGGGATGGATATCCTCTCGGCGGCCAGGCGCATGCTCTGCTCCATATGGTGATAGGCGCCCAGTAGACCGCCGCTGAAGGTAACCACGTCGGGATTAAAGATATTCACCAGCGAGCCCACACCAACCCCCAGGTGTTTACCGGCCTCTGAGAGGATGATGAGGGCGAATTCCTCGCCTGCGTCGGCGTGTTTCACTACCTTCTCCGCCCCGAAGTTGTCGGGGTCTTTCAGATAATCATCCACCAAGGGGGAGTCCACCTGCTTGTCGGCCAGCTCCTCCACCCGCGCCGCGATGGACCACCCCGAGGCCAGGGACTCCAGGCACCCGCGGGCTCCGCAGGTGCAGGGCGGGCCGTCATCCATGATGACCATGTGCCCCAACTCCGCCGCCGCGCCCAGGGCCCCCCGGTAAACGCGGCCGTCGATGATTATCCCCCCTCCGATACCCGTGCCCAAAGTGAGATGTACCAGAAACCGGGCATCCTTTCCTGCCCCCATGCGCGCCTCGGCCAGGGCTGCCGCGTTGGCGTCGTTGTCCAGGTATACCGGGATGCCGCACTGCTTCTGAAGAAGGTCCCGTAAGGGGGTATCGCGCAGGGGGAGGTTGGGGGAAAAGGTGACGACTCCGTTACTGTAATCGACAAAGCCGGCTGCGCCAACGCCTACCGCCTCCACCTCGATACCCCGCGAGGCGACCTTCTCCCGCAGCAGGGAGGATATCTCGTCCAGGCCGTCCACGACGCTCGCGGCCGAGGTGGTGTCGGTGGGTATACGGTATCTCTCGACCACCTGGTCGTCGTGTAAGACCAGGGCCGCTATCTTGGTTCCGCCTGCGTCGATCCCTATTACCGCCAAGCCATCCTCCTTTTACTACAAGCGTCTTTATATGTTTAGAAAGCTCTAGGTTCGATATATAGTTATTTCCACAGTGGCGACAATCCAAACAAGGAAGACCGCATCCGGATATCAATGTAAGTTATCATGACATGTATTGAGAAGGATACTGTACAATCCATGTGCAGTTTCTGGAGAGAAAACAGGAAAGGGGAGAGGAGATGGCGGAGAAGAACCCAGAAGAGATCATCGAGAAGGCATACGAACTGTCCAAGGGCTACGAGCAGAAGTGCACCGGCTGCGCCCAGTCCGCGGTGGCGGGCTTATTGGATGCCCTGGGCATAGAAAGCGAGGATGTCTTCAAGGCGGCCAGCGGCCTGGCGGACGGGATTGGCCTAACCGGCGACGGCTCCTGTGGGGCGCTGACCGGATGCTCCATGGTCATCGGCCTGGTCTTCGGCAGGGAACGCAAGGACCATCAGGACATGATGAAACCCATGAAGTCCTACCTGATGTGCAAGGAAATCCTCGACGATTTCATAGACCGGTACGGAAGCTGCCGCTGCTATGACATACAGGAGAAGCTCATGGGCCGGACATACAACCTGTACGAACCCAAGGAATTAGAGGAGGCATTCAAGTCGGGGATGATGGACCAATGCTCGGAAGTTGTGGGCAACGCGGCGCGCAAAACGGCGGAACTCATCCTGGAAGGCAAGGAGAAATCGCAATAGCAGTGTTGTTGTAAGTAATATTATTTAGACCTGTTAATAAACAGGGAAAGTGAACAGGATCCCACCAGCTATACCTATGATCACTATCGCAAGTGTCACGAAAGATATCTGCATCCATCTGCGTTTGAATTTTGTGCATATGCCGGCAAAGAAGAGGACCGAGGCGAACAATACCGCCAGCAGAACGTAGTTATCTGAGCGTTGGTTGGAATTCAGAGCGTCATCCCTGTATCCATTGGCGAGGGTATCATAAGATTTGGATACGTTTAAGTAGAAACTTGTATACTCCGGCATGTCGAAAGGGGAAGCCGGGGCGTCGGGGTTTCCGATCGGGTTTGTGGCCAGCCATGCGTCGGTGGCCGTTTTCAGCTCATCGCTAAACCAATTGTTCGCGATAAATGCCGCCAGCTCCATTTCTCCTGCTACATAGGCATCTACCCAGTTCAGGAACAATCCTGCGTCAACCTGTATCAGCTGGCCGCCCGATGTGTTGGCCTTGTTCGACTCGGTCCTGGCCGCGTTGGATTTTGCGAAGTCTATGGTCATCACGCCGCTCCACCGCGCCGACTGGTATGCGCACCATGCCGTGGCTATTGTAGCAAGAGCCAGTATGGCGGCTGAGAGGATCTCTATCCAGTCCTCGCGGAGCCTGGCGCCGGCCCTCTCGAAGAAGCCGGCATCCTCCTCCTCTTCGGGCTGGACCGCCTCTCCCTCGGCAGGTTCTTTTTGACCAGCCTTTTCCTTTACTTCCTGGTCCTGGCGCCTTCTAAAGATACCGTAACGAAATATATGCATGATTTTTATATTCTCTTATAAGGTTTTTGCGATGTCAATAAAGGGGGTCGCTTGCTAAGCAAGCATAACGGGGTTTCTACTGCTCCCGCTGGTTCTTCCTGAGAATATACTGGTGAAAGAGGAGGAAGAGGCTGGATATAAGGACTAGAAAGCATGCGCCGAGGATGGCGAAATAAGTCCAATTATCGGGTTCAACTCCATATTCTCGAGCCATGGAGATCGTTGCCTGTAGGTTGGGGGCTATTATCAGGAACACCAATATCATCACCGTTACACATAGTGTTAATAAGAGGAATGAACTGATCTTCCCACCTGATAGTCTTGTTGTTTTCATGTGTATCACTCTAGTATCTTATTCGTCCCATATTACCGGTTATCTTAACGTTTATCAGCGATTATCTTACGTTTGGTTGTCTAATATCGCTCTTTTAGGGGATAAATTGCCGTTTCGGATAACACGAGGTTTAAATAAAAGGAGTTTATTAGCTATGTCGATGAAGCAAAAGAGTACGATCCGAGAGGGGAGCTATAAACACTTCTTCTCCTTTCTTGAACTTGTCGTAGTGACCCTGGTCATCGGCTTCTTGATCGCTATAGGTACAATGGTCTGGAGCAATATCAAAGACAAGGCATATGACGCCAGGGCTCAAGCCAACCATAGCTTAGCTGAAGAGGCGACCATATGTTTTTGGGTTGCGGTCGGTCAAGAAAGAGGCAGTTACGATACTTTCACAGCGGAGTATATGAATGAAAGCGAGCCTGGTTTACGATGGATAGAAGGGGAGGCAGCATTGCTATATGAAGGTGAGATAGACAACGTTCCTAGTGATTATTACGCCTCCATAATCATTATCCAGGATGGGACCTCCAGGGATGAAGTGATGGTAGCTACTATATCCGAGACTGGTAAAGTCTTCTGTACCTATTTTGAAAAGGAAACCCCTAGTTTCTCCGCGGAGCTTGCCTATGCGGAATTGAATGCCCTGGAAAAGAGTACCATGTCGGCTGATTCGGGGTCAGGCCTCAATCTAGAATCCAGCTTGCATGGTATCGAAAATGTGAAGAACCACTGATCCATCCTTGCTTATCTTCAACTGGTCCTCAACGATATCCCCGATAATAACGAGCGTGCATCTTCCCATTCATATATTTATAATCTTATTTGCGCTATTTATACCCGTGATATTACATGTACGCAGTTGACTGCAGGTTCGATTAACGGTGCAGCAGACTATATAATCTGCAATGCTGAAATATCAAGCTGACAGTGGTTAAATAATAACTGAAGATGCGGAAGGGTGTCCGAGTCTGGTTTAAGGAGCACGACTGGAAATCGTGTGGGCGGCCTCAAGCCGCCTCGAGGGTTCGAATCCCTCCCCTTCCGCCAGAAAGAAACAGCTAAACGCTGTGATAAAGTATTTTAGCGTGCGCCCGTAGCTCAATTGGATAGAGCGACGGACTACGGATCCGTAGGTTGGGGGTTCGACTCCCTCCGGGCGTGCCACCTAAAACAGCAGGTCAGGATAGGTTTTTCCTGACCTGTTTCTCGTTCATCGATCTTAAATTAGACTTGTTTAATACGATTTTGATACATATCTGGAAACGTTCCCAAAGAAAATTCTAGAAGATCCTTCTCGGCCCTCAGAAACGCTCTTGAAATACTCTTAAATGGCTAGAGTGCAACATTCAGCAAGGTGTCAATACTCTTTTATCTCGAAACCATACTTTTCACATAACCTTTTGTATTCCAACCTGAAATAATAACGATATTTATTAAATAATATGCTGCTCATTTCATCTGTGATATCTATTGAAGAATTATTTCCTGCTTCTAAGTCCCTTTTAATAATTTCGATTAGTGCCTTCACATAATATGCACCTAGTAACACATATGATCTCAGGCATGTTGTTTCCTCCTCCACGGCAATCTGAGAAGGCGTCTCCGGCCATATCTCTATTGCCCGAATGACATCCTCGACTGTGGCGAAAGCAATGTCAATGCATTCAGATAATTCTGCTGTATTCTGAAACTCCCCATTGATATAAGGATCTATTTCAGGCCATATCATTGGATCCGATGCATTCACATTAACCATCAGAAGCCCCAAGTTGTTCATCTCCTCAAGCAAAACCTGTTGATAATCACCGTCACTTTTTTCATCACTGCCATTACATCCAAAGATAGCAGGAGAAAGCAGCGTTGCTGCCAGTAAGCAGATACATAAGAGTATCGAAAGCGTTTTATGCTTCATAGATCATCTTTCTCCCAAAGCCCCACTTGGTAGATAGCATACCTGAAAGGCTACAGAAGGAGAAGGTTGATCTTATTCGGCCCTCAGAAACGCTCATGGGTCACCTCTCTTTTTGCTACGAATTCTCTCTTTGTTACATACGCAAAACTATACGATTTCTATACGATAACAAGCCGTAACACCGTGTAACACCAGGTAACACCAAGCAATAAAAATGCAGGCAGACCTTCGTTTCAGGCCTCTGAGCTGGGACTTTAAAAAGTAGCTAACGGACTACGGATCCGTAGGTTGGGGGTTCGACTCCCTCCGGGCGTGCCACATAAAACATCAGGTCAGGGAGGATATTTCCTGGCCTGTTCCTTGTTCATCGATCTTAAATTAGGTCTGTTTAATACGATTTCAATACATATCTGGAAACGTTCTTAAAGAAAATCCTAACAGATTCCTGTCGGCCCTCAGAAATGCTATTAGGACTCTCAAATCTTCTATTAATGAACAGGGCCCTTACGACGATTAAGATATTGGCAACGGTAGGTGCATATGGGAAATCTCGGTGTATTATTATCATAGTCTCGAAGTTCATTTGGCTGATTCGGTAATGACAACCGGAGGGATTATGAAAGAGTCTGGGCAGGTAAATATCCGTGACTTCAAACAGGCTGATCTGGGACAGGTGTCTGAGATTCTAGTCGAGGCATTCAAGAAGAAGTTTGAGAAAATAGCGCAATTACCCTCCGACGAGATGTTGGGCCTTCTGATTGACACAGGCATGATAGATTCATATCCCTTCCCCGGATATATCGTTGCCGAAGATGATAGCGGGATCGTTGGAGTTTTGATCATGAGATGGAAGGGGCAGGAGTACCCGGAGCCAAAATTAAATTTTATGAAGTCCGCCGGAAAATATGGTTGGTTAAGGTTGATCAGGTTGTTGGCTGGCTATTGGTTCATAAAACCAAGACCTAGAAAGGGTGTGTGCTACGGTGAGCGCCTGGCGGTGAGACCAGACGAACGAGGTAGTGGTATCGGAACCAGATTAATGAAGTATGGATTGGAATCTGCAGCCCAGAACGGATCTAAGGAATTTACACTGCATGTAGTCTCCACCGATGCCGAGGCAATACGGCTGTACAAGGAATTTGGGTTTAAGGTCCTAAAGACAGAGAAGAGCTATATCACCGGATGGATATTGGGTTCTAGAGTGTGGCACTACATGGGTTATGAGCTGGAAGAAACCCCAAACATCAACCAGTAACACAATTCAAATTAGAATAAGTATTGAAAAATGAAATTATAGTGGCTTAAACGGAGAGCGGCATGGACAAGATAGAACGCAGGTGGATTTCCGGCATAGCGCGGTGGCGCCTGCTGGGTTGGACCAACTGAACGCAGGCGGTGCATGGGACCCTGGCAGGGTACCTGGGGGTAACGGAGACAACCTCGTTGAAGGCCGCCTGCCCCCTGGCAGGCGGAGCGTCCGACGAGGGCTCCACCTGCGGGGTGGTCTCCGGAGGCTGCCTGTCCATAGCCCTGGGATTCCTGGGGGATATGATCGACAGCGAGGTAAGTAAGGGGGAGGCCCTCTACGACCGCATGCGCGAGTACACTACATGGTTCGAGGAGCGGTTCGGCAGCACCCTGTGCAGGGAGCGCTTCGGTGAGGATTTGAACGATATTTCCGGTTTCAATTTAAACGTGATATCCGGTTTAATGAGGTGCATTGACCATACCGGAAAAGCCCCTTCCCATCTGGTGAAGCTGATAGAGAGACCCCTGGAGGGGGGAGGCGAGGTAAAAGAGATAGACGAGAGGCTGTCCGAAAGCGGGGGCTACTGTGCCTCTCCGGTCATGCGCGGTATCCGAGAGGCCACCGGCCACGGCAGCCTCTATCTTGAACAACTTTCGGTAGCCTTCGATGGCGGTATCGGCCTCTCTGGCGGGCTCT
>Ga0180433_10006898_pt1 | contig 14689 bp, 14 predicted proteins | sample SS_ome_8_FD_132980 | JGI IMG/M metagenome (GOLD analysis project Ga0180433, IMG submission 132980) | Hypersaline lake sediment archaeal communities from the Salton Sea, California, USA - SS_1_D_1 metaG | ecosystem: Environmental > Aquatic > Non-marine Saline and Alkaline > Hypersaline >... | reverse complement strand
GACGCCAAGGCCCTCAAGAGCCCGAATGTGCCTGAGGTGAACCAGTTTGTCAGCCGGGTTTATCGTGAAGGCTGGGAATTGGACGGGGTCTGAAGACGGCCTCGTGTGGAAAAATTGACGTCTCGTCTGACGAAGTCGGCACTTGCGTAGCGGTTTTTCCGAATCAAACTCTTCGTTATTGGTAAGATCGGCCTTACTTGCCCAACCCTGTTTTTCGTCAAGGAGACCCTCGCATGACGACCATGAAGCATTTCCTCGTTGCCCTCGCGGTTGTTGCCGCCGGGTTCTGGAGTCTGCCGGCCGATGCCGGACTGTTCTGCCACCGAGGCAAAGACTGCTGCCCGCCGCCGCCGAAGGTGGAAGTCTGCCTGATGATCTGCAGCCCCTGCGATGGCTGCCCTGTCCCCGTCACGCTTTGTGTGCCGGAGTGCTGCGTCTGTGAGACGCCGGCCATTTCGACCCGCTGTGCTCTGATCGGCAAGGGGGTGACCAGGGTCGAGTACTGCTGCTGTGGCTTCGAGGCCAAAATTCGCTGGGATCGCTGCGGTGTGCCGCACGTGGTCAGGACCAGCGAGTGAACCCGGTCAGTTTCACCCGCCGGCAGTGACCCAAATCCGGCCGAGTAATCCACGCGGGGCCGGTTCGTTGGCCGCAATCTGCCAGCGAACCGGCCCCCGCTGTTTTGGCTAGGCACCCTGCTCCATGCGACTTTCGATTTGCTCGATCAAGGCCGCTGCATCCTCCTCAAGTTCCAGCAGTCGATCGAAGTTCTGGTCATCGCCGGCTCGGTGGGCCAGCCAGAGCAGTTCTTCGGCATCTTCACGGGCATGCTTCAGCCAGTCAGGCCGGGACGACACCGGGCGGTGAATCAGCCGCTCAAGCCGGTCGAGGTTGTATCGTGTGGTCATGATGACAGCCTCCTCGTGATTGCGCTGAAATTTTAGGCTTCGTCACCCCGGGTATGCCACTGATGCGAATCTTGCTGCTGATCCTGATCTACTTCGTGCTCTGTCCCATTGCCGGACACTTGCTGGGCCTGGGGATGGTTCGTGCTGCTCTGGCGGGGCAGCAGCCGACCCTGCTCGTCATTTATGCCGTGCGGATTGTGGCCATGCTGCTGGCCTATCTGATTGTTGGGCCACTGCTCAAGGCATTGCTCGTGCCGAGGCGGGCGTCATGACCGGGGTTGCTTCACAGCCAGCCATGCTCGGAGAACCAGGTGGCGGTCTGCCGCAGCCGGGCGTCCAGTGGCATGGCGGGCCGGAAGCCGAGCCGGCTGCGGGCCTTGGCTGCCGAGCAGGCCCAGCTGGGGACGGTCGCTTCCCGGATTTTGTCTCGCGACAGCACAGCACCGGGGCTTGCGGCCCATTCCGCGAGCGCCCCGACCGACCAGCCAACCGGCCTCAGGAGAGGCCAGACGAGCACCCGGCGGCCGAGTGCCCGAGCAACCCGCTGCCCCAGTTGCCAGTAGGTTGGATGGGCCCCGTCGTCGCAGGCAAGGTAGTAGCCGGAGGGTGAATATTCTCCAGCAGCATGGCTGTCGAGCCGTTCTCCGGAAGCAGCTGCCAGCATCAGCAATTGCACCAGATCATCGACATGAATCAGTGACAGCCGTGGCGTTTGAAAGCCGACAACAAAGTGGATGCCACTGCGGGCGATGGCCTTGAACATCGCGGCGATCTTCCGGTCGCGGGCACCATAGACGATGCCGGGCTGAACAATAGTGATCGGCAACTGCCCGGCGCGCTTCTGCAGTTCAATCTCCCCGGCCCGTTTGCTCGTGCCGTAGTGCGAGACGGGGTGCGGTGTATCGGTCTCATCACGAAAACTTCGATCCTGCCGGGGTGGTCCCGCCGCAGCCAGGCTCGAAACCGCCACGAGGGTTGGTGGGTTCGGGCGGTCGGCGCAGGCCTCGGCAAGCCGGGCGGTCCCCTGCCCGTTGGTTGTCATCAGGTCAGTGGGGTGGCGGGAGGCGACCAGCCCCGCCAAGTGAAAGACCACATCACAGCCTGCGACCGCTCGGCGATAGCTCTCGGGAGCCGTAAGGCTGCCGGAAACCCGCACCACGTTGGGCCGCAGCAGGTGGGTTGCCGGGGTGGTCGGCCGAATGAGGCAGCGGACCTCACAGCCTTGTCGCAGCAGATGCTCGACCAGATGGGTCCCGATGAAGCCGGAAGCACCGGTCACCAAAACGGTACGATTTGTCAGCGACTCGGGGGCGACAAATGGGCTGGGCATGCCACTGATCCACAACGTCCTCCTGAAGTCTTGTGACGGCTGCTGCCACGGGTCATCGTGCGCCCGAAGCCTCCCGCAACACACCGGCCGCGGGGTGATGAACACCCGGACCGATTGCGGGAATGCCTGAAGATGTACCGGCCTGCATGTCGGTGAGGTACCATAGTGGGCTGCTAAAGGGGCTTTTGCAAGCCGTTCAGCTACCACTCTGATGCTGAATGCCCTTCGCGTCGCGGACAGGAGTGATCAGATGCAGCAGCACACGCGGTTCTCCCCGGTTTTTTTTCAATTCGCTGCCGCCATCGTGGCCGGCAGTTGCTGGCTCACGGCAGGGCTGGTTGCGGCGGACACCCCGGAAAAGTCGTGGCAGTGGCGGGCGATCGTCGGGGTGGAGCAGCAGGTCACCCACAGCGTCCTGCTGCAGGACTCGATCAGCGGCGATCTGCGGCGGCGGACACTCATTGGGCCGGAGGGGCTCGTCATGCCGGCCACGGGCGACGCCTGCCTGTGCCGCTACCAGATTGACCCGGTCGCAGAAGAACAGCCGGCCGGGCGACTGCAGCTTCAGCTGGCGGGAGCTTCGGAGCCGGTCGTCGTGGTGGTCGGTCCACCGCGGGCGGCCCTGCTGCCAGCTCAGCTGCTCCGCGATGGACCGCCGGTGGGTGAGGCTGGCCGGACCGTCTACGAACACCGGCCGGTTCTTGCTGTCGAGCGGGGGCAGGCTGGTGATTTTGCGGCCGTCTGCCTGCCGGTTGAGTACCGCCATCACTTCGAACGCCTCCAGCCCGGTGAAGATGCCACTGGCTTCGTTGTCCGGCAGGCGGCCGTCGCGGCAACTGAAGATTCGTTCGGCATCGTGGATGATCTCGGCACCAACAAGATCACCCTCGGTGCATCCCGGCAGGGACTTTATCTGCTGGAACAAATCAAAGTCATTCGTTCGTCAGCAAGCGAATAACCGACATCACTTTCTTTGGCACAAAAAAAGCCGCCGGCACGACGGCCGGCGGCTTTCCACGGAACGGGATCTGATGAGCAGCAGGCGTTACAGCCCAACGCTGCCTCAGTCCTTGGGCAGAATCACGGTGTCGATCACATGGATCACGCCGTTGCTCGAATTGATGTCAGCCTTGACAACCTTGGCGCCATCGACAGTGACGGTCCCGCCGGTGACGGCGATCGCCACTTCGGAGCCCTCAACGGTCTTGGCCTTGTCGAGCTTGACCACCTGCTTCGACATCACCTTGCCCGGCACGACATGGTAGGTGAGAATCTTGACCAGCTTGGCCTTATTTTCGGGCTTCAGCAGATCTTCGACCGTGCCCTTTGGCAGCTTCGCGAAAGCGGCATTGGTCGGGGCAAAGACGGTGAAGGGGCCGCTGCCAGAAAGCGTTTCGGCGAGCCCGGCAGCCTTGACGGCGGCGACAAGCGTGCTGAAGTCGGCGTTGTTGGCGGCATTTTCAACAACCGTCTTATCGCAGGTGCCGCAGCCTGCGACAGCGGGACGGGCAACGGTCAGGCAGCAGGCGACTGCTGCGGCAAATCCAAGAGCACGGAAAAGCATCGGGTGGTCCTTTCGGGACATGGCCGCCAGAGCGGCCGGGAGTAGCGTTCCAGAAACTGCCCAGAGTCTATGCCCGCGACAAGCCGGCGGCGAGTAAGAAATTGGCATCACCCGCAGAAATCAGGAAATCCCCTGCCGAACGGCAAAAAGTGGTCGCTGAGTGCCGCCCGTGACCAGCTGGGGCAAGGGAACCCGGGCTTCCTCGCTCCCGTGACCATCAGCCAGCTACAATCCTCGATCCTGCGGACGAGACTTCCATTGCGACGAGATTTTCCATGCCTCAGCCTGCCGAAAGCCACAGCCCGATTCTTCTCTCTGCGACCGACTACAAACTGCCGAAGACACTGCCGGAAGGGATCGACAAGTACACGAATTTCCGGGAGATGGCCCGAGGTGGCTCGGCAGTGTTGCAAACCTGCTTCGATCAGATCACCGGCCGCACCGTCGTGATGAAGTCGTTGCTGAAGCAGTTTCAGATGGATCGGCAGGAGAATCGTCGGCTGCTGCGGGAGGCTCGGGTGACGGCACAACTGCAGCATCCCAACACTGTACCGGTGTATGAGATCGGCCGCGACCGCCAGCAGGGGCTCTACTTCACCATGAAGCGGGTCTCCGGTGAAAATTTGTTTGAAATTCTCAAGCGGGTGGCCCTCGCGGTTCCAGAGGCGATCACGGAATTCCCCCTCAGACGGCGAGTGGAGATTGTGGCCACGGCGGGCCTCGCCTTGATGTATGCCCACGCCCGGGGCGTGATTCACCGAGACATCAAGCCGGAGAATATCTGGGTGGGCAACTTTGGCGAAGTCATTCTGCTCGACTGGGGGGTCGCCAAGGTCTGGGGCCAGCCGGATGATGCACCAGCCCATCCACTGGTGGCCAGCCAGCAGCAGCACGTGCAGGCCCTCACCTTGGCGGGTGATCGCCCCGGTACCCCGCTTTACATGTCGCCAGAGCAGGTCAATGTCAACCGGGCGACAGTCGACGAGCGGAGCGACATTTTCAGCGTTGGCGTCGTGCTCTACGAGGTGGCGGCCATCCGCGAGCCCTTTCGTGGCCGGGTGATTCAAGAGACATTCGAAAACATCATCCACGACCACCCACCGCCCCCCTCAGCCGCACGGCCGGAGGAGCAGATTCCAAAGGCACTCGACCAAGTGGTGATGAAGGCGATCAGCAAGAACCCGGCCGATCGGTTTCAGACGATGCGACAGATGCTCGAGGCCCTCCGCGAGATTGAGTACGAGGCATAAAACAACCTCCCGGGCACCGGTGGCCCCCGGGAGGTTGTTCGTAGGTGTCAACTGTGGGGCTTCAGCTCAGACAGCCGCCGTGCTGACGGCTTCCTTGACCGTCTTGATGATGGCGGCAGCGACCTTGTACGGGTCGGCATTGGAGGCCGGCCGGCGGTCCTCGAGACGACCCTTCCAGCCATTCTCGATGGTCCCAACCGGAATGCGGATCGATGCACCCCGGTCTGAGACACCGTAGCTGAACTGATCGATGCTCTGGGTTTCATGCTCTCCGGTCAGCCGCTGCTCGTTGTCAGCACCGTAGACACTGATGTGGCGGTCGATGACGCCTCCGAAGCCTTCACAGATACTCATGAACACCTCCTTGTCGCCACATGTCCGCATCAGTTCATTGGAGAAGTTGGCGTGCATGCCCGAGCCGTTCCAGTCAAGCTTGCCGAGCGGCTTGGGATGCCATTCAATGGCATAGCCATACTCCTCACCGATCCGTTCAAGCAGATAACGGGCGACCCAGATCTGGTCGCCGGCCTCCTTAGCGCCCTTTGCAAAAATCTGGAATTCCCACTGACCCGCAGCAACTTCGCCGTTGATGCCTTCAACATTGAGGCCGGCCTCGAGACAGGCATCAAGATGCTCTTCGACACAGGCCCGGCCATGGGCATTGTTGGCACCAACCGAGCAGTAATAGGGGCCCTGCGGCTTCGGATAGCCACCAGCGGGGAAGCCCGGCGGGTTGTTGTTCTTGGTGCACCACAGGAAGTATTCCTGCTCAAAGCCGAACCAGAAGGTGTCGTCATCGTCATCGATGGTTGCCCGACCATTCGACTCGTGCGGCGTGCCGTCGGCATTGAGCACTTCGGTCATCACGAGGTAGGCATCCTTCCGGCCGGGGTCGGGATAGATGGCAACCGGCTTCAGCAGACAGTCAGAGTCACCGCCTGACGCCTGCTGGGTGCTACTGCCATCGAAAGACCACATCGGGCATTCTTCAAGGGTGCCACCGAAGTCCTTCCGAATCTGGGTCTTCGAACGCAGGCTCTGCGTGGGCTTGTAGCCGTCGAGCCAGATGTACTCAAGTTTCGTCTTCGTGCTCATGACTGAAGCGTGTCCTTACTTCAAGAGGGGTGGAAACGTGGAGCCTGTCGACTACAGGACGACACGACATCGATCCGCAACCTGCCGGGCTCGAATGAACCCGGTTGATCTGGCAGGATGCAGCCGCCTGGTCGGTGTCTGAAATGCTTCAGGCGTTGTCGATAAACAGGCAAATGGCGTGCCATCCAAATCAATCTCCTTTGCATCTTAAAAATTGGGGTTTCCTTTGCAAGCGGTTTTCGCTAGCCGCCCGGAAACCGAGCAGTGTCACAAAACAATGCCTGAAAAGGCGGCACGACCGCCGGGCCGTTCATGCCCCTTCATTCCGGTCGGTCACTGCATGGTGAGTGGTGTTGCCTGTGAAGGGCGTAATCACCCCCGGCAATCGGCTCCGCGTCAGCGACTGACAGACAGTAACGGTAGACCCAGACGGCCAGCAGGCTGCCGTCGGGCCGCCAAGCGGTGGTCCGTTCGCGTTTGAACAGTGGGCTCGGGGGGTCGCATTCCTCATACGCATCGAGGGCGGCCAGCTGATCAGCGATATCGACCACCAGGAGGTCGCCGTGCACGGTTCCCGGCCCTGCAACCAGACCGGGATAATCGCCGAGATCGAACAGCTGGCCCTGCACAATCGCTGGACCGTCATTCCGCAGGGCCTCGACCAGCAAGCGGGGTTCCCCCGTCGCCAGGAGTGGTCGCAGCGTGCCGTAGACGAATACATGGCAGGGAAGGGTGTCCATCACTGATGTTCTGCAGAGGCTTGCTGGTCTTTGACTGTTTTCGTGACAGCAACCGACTGACGAATCATAGAAATGAAGGATGCTGCACCGCTGACTCGAGCTGTCAGCGGTTGCCCGATGCCGCAACTGGCCGCCAGGGGCCCAACAGCCGTCCCACCAGGTTTTATCAAAGTGCTCGGCGATGCCGGCGGCTGCGGCCGGAATTGGCAGCCGCTGGCGGGATGGCTGGCGGTGCTGCTCGGGAGCCCCCGGCCACCCGGTCTGCCGGCGTTGCCGGGGGTGAACGCCGGGGCCTCTTGCCGGCTGCTCCACTGCTGCGGCGGGCACGGTTCCCAGCGTGGGCTGAGCTGCCGGCACGGGCTGGTCGTCGCCGGTGCCGGCTGGTTCCGGGCGAGTCAGCCGCCGCTGGCTCTGGGGCGGCCGACCGGTCGTTGCGGGCGGGAATGGGCCGCCGGAGCAGCCGTTCAATGGCCACCAACCGGGGCTGCTCGTCGTGGTCACAGAAGCTGACCGCGGCCCCGGTCTGGCCGGCCCGGCCGGTACGACCGATGCGGTGAACGTAGGTTTCAGGCTCGTGGGGCAGCTCATAGTTGATCACATGGGCCACCTCATCCACGTCGATACCCCGGGCGGCAATGTCGGTCGCAATCAGCACCGGGGGCTGGGTCGACTTAAAAGCCGCCAACGCCCGCTCCCGTTGGGACTGCGACTTGTTGCCATGGATGGCCGCGGTGGTGATCCCGGCCTTGGTGAGATCCCGCTGGAGCTTGTCGGCCCCGTGCTTGGTGCGGGCAAAGACAATGACCCGGCCGGTCGCCTCCTCTTGCAGCAGCCTGATCAGCAGCGGTTTTTTTTCTCGCTTGGGCACGAAGTAGACCGACTGCTCGACGGTCTCCGCCGGTGTCGACCGGGGCGTGGTCTTCACTTCCAATGGGTCGCGGAGCATGGTGTCGGCCAGCTCCCGCACCGCCGTCGGCAAGGTCGCCGAGAAAAACAGCGTCTGCCGCTGCTCAGGCAGCATCGCAACAATCCGCCGCATGTCGTGGATGAAGCCCATGTCGAGCATCCGGTCAGCCTCGTCGAGGACGAGGTACTCGACGCTCCGGATATCGACCAGCCGTTGATTGATCAGGTCCAGCAGTCGGCCCGGGGTGGCCACCAGCACATCGACTCCAGGCAGCATGGCCTTGGCCTGCCGGTGCTGGCCGACACCCCCGTAGATCACAGCAGCAGTCAGCTGGGCATGCCGGCCATAAGCCACAAAGCTTTCATAGATCTGGGCAGCCAGTTCCCGGGTCGGCGCCAGCACGAGCGTGCGGCACCGCCGGGGCCCGGGCTTGCGGGCATCGGCCCGCAGCCGCTGGATCAGTGGCAGGGCAAAAGCGGCGGTCTTGCCGGTGCCGGTCTGGGCACAGCCGAATAGGTCGCGACCGGCAAGCACCTGAGGAATGGCTGCTGCCTGGATTGGCGTTGGGCTGGCGTAGCCCTCGTCGGCGAGACTGCGGAGCAGCTCAGGAGCAAGCCCGAGGTCGGCGAAGGTTTGAGACGGTGCAAAGGTTGGGTTCATCATCAAGGCATGCTTTCAGAATGTTCGCGGCAGCAGCCCCGCAGAGCGGCGTTCCAACCGGCGAACAGGGTGGGCGGAGGGCGGGTAGCTCGGCGCCGTCAGGCTGACGGAACACACCGGATCCCGGCGATGGATCGTTGGCTGCCCGGCAAGAAGGTGTTTTCGCTTTGTTTCAGCCGCCGATCGGCAGCCCTGCGTAACACAGTCGCATCGAGAGATGGCGATCGCGGCAGTGCCGTAGAAGCAAGCTCGCACTTGCTCTGGGAATGCCTGCATCACATCCGAATATTCCAAACATACCACGCGGATGGGGAGCCGGCAATGGAAGCTTGCCGGAAGTATTCCGTGAACCTACGGCCGGTCAGTCGGCCGCGACCGCCGGCTTGCGTCGTCGCCCCGATGCCTGTTCATCCGGACGAGCCCCGCCTGTCTTGTACGCCACATCGGCAAACGCAAGCTCCTTCCGTGTCAGAGTCGTTCGATCGACTGGCGGATCGATCACGAGAAAATTGTGCTCATCCACGAGATTGATGAAGTAGTGGGTCGCTTCGGGCGGAAGCTCGGCCGTGACGGTGCGGTCATCACGAATCTCAGCAGCCAGCCGCAGCCATTCACGGCCGTCGTTGGGCGAATAGATGATGTCGGCGAAGGCCAGCTTCGAGCCGTTGTTTCGATAGGTGATCTGGACGCTATGACCAACGCGTTCATGAGACAAAATCGACGGCGCCTGCTGCTGGTGGGGCAACTGTCGCTTGGACGTGGGGTTGCCATACGGAAGGCGGCCACCGCTGGTTGCGATCAGGGCTGAGAGCCGGGCATCAAGTGTTTGTTGCAGCGCTGGGTTGTCGGCCGCGAGGTTGTGTTGCTCCTCGAGATCGACCCGTTCTGGCTGCCCTGCGGTTGAGTCGGTCAGCTGGTAGACCGTCGACGTCCAGCCACCGGGCCGGTAACGGCGGAAGAGTTTATGGTCACCGACTCGAATGGCTGAGGAGGTCTCCGACTGTGGAAAGTGCCAGAAGAGCGTGTCGCGTGCCTTGCCATCAGTATCTTTCACGAGCAGCGGATCAGTCGGATCGCTTGTCAGCAGCGGAGCGAGGTCACAGCCGTCAAAGCGTTTGCCCTTCGGCGGTGTTGCCCCGGTGAGAGAGAGAATGGTGGGATAGAAGTCGAGTCCGTTGACCATGACCTGCGTCTGCACGTTCTGCGGAATGCCGGGCCCGGCAATAATCAGGGGCACCCGGGTACCGCCCTCGTGCAGCGAAATCTTGCCCCGATCCAGCGGGGCGTTGTCGGTGTAAATTTCGTCGCGGCTCCCCTCCATGCCGCCATTGTCTGACGAAAGGATCACGTAGGTGTTTTCTGCGAGCATGTGCCCCGGCCATCGCGGATCCGGCGTGGACGCCAGGAAGTCAAAGATCTGCCCCATGTAGTAGTCAAACTGCTCGACCATGGCGCAGTAAAATGGGTTTGTCTGGCCTGGCTGCTTCCAGGAGGTCTTGTGCTCCTCGGTCAGGGTGACCCCGAGCTTTTTTTCATACTTCCGCAGCAGCGGCTCGCTTCGCATCACGAGCGGCGCGTGGACGAGCCAGGTGGCGTAGTAGAGGAAGAACGGTCGGTCTTTATTCAACCGCAGAAATTCAAGTGCCCCATTCTGTGGGGCGTCGTTGGGAAAGCCATTCGCGTCGAGCCGGTAAGGATCGTCGGAGGCACGGGTCGCAAATCCGGTCAGCCGATCGGGCTTCATCGGAACCTGCACGCCCCGCTGGTGGCAGGAAAAATCGAAGCCATGATCGCGGGGCTTTGGAAAGTCATAATGATTCTTGGAAATGTGCCACTTGCCGGAGTGGCCGGTGGCATAGCCCTCTTGCTTGAGGGCTTCGGCCAGCGTGAACCGGGCGACCGGCATCCGGGCGGTGTTGTAGGGGGCAATCATGGGTGCGTACGGAGTGGCCGGGCAGGGTGGATCACCACCCGCAACAGTCGTCATGTCGCCTCGGGCCGGATGCAGGCCGCTGAGGATGGCCGCCCGACTTGGCGAGCAAACTGGCGCGGGTGAGTAAGCCTGCCAGAACATGACGCCACGCTGGGCAAAGGCATCGATGTTTGGGGTTTCCATCGGCGAGGGCTCATCGATGTCGTAGCACTTCACATCCTGCCAGCCGAGGTCGTCCGCCAGCAGCAGCACGACGTTTGGCTTGCTAGGCCGGTCATCAGCTTGCGTCACGACCGGTGCCGGTAAGGAAAAAATAAGGGTGATTCCGAACAGACGCCATAAGGTCATTGGATCACTTCGTTTTGAAAGCTGGGCATCCAGGCGACGGTTGGTCATTGCGAGTACCGGTTTCCATGAACCGCGTAGGATGTAGGAAGAGACTTTTAATCGAGCCTAATGAGCGAACCTACAGCGAGCTATCATGCAGAAACCTGATGCCGCGATGAATTCTGCCGGCTGGCGGTTTGACAACAGCTACAGCCGGCTGCCCGAACCGCTCTTCACCCGGGAACAGCCGCTGCCGGTGCGGTATGCCGGGCTGACGCTCTTCAATGACGTGCTGGCGGCTGAGCTTGGCCTTGACGCTGGGCTGCTTCGCGAGACCGGGGCCCCGATTTTTGTCGGCAATGAGCTGCCCCCCGGAGCCGACCCGCTGGCCCAGGCCTATGCCGGGCACCAGTTCGGTCACTTCACCAACCTCGGGGACGGCCGGGCGATTCTGCTCGGCGAACAGCTGACACCCAGCGGCAACCGGGTGGATGTCCAGCTCAAGGGCTCAGGCCGCACCCGCTATTCCCGGGGTGGTGACGGCCGGGCGGTACTCGGGCCGATGCTGCGGGAGTATGTCATCAGTGAAGCGATGCACGCCCTCGGCATTCCGACCACCCGTAGCCTGGCGGTGGCGGCGACCGGTGAATCGGTGCTCCGCAGCACGCCGCTGCCCGGTGCCATTCTCACCCGGGTGGCAGCCAGTCACATCCGGGTCGGCACCTTTCAGTATGCGGCTGCCTTGGGCGACCGTGACCTGCTGGCGGCCCTGCTCGACTACACGGTTACCCGGCACGATCCGGAGCTTCCTGATGCTGACGAGCTGCCGCTGGCCTTTCTCGAAGCGATCGTCGAACGGCAGGCGAGCCTGGTGGCCCGCTGGATGCTGGTCGGGTTTGTCCACGGGGTGATGAACACCGACAACATGGCGGTCTCGGGTGAAACGATCGACTATGGCCCCTGCGCCTTTCTCGATGTCTATCACCCAGATACCGTGTTCAGTTCGATCGACCATGGCGGCCGCTATGCCTATGCCAATCAGCCGACAATCGCCCAGTGGAACCTGGCTCGGCTGGCCGAAAGCCTGCTGCCGCTGCTGACGGGGGGGCAGGAGCAGGCCATCCAGAAACTGGTGGCGGTGCTTGAGACCTTTCCTGAGCGATACGCCCGGCATCATCTGGCTGGGGCTCGGGCCAAGCTGGGGCTCACAACGGCCGACGATGCTGACGCAACGCTCTTCACCGACCTGCTCGCGACGATGCAGCAGGCAGAAGCCGACTTCACCACCAGCTTCGTGGCGCTGGCCCGCGTGCTGAAAGACGGTCCGCCGTCGCACGGCCCGCTGGCGACGGCTGGCTTTGCCGCCTGGCTCGACCGCTGGCAGCGGCGGCTGGCCCGGGAGCCGGAGGGGGCAGCCGCCGCTGCGACCCGGATGCGACGGGTCAACCCGGTGATCATTCCACGGAACCTGCGGGTGGAGGAAGCACTCACGGCAGCAGAAGCGGGCGATCTCGCGCCGGTCGACAGGCTGGTTGAAGTGATCCGTAGACCGTATGTGGAGACGCCGGAGAACGAGCCGTACCGGGACGGCTCGCCGCCGGGCAGCCCCGCCTATTGCACCTTCTGCGGCACCTGATCGCCGGCCGTCATTCTCGGAGACGGCATTTCTCCAAAGTGGCCACTGTCGCCTCGACACTCCAGTTGGCCAAGCCGGGCTCTGGCTGCGGTTTGAAGACGGTGCGTTTGCGGTTTTGCCGCGACTCCGAGAGAATGTCGAGACGAATGAAAACTCGGGCGACGGCGCCCCCAACGATCGCCTTGCCCGTGGCCACCACCGTCGACGCCGCCGAATCGGTCGAGCACGATATTCACTGGGAATACCTGATTCCCATCACGACGGTGCACCTGCTGGCTCTGCTGGTCCTGTTGCCCTGGTGCTTCAGTTGGTCGGGGCTCGGCTTGGCCCTGATCGGCACGACTGTTTTCGGCACTCTCGGTATCAACCTCTGCTATCACCGGTTGCTCAGCCACCGCAGCCTCGCCGTTCCCCGCTGGCTGGAGCGGACGCTGGCGACCTTCGCACTCTGCTCGCTGGAGGACACGCCGACCCGTTGGGTGGCCAACCATCGGCTCCACCACTGCCACTCCGACAAGCCCGCCGATCCCCATTCGCCGCGGGATGGAGTCGTCTGGGCTCATGCCGGCTGGCTTTTCCGTCGGGTGCCGCACCGCCGCACGATGGCCTTCCTCGATCGCTATGCCGGAGACATCCTCGCCGATGACTATTACCGGTCCCTCGAGCGGCATCCGACCACCATCGTTTGGATTTACCTAGCCCATGCCGCTGTGTTTGGATTGGCTGGGCTGCTGGTCGGACAACTGATGACCGGAGATTGGGCGGCAGCCCGACAACTGGCCGCCAGCTGGATTGTCTGGGGTGTGCTGCTCCGGACCGTGCTGGTCTGGCACATCACGTGGAGTGTCAACTCCCTCACCCATCTGTTTGGCTACCGGAGCTATGCCACCGGTGAAGACAGCCGCAACAACTGGCTGGTGGCGGTGCTGGCAATGGGCGAGGGTTGGCACAACAACCACCACCACGATCCCGCCAGCGCCAGCGTCCAGCACCGCTGGTGGGAGATTGATGTCACCTACTATCTGATCCTGCTGCTCAAGCAGTGCGGCCTGGCCACTGCCGTGATTCCACCCCGCCAGACCCGTCAGCGATCGCTGCGACCGACCGCTCCGTCGGCCTGAATGGAGATTTGGACGATGCCGGGCGAAGGCACCGCTCAGCGGTCATTGCAGCCGAAATACCCCCGGCAGGATTCGAACCTGCGACACCCGCTTTAGGAAAGCGGTGCTCTATCCCCTGAGCTACGGGGGCAATCAGCCGGACACCAGAATCTGGCAGCGTCGGCAGATAATACGGCCGCCACCGGCTGCTGCACAAGCAAGGTGGTCGCAGCCCCCGGATGATGAGGGCTGAAAATCAGGTGATCAGTTCAGGAATGACCTTCGCGTGTTCGACCCCGGTCAGCTTCTGGTCGAGGCCGAGGTGACGGTAGGTGAACCGCTCATGGTCAAAGCCCAGCAGCTGCAGCACCGTCGCATGGAAGTCGCGGATGTGGACCGGGTCCTTGACGATGTTGTAGGAAAAGTCATCGGTCTCGCCATAGATCTGCCCCGGCCGTGCCCCGCCGCCGCACATCCACATGGTGAAGCAGCGGGGGTGATGGTCACGGCCATAGTTCTGCCGCGACAGGCCGCCCTGGGAATAGACCGTCCGGCCAAATTCACCGCCCCAGATGATCAGCGTGTCATCGAGCAGGCCGCGGGCCTTGAGGTCCTGCACCAGGCCGTAGCAGGCCTGGTCGATATCACGACAGCCGTTGGGCAGCCGGCCGGCGACATCGCCGTGGGTGTCCCAGTGGTTGAGGTAGAGCTGCACGAACCGCACGCCCCGCTCCACCATTCGGCGGGCCATCAGCACCGAATTGGCGAACGAACCGGGATCGGTCACCTGGTCACCGTAGAGGGCCAGGGTGCTGGCCGACTCGGTTGAGATGTCGGTCAGCTCCGGCACGCTGGTCTGCATCCGATAGGCCATTTCGTACTGGGCAATGCGGGTGCGAATCTCCGGGTCACCGATCTGCTCGAAGGTTCGCTGGTTGAGGGCCTGCAGGCCGTCAAGCGTCTGCCGCCGGACGGGATCGGGCACGCCCGGCGGGTTGGTGAGGTAAAGGATCGGGTCTCCACTGGAGCGAAAGCTGACCCCGGCGTACTCGCCCGGCAGATAGCCACTCGACCAGAGCCGGGCCCCAATCGCCTGCGGCTGGGCTGGCTTGCTCGACCGGGCCACCAGCACGACGAAGGTGGGCAGGTCTTCGTTAAGGCTGCCGAGGCCGTAGCTGGTCCACGAGCCGAGACAGGGCCGGCCGGTGATCTGGTTGCCGGGCTGCGTGTAGGGGATGG
>Ga0180433_10006897_pt1 | contig 14689 bp, 14 predicted proteins | sample SS_ome_8_FD_132980 | JGI IMG/M metagenome (GOLD analysis project Ga0180433, IMG submission 132980) | Hypersaline lake sediment archaeal communities from the Salton Sea, California, USA - SS_1_D_1 metaG | ecosystem: Environmental > Aquatic > Non-marine Saline and Alkaline > Hypersaline >... | reverse complement strand
GCATCATTGATGGAGTTGAATACATTAATGATTCCAAGGGAACAAATCCGGGGGCGACTATGAAGGCTTTGAAATCCTATCCCGGCAGGGGAATAATTCTTATTGCCGGGGGAAAAGATAAGCATGCCGACTTCTTAGAGCTGGCTAAGAGGATTAAAGATCAAGTGCGGTTTGTAGTCTTGCTTGGAGAAACAAAAGAAAAGCTGGCAGAAGCCCTGACTGCGATCGGGTTTACTGCATTTAGCTCTACCGATACACTACGTGAAGCCGTACTCAGTGCCGCGGTTGAGGCAGAGTCAGGTGAGATAGTTCTCCTGTCACCGGCGTGTGCCAGTTGGGATATGTTTTCAAGTTATGAAGAAAGGGGTAATCGTTTTAAAGAGATCGTCTCTCAATTGCCGGGAAGAAGAAAAATCAGTGGGGTGATGAAGCATGACTGCTAAACAGGGTGCTCATGATCATGATCGAATTCTGTTTCTAACGACATGCTTGCTTCTAGCCATTGGGTTGGTGATGATCTTCAGCGCCAGTTTTGTGGTAGCCGCCGAAGAGATGGGTGATCCCTACTATTTTCTTAAGCGGCAGGTTGTCTGGTCCATTCTTGGCATTATTGGCCTAGTAATTTTTTCCAATATCCACTACCTGGTCTTAAAAAGATTGTCACTGGTAATCCTGCTGGCTAATTTTATCCTCTTAAGTCTTGTATTCACACCCCTTGGCACTAATCTTGGAACAGAAGCCAGCCGGTGGATCGCAATGGGACCAGTGGTTCTTCAACCTGCAGAATTTAGTAAGCTGGCGTTTGTTATTTTCACTGCTGCTTATATGAGCAGCCGCAGATTGAATATTAGACACACTTGGACTGCGACGATTTTGCCTTTATTCATTGCTTTTGCTGCTTTCGTACTGATCCAGCTTCAACCCGATCTGGGAACGGCGATAGTAGTTCTTTCCGGTTCGCTTCTGATTGTTTTCTGTGCCGGTGTTCCGGTAATCAAAGCGGCCAGTCTTTCCCTGTTAACGATGATTCCTGTAGCCTGGATGACAATGCTTGAAGAATACAGGATGAAGCGGATCTTTACATTTATCGATCCCTGGGCTGATCCTTCCGGATCCGGCTACCAGATTATCCAGTCACTTTATGCTCTCGGTCCGGGTCATATTTTTGGTAGTGGACTGGGGCGGAGCAGGCAAAAGCTTTTCTACCTGCCAGAACCTCATAACGATTTTATATTTGCTGTAATCGGGGAAGAACTTGGCTTTATCGGAACGGTTACCGTTTTATTACTCTATCTTGTCCTGATTTGGCGGGGCGTGCAGATCTCACTGCGAGCGCCGGATCTTTTTGGCAGTCTATTAGCAGCTGGAATCATCTTTGTTTTTGGATTTCAGGCGCTGATTAATATTGCAGTTGTTACGGCTTCGCTTCCAGTTACGGGTATTAACCTGCCCCTGATCAGCGCCGGAGGCAGTTCAGTTTTTTTTACCTTGATCTCGATCGGTGTTTTGTTGAATATATCTAAGCATGCCCGTGTAGAAAGCTCTACCGAAGGGGGGGGGCTGCGATGAAAATATTGATCGGCGGAGGAGGTACAGGCGGTCATATTTATCCCGGGTTGGCCCTGGCCCGCCACGCTTTGCAGGTTGACAGCAAAAACCAGGTGCTTTTCGTGGGTAGTGATACCGGATTGGAGAAGATAATCGTTCCCTCTGCCGGGTTTAGATTGAAGACGATTCAAGCCAGAGGGTTCCAGAGGAGTTTCAAGCAGTTTGGCTTATTTCTTGGGAGTCTATTTGGTGGGATCAAACAATCCCTGCAGATTATTAATGATTTTGAACCGGATGTAGTTGTCGGGACCGGTGGTTATGTTGCTGCACCCGTGGTTATTGCAGCATTAACAAAAAGAAAACCGACAGTAATCCATGAGCAAAATGCCATTCCAGGACTGACCAACCGCCTGCTGGCTCCATTGGTAAGCAGGGTCTGTATATCGTTTGTTGATACCGGTAAACGACTTTCCAGGTTAAGCCATGTTGTTCACACTGGAAATCCAAGATCGACTGAGGTTTCACTTCTGGATAAAAAAGAAAGCGCTGATGCCTTAGGCCTTGCACCGGATCAATTCATTGTGCTTGTCTATGGTGGAAGCAGGGGAGCATTGAAAATCAATGAAGTCGTAATTGACTATCTATTGCATTCAGCGCTTCCCGAATCAGTCGCCCTCATTTTTGTTACCGGGGAAAGATATTACCAAAAAGTAGCTGTATTGCTGAATCCCCCGCCGAGACAGGTTAGTATTTATCCCTATCTTGAACAGATGCCGCTAGCCCTGGCTGCGGCTAACCTTGCTGTTACACGCAGTGGGGCTACTACCCTGGCCGAGCTCACTGCACTTGGCATTCCGGCGTTGTTGATCCCTTCACCGAATGTAGTCAACAATCATCAACATTACAATGCCAGACTCCTGTCTGATGTCGGGGCGGCAGTATTAATCGAAGAAAAGGATTTTACCAGGGAATGTTTGGAGGAGGAGATTCAGCGGCTGGTTAATGATCAGGAGCTCAGGATAAAGATGAGTACTAACAGCAGGGCCATCGGCGTAACTGATGCGGCAGAAAAGGTCTACCGCCTGCTTGAGGAGGTTGCCTCATGAATATAATCGAGGATCTCGGGTCCAAGCTGCTAAACAGTGTCAGGTTAAATGAACCAATGGCTGAACACACATCATGGCAGGTTGGCGGTCCGGCTGACTACTATGTATGTCCGGTTAACCTTGAAGAATTAATTGAAATTGTCAATTACTGCTGTCAGCATAATCTACCATTCTACATTCTCGGGAATGGAACAAACTTGCTCGTTTTAGACGGGGGCATCCGGGGGATGGTAATCAATATCGGACCGGCTTTTTCCTACGTCAAGCCCGACGGTGAAAAATTATATGCCGGAGCAGGAACCCCGATGACTCTGCTTGCATTTACGGCTGCTGAAGAGAAGCTTACCGGTCTGGAATTTGCTGTCGGTATTCCCGGTTCACTTGGTGGAGCTGTTATTATGAATGCCGGTGCTTTCGGCGGTAATATCGGTTCACGAGTTGGTTCGGTAAAATTGATCGATTGTACAGGTAACCCGTTTACTTTGGAAGGAGATCAACTTAGTTTTGGTTACCGGACAAGCAACCTGATCGGTAAAGGAGTAATTATTGAGATCAGGCTGGATCTTGAATTTGGCAACCAGGCAGAGTCAAAAAGAATGATTGAATACTTCTTAGCTGAAAGGCGTCGAAGACATCCCAATTTGCCCAGTGCCGGATCGGTATTTCGCAATCTTCCTGACCAACCGGCTGGAAAAATAATTGAGCAGGCCGGTGGTAAGGGGATGTGTATTGGCGGGGCTGAAGTTTCAACCCAGCATGCTAATTTTATTGTTAATAAGGGAGGGGCAAAAGCAGCTGATGTTTTAAGCTTGATTGATGCGGTCAAGGATCTGGTTAAAGAAAAATATGATTTGGAACTTGTTCCGGAAGTAAGAATTGTCGGAGAGGACTTGAAATATTGAGCAGAAAGGTGATCACAGACAATCTTGCCCTGGCCGGTAAACGGCGGGTAATACCACGCTGGAAAAAATTAGTTTATCTACTCGTCAGGGTAATGCTGCTGGCTTTTTTAGCTTTATCATTTTACTATGGTGAATCCTATTTTAGGATTACGAGTGTTCTGGTTGAAGGTAACAGTGATATTCCTGAGGCTGAAATTGTCAGGATTTCTGGTGTCTCGGAAACGGGAAATATATTTTTAGTACGTGAAAAACAAGTGATCACAGCCTTGAAAAATGAATATCCGCTGCTGGAAACCGTTCAGGTTACTCGTTCTTTACCGGGGACAGTCAAGATTAAAATCAGTGAGCGAAATCCCGTTGCAGCAGTGATGACTAGCGGCGGTTACTGGCTAATGGATCGCAATGCCGTATGTTACCAATTTTCAGAGGAAGAAATTACGGACTACCCGCTAATTACCGGTCTTGATGATCACAGTATAATTCCCGGTTCAATCCTGGATTGCCCCACTGAGGTTAAGCTTTTAACCACCTTTTTTGAATGTTGGCAAGGTAGTGACTACATTGATTTAAAACAAATTGATCTGAGGAACTCTTATAATCTGATCCTGTATGGCACGCCGCAAGTTGAAATTTGGCTTGGTGATGATCAGAAGATGGAACAAAAATTGATCCTGATTGAAAAAAGCATGCCTCATCTTGATACTTCAAGTTTGCTCAAACTAGATGTTCGCTCAGGAAGCCGACTGGTAGTTGCCGGCAGTATGGCAGTAAATGAAAAGGAGGTGGATCCGTAACTTAAAAAAGGAAATTGTTGAGATGTGTTGAATTATTTTGTAAATGGGTAAGATGGTTCCATGGAGGGAAGGGTAAGGAGGTAGTTAAGTGATTAAAAGAAATTATGTGGTTGGAATTGATGTCGGGACTGCCGAAGTCCGGGTTGGACTCGGTGAGCCCAGGCCTGACGGCACTGTTAACATCATAGGCTTAGGCCTTAGCCCTTCCGATGGAGTACGCAAAGGGGTCATTGTAGATCTTGACAAAACAGTAGAATCAATCATCACAGCAGTTGAAGAAGCAGAACGAATGGCCGGTCTGAAAATAGACTCAGCCTATGTCGGCCTTAAAGGGTTAAATATCGAGCTAATCAGCAATCGCGGTGTTGTGGCGGTTGCTAATGAAGATCGGGAAATTCGTGAAGACGATATTGAACGAGTAATGCAGGCCGCCAGGGTTATTGCCCTGACCATGGACCGGGAAATAGTTGATATTATCCCCCGTGAATTTATTGTTGATGGTTTTGACGGGATTCGGGATCCGCTGGGCATGCTTGGAGTGAGGCTGGAGGTCGATGCCCTGGTTGTGACCAGCCTGATAACTTCTCTGCATAATCTATTGCGCTGTATCAACAAGGCAGGGATCACGATCAGAGGTTTAATCCTTCAGGCTCTGGCAAATGCAGAAATATCACTTTCTCCTGATGAGAAGGACCTTGGGGTATTTCTTATTGATATTGGCGCCGGAACTACCGAAATATCACTTTTCCAACATGGAAAACTGCAAAAAATGGCGGTTATGCCCATCGGTGGTGATCATATCACAACCGATCTGGCAGCAGGTTTGAGAATCAATCATTTCAAAGCTGAAGAACTTAAAAGAGAGCATGGCTCGGCATTGCTAACCAATGCTGAAAGTGAACCAAAAATTGAAATAAAAACCGTAGGCAGCAATGAGCTCAGGCTGGTATCAGCTAGAGAGCTCGCTGGATTTATCGAGCCGAGGATCCAGGAAATTTTTCAGATCACCAAAGAAGAGATGGTTAAACTGGGGTTGCCTTATCTACCGCCCGCAGGTGTTGTTTTACGCGGTGGAGTGTCTTCGATGAATGGAATCATCGAGATGGCCCGTCATTATTTTGAAAGCGACCAGGTCAGGCTTGCAAACTTTGACGTAGTTGGCATCCAGAATCCCATCTATTCGACAGTGATCGGCTTGCTTTATTACGCCCAACGCTATCAGCCCCGGATGTTTACTCCTGAAAAAGGCAGAACTGCCAAGCGTCACGGACCTGGGTTTTGGCAGCGGATTAAAGACTGGATGACTGATATTATTGACTGAAAAAAGCAAACCATTTAATGGAGGTGCTTAATATGATCGAGTTTGATATTGAAATGGAACAGTTCGCATCAATTAAGGTCGTTGGGATCGGTGGCGGTGGTAGTAATGCAGTCAACAGGATGATTGCCGCCGGTCTCCAGGGAGTCGATTTTTGTGCTGTTAATACCGATGCCCAGGCTTTGTATCTGGCGAATGCAGCTACCAAGATACAAATAGGCGAACAGTTAACAAAAGGTCTTGGTGCCGGAGCAAATCCGGAAATTGGACGCAAAGCCGCTGAAGAGAGCCGTGATACCATAGAGTCAACCCTTAAAGGTGCCGATATGGTTTTTGTTACCGCCGGAATGGGAGGCGGCACCGGCACCGGAGCTGCACCGATTGTCGCCGAAATTGCCCATAAGCTTGGGGCTCTGACTGTTGGAGTAGTAACCAAACCGTTCAGTTTTGAAGGCAACAAGCGCAAGCAACAAGCGGAAGAAGGGATGGCTGTTTTAAAAGAAAAAGTCGATACTTTGATTACCATCCCGAATGATCGCCTTCTTCAGGTTGTCGAAAAGAAAACACCGCTCCTGGAAGCGTTCAGGGTGGCCGATGATGTTTTAAGGCAGGGCGTGCAGGGCATTTCCGATCTGATTGCTGTTCCCGGTTTGATTAACCTTGACTTTGCTGATGTTAGAACAATCATGGCCGAGACCGGACCGGCTTTAATGGGCGTGGGGCAGGGCAGCGGTGAAAACCGTGCTGCTGAGGCAGCCAGGGCTGCGACCAGCAGTCCCCTGCTGGAATTATCGATAGAAGGGGCTAAGGGTGTTTTAATCAATATCACCGGCGGTTCGGATATCAGTCTTTACGAAATAGAAGAAGCAGCCAAGATTGTTTCCAACTATGCGGATCCCGATGCCAATATCATCTTTGGTTCGGTGATCGATGATAATTTTAAAGATCAGGTGAGGGTCACTGTTATTGCAACCGGTTTTAGGGTTCCCCAGCAGAATTTTAGACCCAAGCTGGCAGCGGTTGGAGGCAGTGCGTTTAATCGTGGTGAAAATCTTGATTCTCCTACCTGGTCACGCTGGCAGCAACAGGAAAAAATTGTAAATGAATAAAAAGAAACACTGATCAGCTTATTTTTAGAACAGGCTTTCTCCTTTTAGGAGAAAGCCGTTCTTTTTGTGAAAAATTATTTACTTTACACACAATATATTGTGTTTTATAATAATACAAAGGCAATATATTGATAGGAGAGGTTATATGAAATGCCCTTTCTGTGGTGAAACCGATACCCGGGTTTTAGATTCCCGGGCAACCCAGGACCATGCGGCAATCAGGCGCAGGCGGCAGTGTTCATCATGTGCTAATCGCTTTACAACGATGGAAAAAATGGAAGAAGAACCGCTTGTAGTAATCAAACGTGATGGTCGGCGCGAGCTTTTTGATCCAGGTAAAATACTGAAAGGTTTGTTACTAGCCGGCCAGAAAAGAGATATATCTCTTTCCCGATGGGAAAAAGTAGTCGAAAGTCTTGAACAGGAGTTGCGTGCAAACTACGTGCGTGAGGTTACTGCTGATCAAATCGGCGATCTGCTTCTAGATCGACTCCGAGAGATAGACGAAGTTGCCTATGTCCGTTTTGCATCGGTATTCAGGCAGTTTCCTGATGTTGAAACTTTTAAATCAGAATTGGAAAAAATGCTTGCTGAAAAGAAGCGGACAACTTAATTCTATTAATCAATAACTGCAACTTGATGAAGCCTAGCCTTCGGGAGGTAAAAATTTTGGATAACAATTCTGCATCAAATCACTACGGACAGCAACTGCAGGAGGATCATGTTTTCAAGGAAATACGCAAGCGTGATGGGCGGATCTTGCCTTTCGATGCAGAAAAGATTACAGAGGCCATATTTATGGCAGCTAAAGCTGTAGGAGGCAGCGATCGCAGCATCGCAGAAAATTTAACCGGGCAGGTGATCAAGAGCCTCTTGGAAAAAGCTCACAATGCCATTATTCCTTCAGTTGAAGAAGTTCAGGATGAGGTAGAGCGAGTCCTCATTGAGAATGGACATGCCCGGACTGCAAAGGCTTATATTCTATACCGTGATCGTCGGACAAGGATTCGTGACGGGAAATCTGAACTGATGGATGTGGTTAAAGATATCCTGGTTGAAACAAGCCGCGAAAACGCAAATATTAATAATTCGCCATCAGCTAAAATGTTGCAGATCGCTTCTGCGGCAAGTAAGCAGTATTACCTGAGTAACTTGATTCCCGATGAATATGCCAGAGCTCATGAAGAAGGGGCTATGCATATCCATGACCTTGATTATTACAGTAAAACCTTGAACTGTCTCCAGATTGATTTGCTCCAATTGCTGCAGAATGGTTTTAATACAGGTTACGGTTACATTCGCCCTCCTAAAAGGATTGCTTCAGCAGCCGCCCAGGCTGCCATAATCCTGCAGAGTAACCAAAATGATATGTTTGGTGGTCAGAGTTTTCCCCATTTCGACCACAGCATGGGGGAAGTAATTCGCAGTTTCAAAACAATGCCTTCTTACGAGGAAATCTACCAGGCGATGGAGGGGTTAATCTATAATTTAAACACCATGCATTCAAGGGCTGGAGCGCAGGTTCCTTTCAGCTCTTTAAATTTTGGGACCGATCTCAGTGCAGAGGGGCGCATGGTAAGCAAGGCTGTCCTGGAAGCATTTCGACGTGGATTAGGTACCGGGGAAACACCGATCTTTCCAAACCTGGTTTTTCGTATTAAGAAAGGGGTAAATTTCCATCCCGGCGATCCTAACTATGATCTTTATCGTCTGGCCCTGCAGGTGGCAGCGCGACGGATGAACCCGACCTTCAGTTTTATGGACAGTAGTTTCAATAAAGATTATGGAGAAGAGGTCTCCTATATGGGTTGTCGGACCAGGGTTATTGCGAACCGACATGGACCAGAAATATCGGCTGGTCGGGGGAATATTGCACCCGTTACTCTGAATCTGCCGCGCATTGCTTTAGAAAGCAAAGGTCAGCAGGAACTTTTTTTCGTCCAGCTTGATCGCCAGCTTCGCATTGCTGCTCGCCAACTGCTGCATCGTTTTGAAGTTTTATCCAGACTAAAAGTAAGTGACCTACCTTTTCTGATGGGACAGAAACTGTATTTAGATTCTGAAAAACTCAGCTTAAAGGATACGATCAGAGAAGTAATAAAACATGGCACCCTGGCAATCGGTTTCATCGGTTTGGCAGAAACCCTCAATCTGTTAATCGGCAAACACCATGGAGAGGATGCAGAAGCGCTTAAACTGGGAATAAGCATAGTTGATCATATGCGTAGACGAACCGATGGCTATGCTGAAGAATACGATTTGAACATTGTGCTCGTAGCAACCCCGGCCGAAGGACTGGCTGGTCGTTTTTTACAGATGGACCGGGAGAGATTCGGCACAATTCCTGGTGTAACCGATAAAGAATATTACAGCAACTCTTTTCATATTCCGGTTTATTACACGCTGTCGATGTTTGATAAAATTGCTGGTGAGGGACAGTTCCACTGCCTCTGCAATGCCGGTCATATCAGTTACACTGAACTGGAGGCACCTCCGGCGAATAATATCGATGCGCTTGACAACATCATCCGTAAGATGGCTGATTCCGATTTTGGGTATGGAGGGATTAATTTTCCGATCGATGAATGCCGCGATTGTTCACACAGCGGAGTTTTCAGTGGAAACTGTCCTCAGTGCGGAAGCTCCGATGTGCGGAGAATACGCAGAATTACCGGTTATCTATCTACCGACGATCGTTTTAATGATGCAAAACTAAGCGAATTAAAAGATCGCCGGGTCCATTATAAATCAGGTGGAAACGGTTGAAGCTTAAGCTGGCCGGATTTAAAAAGGAAAGTATTGTTGACGGGCCAGGGATTAGGGCTACGGTTTTTTTCCAGGGTTGTCCTCACGACTGTCCGGGATGCCATAATCCTGAGACCCATGATCCTGATGGTGGTTTTACATTTACGGTTAATGAAGTTCTAGCCTTACTTGACGCCTGCCCCGGAATCAGCGGAGTAACGTTTTCGGGTGGTGAGCCTTTTGAGCAGGTTGCAGCCGCAGCTAAGCTGGCGGAAATAGTGAAGAAAAGCGGTTTAAACCTGGTTTTGTATAGCGGTTATACCTTTGAACAGTTGATTGAAAGAAGTAGGCAGGATCGAAATTATGAACAGTTACTCTCATCCGCCTGGCTGCTGATTGATGGTCCTTTTATCATTGAGAGGCAGGATAATAATCTTCCTTTTCGGGGTTCGACCAACCAAAGAATTATTGATTTGGAGCAATCAGTGTGGCAAAAGAAAGTAGTTGAGTGGGAGCCGTCGTTAAGTGAATGATAAAAAAGGTTTTATCCTCAAGCGGACAGGTCACCTGGTTTACCTCCATGCGCCGCTTTTGGCTGAAGATGAATTAACCAAGCATGCTTTTTCCACCAGGACCGGCGGCTGTAGTATCGGCGCTGTTAGATCGCTTAACACTGCCTTTCACACTGAAGATCAAGCTGAAAAAGTTCTTGAGAACAGGTTCCGTTTTTTTAGGATTTTCAAGATCGACCATCTGCAGATTGTTTCAGCTATTCAAGTTCACGGCACTAACCTGGAGGAATTTGGCTTACACAACAGGGGTGAAGGAGCTACTCCTGGAAGCATGAAAAAACACTGTGATGCCCTGGTTACAGCCGAACCGGAAGTAACTTTAACTGCCTATGCAGCAGATTGTCAACTACTCTTTTTCAAGGCAATAGACAGACCCTTGATCGGCCTGGCACATGCGGGCAAGGCTGGTACTCTCGGTGCTGTTGGTCCAAAGGTGATCAGATATTTAAATCAGCATTACAATGTCCCGTCCGACCGCTTGCTTGTCGGGATGGGCCCGGCAATCTGCCGCAAATGTTATCGAATCAGTAAACCGGAAATGGAACTTTTCAGTCGTGAAGGCTGGGGGGATAAGCAATATCTAGAAAAATATGATCAAGATCTCTGGAGTCTCGATCTAACGGCAATTAACAAAGCGCAGTTGATATCATCCGGGGTGAGGAAAGAGCATATTGCAATTAATCACTGGTGCACTGCATGCCGACAGGATTTGTTCTATTCATACCGGCGCGATCGGGGCAAAACCGGCAGAATGATCGGTTTTATAGCCATTAATGGTAAAGAAACAGGTGATTTGTAGTGGATAAAAAGCAACTGCGACAAGCTAGAAGGCGATTTGAAGTTTTACCCGGTGAGGGAAAGAGATTTAGTTTCAGTAACCTTAAAGAAGCTTTGATTTTTTATGCTTTTCTACTTTTTGTCTTGGTTGTTCTGGCACAGATAGCTTACCATTGGCTTGGCGATCAATTCCAGACTTGGAGATTGGGTATTATAGAAGCAGAACCCGGTTTAATGCAACAGCAAATTGCAGTAACCGGAGTGATTACTCGTAACGAAACAGTGGTTAATGCTCCGGTCAATGGCGTAATACTCAGGCTTGCCGCTTTAGGAGAGCGAGCGCCGGTCGGTTTTGAGCTGGCCAGAATCGGGCAGCTCAGTTCGGCAGAGTTTGAGCTGCTTAAAGAAACTGAAGAAAACGAAGTTAGCAGGAAACTGTGGGGATCCATTCAGCAGTACTGGCAGCAAGCATTCGACGCTGAAAAAGAACCAGAAATTACGGAGGAAGCAGGAGAAGATTGGATTTTCAGCGCTGTGAAAATAGTGACCAGTCCAGAGGCTGGCTTTGTTTCGTATTATCTTGATTCGTGGGAGAAATTTAACGGTCCGCTCTATTTGACTGCTAAAGAGTTGGAAACAGAACCACCAACCGGAAGATATACGGTCGAGGGTGAGTTGGTCGAGCAGGGACAGCCGATTTTAAAAATTGTAGATAACTGGCGATGGTATTTTAATCTAGTTCTACCTTTACATCCGGGAAAGACGATTAGGGCAATGCCTGAAATTGCTCTGGAATTTGATTTATCCCCTGGCGAAATTATTCAGGGGAGCCTGATTAATTCTGAAGTTGATGAAGATTTACAGGAGGTTCGATTAACTTACGAGATAGAAAGGCAGCTTCCCGGTTTCGATTTAGCCCGGATCGCCGTGGCGACTTTGCTCTATGAGCAGAAGAGCGGTATAATTGTGCCTGAAGAAGCAGTTATTAACCGCGATCACAGCACAGGTGTTTATGTCAGTCAACATGGAAGGATTGTTTTTGTTCCGGTTACGGTTGTGGAGAAGCAAGATGAATATTTAATGATCGAAGGGATTGAACCGCACAGCCTGATTATAACCCGGCCGGATTTGGTTACTGAAGGTCAAAGATTAAATTAAGGGGTTCACCCGGAGGGTTAGATGTTAAATTTAGAAAGCAATTATCAAAAAGTTAAGTCAGCTATTGCCTCAGCTGCCGAGCGGGTGGGGCGAGATCCCCTTTCCGTCCAGTTGGTAGCCGTAACGAAAACGGTGGGGATCGAAACAGTTCAGGCGGCATTTTCCCTGGGGATGGCTGATTTTGGCGAAAACAGGGTTCAGGATGCTGTTGAAAAAGTAACAGCCCTGCCTGAAGCTAACTGGCACTTTATTGGTCATTTGCAGTCGAACAAGGTAAAAGATGTACTGCCCTCTTTCAAATTGATCCACTCACTTGATCGGCGATCCCTGGCTGTTGCTTTGCAGAAATGGGCCAAAAAAATGAATCTGGAGGTAAGTGTATTAATTCAAGTCAATGTATCCGGAGAAAAGAGCAAATTCGGTCTGGCCCCTCAGGAACTGCCGGAGTATCTAAAGTATCTCTGCACTTTAGATCGGATCAAACCGTGCGGGTTAATGACGATGGCACCCTATGTTGATCATGCTGAACAAGTAAGACCTTTTTTCCGGCATCTACGGCAGCTTCGTGATTTATACAGTGAAGATCTACCCGGTCTCAGAGAACTCTCAATGGGGATGACCAATGATTATCAGGTGGCAGTGGAAGAAGGCGCAACTATTGTCAGGATTGGCAGTGCAATTTTCTCTTAATTGAGGCTGCTCTTAAGCATCACTATAATTATTAATATTGGCAGGTGATAGACATCAGATACGCTGCAGAAGGCATTCTCTTTTTTTTCCAGATTTATAACATCGTGATCTTTGCGCGGATTATTCTGTCCTGGTTTGTGGTTGGAGGAACCGTTAACCCAACAGTCTCTTCGCTTTACCGTGTGGTTTATGGATTAACCGAGCCTCTATTGGCTCCGATCAGGAAATTAATTCCGCCGATTAGAGTGGGTATGGGTTATCTTGATCTTTCGCCACTTATTTTATTGGTCTTGATCAGCCTGGCCAGGCAGATGGTTTATCGTTTCCTCTTTTTTTAAACTATAAATATGATTCAACGGGAGTAAATCCATGGTTGAAAAGGCGCCGCTATTGGATGCGGAAAAAAAATGGCTGCAGCACTTCGAACGTAAACTGCATGAAATCAATGGAAAGAGGCCATTGACTTCATCTTTCCTTGATCCCCGCCAGCTCGAGCTTGCTGAAGCAAAGCTGAATGAAGCAAAGAGTTTTTCCTACACCGTTTATGGTGGATATCCTGATGCAGAGCGGAATTTGTTGTTCATTTATCCTGCTCAGCAAAAAGCGCGCTTACCGGAATTAGATGTTGTTCAGGTAAGCTGGGACAACCAGTACAATCGGCTTAGCCATCGCGATCTTTTAGGAGCAGTCCTTTCTCTTGGATTGAAGCGTGACCAGGTTGGCGATATTGTTTTAACAGAAGAAGGACAGGCCTACTTATTCCTGGTATCAGGAAAAGGTAAATACATATGCACCAACATGTCCGAGGTTAATAAAAGTAAGGTTAGCTGTGAGCCAATCGAGATTGGACAACTGCCGCTCCCGCGAGATGATAGCCGGGAAATCAGGGGAACAGTAGCCAGCTTACGACTCGATGCCATTGTTTCAATGGGGTTTAAGCTGCCGCGTTCGCGGGTGGTCTTGCTCGTAAAAGCAGGATTAGCCAGGGTAAATTGGCGTCCTGTCAATTCGCCATCCCTGCAGCTTAACGAAGGCGATCAAATTTCACTTAGGGGGCGGGGCCGTTTAGTTGTTGATACTATTGAGGGAGAGACGCGCAAAGGGAGGATTCACCTGAAACTGAAGAGATATCTTTAAAGCTTAACGAAATAGATTTTTAAATGGTGAGTAGAGACATAGACTAGGCCAGATAACATTTTTAGATAGGGAGTGCTAAAAATGACCATTACCCCGAATGATATCCAGAAAAAACAGTTTGAAAGAGCGTTCAGGGGATATGAAATCGAAGATGTTGATGACTTTCTCGATCAGATTGCCAGGGACTTAGAACAGCTGATGCGCGAGAATACCGATTTAAAGGATCAAGTGGAACAGCTGAAAGAGAAAAATAAAAGTTATCAAAAGATGGAAGAAACAATGCATAATGCAATTGTTGTAGCCCAGGAAACGGCTGAAGAAGTTAAGCAAAATGCTAAACGGGAAGCAGAGCTAATCAAAAAAGAAGCCGAACGGGATGCAAAACAAGTTTTAGAGGATTCCCGCTGCAGGATCAGCAAATTGCTGGTTGAGCACGAAGAGCTGCTGAAAAGAGCACGGGTTTTTAAAATGCGCTTTCGCTCCTTCATGGAATCTCAACTGGTTGCCCTTGATAGTGAATCCTGGTTGGAAGAACAAAAACCGCATCAACATATCGTGCCGAGTAATCAGGACAATGAAAAATTGGGCGGATTGAACGGCAAAGATCAGCCTAGTGACCCTGTTTCTTTTAACGGGAACACGATGATCAGTCCTAAAGAAAGTTAATCCGGTTTATTGCTTTTATCATCCGGTCATGCTAAAATTTACGGCAAGTGCGATGAACGGGACATCAATCCATTGTGACAGCTTATGAAGAGAGCCGGTGCCAGGTGAAAGTCCGGTTAAGCGGCAGTGTGATTCATCCCCCGGGAGTTTCCGCTCCAAATTCCGTT
>Ga0180433_10006896_pt1 | contig 14690 bp, 11 predicted proteins | sample SS_ome_8_FD_132980 | JGI IMG/M metagenome (GOLD analysis project Ga0180433, IMG submission 132980) | Hypersaline lake sediment archaeal communities from the Salton Sea, California, USA - SS_1_D_1 metaG | ecosystem: Environmental > Aquatic > Non-marine Saline and Alkaline > Hypersaline >... | reverse complement strand
TTCAAGAAGTGTTGTCTGAACAGCTTTTCCCTTCACGGTCTCATATTCGATGAGATCCTCTATCCAGACAACATCCATGATCTTAGTTATGATCGGGTCCAATGCTGGAAGGGGTTTATCAAGCATGGATGATGATTTCTTTGCGATCTCAGGCAGGATCTTAGTGATAAGAACGAACTTGTCCCGTGTTTTTTTTCGACGTACCTTTTTACGGATATGTCTTTCAACATTTCTTGCACAGGACCGAAGGGCGAGTTTTATCTCGTTTTCGATCTCAGAGATATCTGCTACTGCTTCTTTGCTCTCTGATGTAAAGGGTATCTGGGTACTAGCGACGTGGACAAGGATGATCGCTGGGCCATTTGGAACTCCTTTTCCCGAACGCTGATCAAGGCCATACCTGCGCCAATCAATATTTGAAATCGCTTGAGTGATCACACATCCACCTTGTTGATACAGAAGAGGGACACGATTAGCAAAACGCATGATCTTCACCTGATCATCCTTAGATAGATTACCACCATAGACAAGTCCCACTTCTATCTGAAACGGGTTTCCAGCATATGCTGTTGGTGGTCTTGATGCGGTGATGATGAACTCTGGTGAGATTTCCTGGGTTTCCTGTTTCAGGCTCCGGCGGATCAATGTCTCACCTATTGGAGAGAGACAATCTGTAGGTGGGGCCATGATCTTGACCTGTTGAAATGCCTTATGTAAAGCAAGGAATTGTTCTCGCTTCATCTTCAATGGATTCAGGTTTTGATCTAGATCTGCCTTTTCACAGACTAGATTTGTTGTCCGATTTCCCATGCTGACAAACTCGGTCTTAAGAAAACTTGAGAGTTTACGGGCCTTTGAGTTCTTGGCCATCTTGATAAGTGTTCCAAGCTCGATTCCTTGAGGATGTGGTTTTATCTCCTCGCTTTTTTTAGGAATTGCTTCAGAGGTCCTATCAAAAACATGGGTGCTTCCATCTGGTTCGATGAAGGTTATTTTAGCATGAGGGTTCACGATAGATGTGTTCTTCAGATAATCATAGATATATCGTCGTCCCCTGGTATAATCAGCTCTGATGGGTACTTCGATACGGGTCCCTGTTGGTTTATCCCAATGGTCAAGTGAACGGTTCAATACCTCTGCTCGATTCTTATTGGTATCAATAGCTAGTTCCATGATAACTGCAGGATGATCTTCCTGGATCTTGGAGATGACCTTTGCATGTTTCCCGGTGGTTAGTTGACTGTAGAGTACCACTGCTGAGATACCTATCCCCTGTTGTCCTCTGCTCTGTCGTATTGCATGGAATCGTGAACCGTAGAGCAATCGACCAAAGATATGTTTGATCTGTTCCTTGACGATACCTGGTCCGTTATCCTCTATCATGATGATACATTCACTATCATCCTCTCCGTTGGAAATTTGTACAGTGATATCTGGTAGATTACTTACCTCTTCACAGGCATCAAGTCCATTGTCAACAGCTTCCTTTATCGTTGTGACAAGAGCCCGAGTTGGGTTACCAAACCCGAGGATGTGTTTATTTCTTTCAAAAAACTCAGCAACGGAGATCTCTTTCTGTTTCTTTGCTAGGTCACGTGCGGTTACCTTTGCCATGTGACATTCCTCAAAAATGTTATGGGCTTTCCATCCCAACTATGTAATAGAAGAGATAATTATAAAGATATTCATGAAAAAGAAAGGAAAAAAAGAGAGATGTTAAGCGATAGATACTTCATCACATAAGTAAACATCTTGGATAGCATGAAGAAGGGAGATACCCTCATTCATTGGTTTTTGAAATGCTTTTCGACCTGAGATAAGACCCATGCCACCTGCACGTTTATTGATGATGGCTGTTTTCACTGCTTGTTGGAAATCATTTTCTCCTGATGCGCCACCTGAGTTGATAAGTCCAGCTCGGCCCATGTAACAGTTCGCTATCTGATACCGGGTCAGATCGATCGGATGGTCACTTGATAGTTCAGTATACGCCCGATGGTCATATTTACCATATTTCTTGCCATCTTTATTGAGAACTGCGTAGCCGCCATTTATCGTTGGTTGTTTTTGTTTGATGATATCAGCTTCAATTGTTACTCCTAGATGATTTGCTTGACCTGTGAGATCTGCAGAGGAATGATAGTCCCGGCCTTCTATCTTATAGACATTGTTACGCAGATAACACCAAAGTATCGTTGCCATTCCCAGTTCATGGGCATATTGAAAGGCGCTACTTACCTCTTGTATCTGTCTATCTGATTGTTCTGATCCGAAATAGATGGTTGCTCCAACTGCTGTTGCTCCTAGATTCCATGCTTGTTCAACAGAACTGAACATGATCTGATCATAATGATTAGGATAGGTAAGCATCTCATTATGGTTCAATTTTACAATAAATGGTATCTTATATGAATATTTACGGGAAACAGAACCAAGGACGCCAAGGGTTGATGCAACCGCGTTACATCCTCCTTTTATCGCAAGTTTAATGATATTTTCAGGATCGTAATATTGTGGATTTGGGGTAAAGGAGGCCATTGCGGAATGTTCAATTCCCTGGTCGACAGGTAAAATCGATACATATCCAGTGCCTGCTAATCGGCCATGGTCAAATAAGGCTGCAAGGCTTTTGAGGACTTGTTCGTTTCTATCTGAATCACGGTAGACCCTATCGATATATTCAGGTCCTGGCAGATAGAGATGTTCCTTTGGTATCTTTTCACATCGATGATTTAGGAGATACTCTGCCTCATCTCCTACATATTCACGAATCGTATCAATATCTGCTGCATGTTGATTTCTTATTTCAGTTAATTCTTGCATGAATGTATCATCTCTCCTCATTACAGGTAATGAATTAATGGGGTGTTAAAAAAAGCTTTCTACAAAAAGAGTAAAAAAAAGATGAAAGAATGATCCAAAGAGAAATTATCCGTAGAGTTTTCCTTGTTCATGACGTTTACTTAATGTGTGTATCATATCTTCTGTCATTTTAGATAGATCATAGGATGGTTTCCAGTTCCATTCTTTTCTAGCACAGCTGTCATCGATGCTTGAGGGCCATGAATCAGCTATCTTCTGACGGAAATCAGGCTTATAGCTACATTTGAACTCAGGGATATGTTTTTTGATCTCTGATGCAAGTTCTCCAGCTGAAAAGCTCATTGCTGTGACATTGAAATCACAATGATGTTTGAGTTTTTTGATATCTGCATCCATTAGATCAAGTGTTGCCTTGATACAATCAGGCATATACATCATCGGAAGTCGTGTGTCCTCTTTGACAAAACAAGTATAGTTCTTGTTCTTTATTGCTTCATAGAATATCTCAACCGCGTAATCGGTTGTTCCACCACCAGGTAATGTCTCGTTACTTATGATCCCGGGATATCTCATCCCTCGGACATCTAGACCGAATTTCTTGAAATAATAATCGCCGAGGAGTTCGCCTGCAACCTTACTAACGCCATACATGGTCGTTGGTTTTAAAATGGTCTCTTGCGGGGTGTTCTCTTTTGGTGTCTCTGGTCCGAATGCTGCAATTGAACTAGGGACAAATACCCTTGTCATCTCATATTCCAATGCAAGGTCCATGATGGTAGTTAAACCATTGATGTTGACCTGCCAGCAGAGATGAGGTTTTTCTTCACCAACAGCTGAGAGAATTGCTGCCATGTTGTAGATGGTATCGATATCATAGGCATTGATGACCTCTTTTACGGTTTCCTTATTGGTGACATCCATGAATTCAAATGGGCCTGATTCAAGAAGGGTTTGCCCAGGTTTTGTCTTCCGGCCGGTTGCAACAACATTGTCGTTTCCAAATTTTTCTCGTAATGCCATTGTTAGCTCAGATCCTATCTGTCCAACAGCTCCTGTAACTAAAATATGTTTCATTTGTTTTTTTGCCATATCGATGTCACCCCCACAGAAGGTGTTCTCACATGCCGTAACAGGACAAGGTATACATATTTTACTGTGAAATTTTGAAAAAAATTCAAGAAATTTTCATTCACATGCAAACCGTGGTTCTTTAAAGCTAAGGAATTCTATGATCTGGGATTTATCATCGAGCCTCTCAGTAATATCTCCATAAGAGAGGGTTCCATTTGTTTTCACATGATATCTCCAATAATGAATGATGAATATCCTGCTATAATGAACATCAACTGTTTCCATTTTGATATCTGCAGAAATCTTTGTTTTTGTTGTTGTGTCCTGTTCTTTGAATGAAAACTGAAAGGTATGTGGTATCTGGAATCTTTTAGATGGACCGTACTCTGTTGGAATAAAATTTATCTTATCTGGGGAAACACTATGAAAGTGTGAGATAGGTTTGTTCTCTTTCTCTTGTTCTTTGTTAATTACGGCGATAAGGTCTTGATCATAGGCTGATGCTATGGTATTTGCCCAGGTGAGATGAAGTGTTTCTGCTGTGATACGGCCCCAATACCAGCCCTGGTTCTGAATAACGGTGACCGGTGAATATCCCCAATTATGATCATGATATCCGATACCGGTAACATCCATTTTTTTCCCATTAAAACACATTTTACCTTTCACCCGTGCCTTGGGTAATGGTACTGTCCAACAGGTAGTATCGGTCTCTATCTTCCAACCAGGTGTTGTCCCTTCAAATAGAAGGTCAACTTCAGCATCCTCAATATTGAGATTGATCCTATATCTCCAATTCAGTGTTTTCCTATAATGGTCATCATCAAAAAGAACCCGATCCTTATTTCGTATTGATATTGTTGGACTTTTTTTTGAGAAATCTTTGTTCTTTATGACATCTACCTTCCGTGTTTCTCGAATGGTTGCACCCTTATAGTAGATGGTGATACGTTGCTGAAGGATCCCAAATCCTCTTATATGATAGATACGAAAACCAACATGAACACTATACTCATTATGAAAGACCGCGTCAAAATACCACCATTCGATATCAATGATGTTTTTTGAGCCATGGAATCCATCATCTGATGGTTTGATAGGATATGCCTTTAAAAAGCGAAGTTTACCTGATGTATCATTGAGGCTCATTATGCAGATCTCCAAGAGATAGGTGGATACATGTTTTATTTCATATGAATGTTCCGATGGGTTTTTATGCTTGATGTTTTTCCTTTCCTGTCTATTATGATACGTGAATATCTAAAACTAGCAAGGTCCTTTAATGCAGTTCTCACGGGAATATCTCCAGTGATGGGTGCAATAGCTATGCAACAATACGATATTCTAACTCTTATTGTATTGTTCATCATTGGTTTTCTTGGCCATTCCTTTGGTTTTGTCTTTAATGATATTATAGATTTCAAGATAGACAAATCATCATCTGAGATAAGTGATAGACCCTTGATCAGCGGGACGATATCACCGAAAAATGCATGGGTCTTTGCGATATTATGTATAAGTTTTGCATTTATTATCGCAGTTGTTCTTGCAGTGAATCCCAACAATATCTTCAACAGTCTTTCAAATAATTATATTCCTATCATTATTCTTGCTGCTTCTGCTTCTTCTATCACCTTATATGATCTTATTAGTAAAAAACTCCCGATGATGGATATCTTTGTAGCGATCGGTATCTTCTTTTTTATCCTGTATGGAGCATCGACACAGGTGTATGCTCTTTCAGAGATAACATCGATAACATGGTTTGTCTGTGTACTTGGGTCGATCCAGGTCTTGTTCATGCAGATTGTAGCAGGTGGATTAAAAGACATTGAAAATGATTATAACGAGGGGGCAAAGACCACCGCGATCCGACTAGGTGTTCGAGTAAAAGATGGTCTCTTGCAGGTTTCAAGTATCTTCAAAGCCCTTGCCTATGGTTTACAGGTCCTTGACGTCCTTTTAATATTTGTCTTGTTTGTCATTCCAGGTGTCATCCCTCGGGATCAATTCCTTAATATATTCCAATGGATATTGCTCAGTCTTATTGCAATATTGATGTTCTTCTTATCTCATAGACTTCTTACTATGGGGACATTCGAGCGTCAAAAAGCAAGAAAACTTATTGGAAGCCACTATATGGTCAATTTTGCGTTGGTTCCCATACTTCTGATGAGCCTGAATCCTTGGGCGGGGATCCTTATGTTTTTCCCGGGTCTTGGTTTTATATTATCAAATATAATCCTACATGGGACCCTTTTACAACCAAAAACCATGTAAAAAAGAACAAAACTCAAATAGCAATATATTTTATCACTTTGCTATGGGAAAAATTGCAGAGTACATGGTTTTGCTCAGATTTCCAGGTCTTGGAGGACTTGCAATACCACCTGTTATTGCGGCATTGACCGTGGGAAACTTCGATCCTTTAACACTTGTTTTATTGTTCCTTCTAGGGGCTTATTCCTCGATATTTGGTTTTGTATTAAATGATTTCATTGATGTGGAGGTAGATAAGAAATCAAAGGAGCTTCATGACCGACCACTTGTAAGTGGGTCTATCTCACAGAGCACCGCATTGTGGATCTGTTTCATATGTATCATGCTTACATTTCTTACGTTCTTCATCTTATTCTATGGTGAAATGATAACATATTTGAGATTTCTATCTATTATTTGTATCCTTCTAGCGTGGCTTCTTGGAAGCATCTATGATGTATATGGAAAAAAGATATTTGCTTCAGATATCCTTGTTGCATTATCCATCGCATTTATCTTTCTTATCGGCGCCTTTGCATTGGATAAGGAACCAACCTTGTTCACCTGGATCATTTTCATCCTTACATTCAACAATCTCTTCCATATGAATGCGGTGGAAGGTGGCATAAAGGATGCTGATCATGATGTATTGATGAATGTAAATAATATTGCGTTGCGATCTGGAGTTCGTGTCGATGGAAAGAAATTGACCATACCCACTCGTTTTAAGATACTTGGTATGTCCGTTCGCCTTTCATCGGTCATCCTGCTTTTTAGCCCATTTCTTATCTTCAATGAACCATATTATCTCTGGCAACTAGTTATCTTAGCTCTTGCATCTGCTGGTGTTCTCTACTTCAGTGTCAAGCTTTTATCATTGAAAGAATTTGAACGTAATACAATTCGGAAATATATCAGCATTCAATCATTTCTCCGGTATTCATTGGTACCCATCATGCTTTTCTCAGTTATTGGTATCATACCAGCGGTCATCCTCATTTTCCTCCCGATCATATGGTATATTGGCTTTACTCCGCTAACTGGTGTAAAATTCCTACGGCCAAGGATGTAGAATCTCAATGTCTCAGAAGAAGGTATGTATTATTGGAGCTGGGATCGCGGGTCTTACCGCAGCAGCACTTCTCTCAAAAAAAGGATACAATGTATCGGTCTATGAAAAACAAAATGTTCTTGGAGGTAGAGCATTATCTTTGCCGGGTTCATCATTATCAAAAGAGGCTTATAGTAATATCCTAAAGGCCTACAGTTGCTATCTTACCCATAGTATCCCAGATATTGATACGATCTTCAAAGATGATCTGCTTAAGGGTTATGTCATAGATCTAGGGTATCATGCAATCGGAGGTGGTGTTCTCTCAAATCTTAACGAGGTCCTTAAAGACTTTGATGAACATGTTGACACCCTTGAATCCTTTGTTGGATTCATTAGAGAAGATGGATATAGTTTCCCGTTTCTTTCAAAAAAGGATAAACTAAAGATCCTTCCGAATATCCTTCGATTGTTATTTGCCAGTGAAAAAACATTGAAAAGATTGGATTCGGTCTCTATAACCCAGACGATACGTCAATATGGCCATGGAAAGATGAAACTTATCCTCGAGGTTTTCTCTCGGTCTATTACAACGGTCAATAATCTGGATAGGATATCAACCGGAGAGATGTTTCGAGCTCAAAGAAATCTATATAAGGGATCAAAACCCGTGGGCTATCCCAAAAATGGTTTAAAGGCAATTCATGAGAAACTGGCAGACATCATCAAAGAACAAGGTGGATCGATACATCTTAATACACCTATTGAAAAGATAATTATTGAACATGGAAAAGTACAGGGAGTCCAGATCGATGGGCGCAAACATCACTTTGACATTGTGGTTTCTTCTATTCTACTGCAGGATCTTTTCACTATTGCTGATGAAAAACAATTCCCTAAGAATTATGTGGAAACACTACATTCATTGACCGGAACTGGTAGTCTCTGTGGATATTATTCACTTAAAGGTCTACCTGGGGAATTGATGGGAAAGACATTTCATTTCCTCGAACGTAATGCTGGTGTAGATGGAACTGATGCAGTGGGAATGATCGATTTTATGGCATCCGATCCATCATCTAATCTTTCACCACCAGGAACTTTTATGGTTCAATCATATATCATCTGTACACCACAAGAGGCAAAGAACAAGGAGATAATGGGATCTCTTCGACACGTCCTTGATAAGAACCTTGCTCGAATTATTCCGGGCTATGAAAAATCATTGAACTGGGCCTTGTACCCTGCAGTATGGCACCTAGATGGGGTGGCAAAGACCATTGACAATGCAAAACCAGCGATAACCACTCCGATCCAAGATTTGTATGTCATTGGAGATGGAGTAAAGGCGATGGGTATAGGATTTAACTGTGCATTGAACTCTGCTAGACTACTTGCTGAGAAATTACATAAAATAGAATAGGACGGATCTGTCGGGATTTGAACCCGAGTTAGAGGCTCCGGAGGCCTCTGTGATATCCAAGCTACACTACAGACCCAAAACATTCTTTCCTACCAAATCAACTGGTAAAGATAAAATGATGATAAAAACATTGTCATATTCTCTTAGAACGTTTCATGTTTGAAACTAAGTATATGAAAAAAAATTAAGATGAAAACTTGGAAAAAATGAAAATATTTATTATGCTTTTGACTTAAACTCAGTATATCCACATTTCCCGCAGCTCACTCTATCCTTATGTTCTGCAAGAAAGACCCCATCGCCACATTTTGGACAATGACGTCGTGAACGTTTGATATGTCCATTTTCAACCTTGAAAACTTCTCGACCCTTCATACTTATTCCTGCTCCTTTTCTTCTGTTTTTTCTGTAGCGGGTTCTGGTGAGGCTTCTGGTTCTTCTTTGTCCTCTTCCTTCTTTTGTTTACCTTTCACCGCATTACGCTTCATGATATATTTGTATTCCATTTCTTCAGCATGCTTCCGAGAAGAATAGATCTTTGCGTATCCCTTTGTCTTTTGACTGCCAAACCCTGAATCAAGTCTTTCGATGATGATGTTTTCTTTCTTTGCATTCAAACTATCAGCAAGTTCACTGCGAACAACATCACGATTCGGTGTTTTTTGATTCTCATGGGTAATTGTGAAATTAACCTCCGTACGGTTAAGGTACGGGTTTGTTTTCTTCTCATTGATTTCTATTTCCATAGCACTCACATCTCTGCTAATATCTCTTTGACCTTTTGCTTGTATTCTTCAGTTGAAGGGACAACTACGACCCCTCTATCCGGCAATCCATATATTATAGTTACGTTTTCAGGTGCCATAATTATGGCTGGAAGCGCGGCAAGATCCTCTTCACCTTCGACCTCTATGCGTATTGATGAGTCCTTTTGAAGGCTATTATATGTCCTTTTTATACAATCCCATAGCTCATTTGTTATTAAACCGGGTGGGTTTACAACCTGTTCAACGGTTTTTCCAAATGATCGTAATAGCTTGTTAAGTTCATCATCGTTTTCTTTTCGTTTGGATTGATAATCGATGATACATATTGCTGGGGGAATGGCATGGTGTATTAATGTACCAGTTACCTTATCGCCAACGGAAACTACGATTGTTCCCTGTTTAAGATAATCAATTAATTCATTTTCAGATACAAGAAAACCAATGGGTTCCTTTAATTTCTCACGAAGAAATTCAGGCAAGCTATATTTTGCCACTAGCGGCATCTACTTTACCTTCAATGCGTACTTTCCAGGTTTCTTAATATTCATCTTTTCAGCGATCTGGGAGATAGAAGGATCTCTTATAACAATGAAACCTTGCCATCGTTTTGAGGTAGGGACCGCGCATTGAGGACAAACCTTCTCAGCTGTTAATGAATGGCAGTTTTTACAGGCATATAACACTTTCATGGTTCTTTATCACCCTTTTATTTTTGTTTTTTCTTCGATGATTGTTTCTTCTTACCTTCCGTATCTTCTTCTGTGTTCTCGCTGAGCCATTGATGTGATCCAAGGCATGGTTGACGCATGGTCAGACCTATCTTACTTTCTCTTGCTGAGAGCTCATTAAGGCTGACTGCTACGATTCGAGCTCGTACAGAATCACTTACCTGTAATCGTTTCTTCTTTTCTTTTCCGGTGATTATCTCATTTTCAGCATCGACCTGAACGTAATCATTCATGATCTGGCTCATATGGATCAATGCATCAATGGGACCAATATGACAGAACGCTCCAAATTCCACGATCTCACAGATAATACCATCAATGACCTCTTGCATCTCCGGTTTGAAGGTCAACGCATCGAATTGTACCTTTTGATACATGGCTCCATCACCATGGATGACGATACCATCTCCAACTGGTTCGATGTTCTCTGCTACAACGATGATTCCATCATCTTTTCGAACGGTTCCTTCAAAGGTCTGTTGAACGATTGTTTTAATTACCTCGTCAAGGTCATCTCCGAACTGATCAGGCATAATTCGAACGGTATCTTCAACTTTCACTCTGTAATACATATTTATCACTATAGTAATCTTAATAATATTTGTTTTGGAATACGCTTACTCCTTATATGCTTTTTGAGTAAAATAAGAGGAAACCATGTTGAATGGTTCCCAAGTTTTTTTCTTAATATTGTTCAGGTTCCTTATAATGTTGATATAGCGATGATAAGTGGGAGGAACACCAGGGAGACTATGGACATCAATTTGATCAAAATGTTCAATGATGGTCCTGATGTATCCTTGAAGGGGTCTCCGACAGTATCACCAATAACTGTTGCTTTATGGGCGGCTGATCCCTTGCCGCCAAGATTTCCTGATTCAATGTATTTTTTCGCATTGTCCCATGCGCCGCCAGAGTTAGCGAGAAATACTGCGAGTAGGAAACCCGTTGCAATGGACCCAACAAGCAATCCTCCAAGACCTTCTGGTTTGAGTACTATTCCGACAATGATCGGGGATATAACTGCAAGCAGACTTGGTACTATCATTTCCTTTAATGCTTGTTTTGTACTTATTGCAACACAACCCTTGTAATCCGGCTTGTTCGTATCGCTAGTGAGAAGCCCTAGTTCTTTGAATTGTCTTCGTACTTCTTCGACCATTTGATATGCGGCCTTTCCTACGGCACCCATTGTAAGGGCTGTGAATACAAATGGGAGCATGGCACCAATAAATATTCCTACGACAACATTCGGATCGGCTAAGTCAAGGGAGAGTGTATATCCCATAGCTCCTGCGGTTGTAATATATGTGAATATCAATGCCAGCGCAGTGATTGCAGCTGATCCTATTGCAAATCCTTTTCCCATTGCAGCAGTGGTATTTCCAACGGCATCAAGTTTTTCTGTGTTCTCTCGAACTACTTTTCCCATGCCAGCCATCTCTGAGATGCCCTGTGCATTATCTGCTACAGGTCCATAACAATCGGTTGCAAGAGATACACCAAGGATAGAAAGCATTCCTACTGCTGAAATAGCAACACCATAGAAATCAGCAAAATAATATGCTGCTAGCATTGCTGCAACGACAGCGATTACTGGGATGATGGTACTGATCATTCCCACCTGAAGTCCTTGTATGATTACGGTCGCAGGGCCTGTTTTTGATGCATCTGCAATGGTTTGCGCAGGTTTTCTTTTTTCAGAGGTATAGTATTCGGTACTGAATCCAATGACAAGGCCTGCAGCTAGACCAGATAGTATTGCGAAAAACGGGTTTAGATCCTGTATCATATACCAGGTTGCCACACCTGAAAGGATGGCTGTGATGATCGCAGCAACATATAATGAGTTACGTAATGCTCCGTAGATATTGGTTCCTTTTCCAATAACAACGATAAGAACCCCGAATATGGACGAAAGGATTCCTAATGCTGCTAATACGAGCGGAAGCCAGATGGCAGCGTTTATATTATCACTTGTAAGGATCAATTGTCCAAGATTTTGAGAGGTACCAAATTGCATGATAGCAGCCATTGTCACTGCAGCAAGGGCCATTGTTGCAATAAGGGAGTCGACATATGATTCGAAGAGATCTGTACCCATTCCAGCAACATCGCCAACGTTATCTCCGACTTGATCTGCGATAACAGCTGGGTTTCTTGGGTCATCTTCTGGGATCCCTGCTTCTACTTTTCCAACAAGATCTGCTCCAACATCTGCTGCTTTAGTGTAGATACCTCCACCAACACGGGCAAAAAGAGCAATTGATGATGCTCCAAACCCGAAACCAAATAACATATTTGTTGAGGTCACCACGTCAAATGAAAAGAGCTGGGTAAACGCAAAATAGAGGGTAAATACGCCAAGAACTCCGAGGCCGACGACACACATTCCCATTACAGCTCCACTTGAAAATGCGATGGATAGGCCTTTTGCAAGACTGTTCTTTGTTCCCTCAGCGGTCCTTGCATTTGCCATTGTTGCCATCCGCATCCCAATATTTCCTGAGAGTGCTGATAACAATGCTCCGATGACAAATGCTATTGAAAGGCCAATTTGGATGTTGCTTCCCTCGATGAATGAAGCAATGAATAGTAGTAAGGCTACAATAGCTACAAATATCAATAGAACCCTGTATTCGCTTTTTAGAAAAGCCATTGCTCCCTCGCGAATGGCTTTGCTGAGCTCCTGCATTTTTTCATTACCGGGACTTTGTTTTTTAACCTTGATATAGAGGGCTGCTGCAAAAAGTAATGCAACGATGCCTCCAATTGGTATTGATAACATGTATAGGTCCATGTTGATTTCACCGTCTGCGCTGTAACATCGTTACTTATTTAATTCTTGTGATTTTGTTTATGTTAATATTCTTATGTTCTTATATGTTGAAAATTAACAATGAACTTATTTGTAAATTTATTATTTGCCGAATATGATTTTAACATATTGTCGATTATATCGTGTTTATCACAGTGATATTTTTTAATGAAAACATCAACGAATCAGACCATATTCATTTTAAAATAGGAAAAACATTATAAACATACTAAAATAATATAATTTCATACGTTGTTTGCCGGTACACGAGACAGTTGATAATGACATAATTCGGGGGATTTTCTCAGAACATGTCACCAATACTAGGAAAATTCATTCAGAAACATCCGTGGCTTATCGTTTCTATTATTCTTGCCATCACAATAGGTTTTTCCTTATTTATCCCCACACTTCAGTTCAAAACAGATTTTGAGGATTTTACACCTGATGATCCCATTGTTCAAGCAAACACTCGTATTCAAGAATATTTTGGTGAGAACCAGCCATTGGTATTCATACTCCTAGAGAAGGAATCTGCAGAAAGTGTCATCACCATCGAATCTTTAAGGGATATGTGGTCTTTGAATAATGAATTACAAAAACTTCCAGATGTTGATGGGAGCTTTTCTCTTATCACCTTTTTAGATATCATATGTCTCATTGAATTTGGCCAACCCTTTGAAGATTGTACCGATGCGCAGATTAATATTGCGTTACAAGATCTTTTAACCCATCAGGATGCAGGTTCAATTCAATTATTTGATACAAACGATCCAAACGAGGATATCGATTACAAGCGTTTCCCTCGCTTATCAAAAGGCTCATCCATTGATAGTGCCGATATCAAGAATTGTTATCTTGAAACAGATAATGATTCCTTAAAGATAACCTTTGATGTATATGATCTTGGTGAACTAGATAACAGCCTTCAACCCGTTTTTCCAAAGGTAAATGTTATGGAATGGTTTATCACATTCAATAACCTTATATCACCTGTTGAGGCACTTAACATCACCTATACATTATCAGGTCATCTTGAACCTATTAGCCCTATCTGGGAAATTGGTAAGGGGGTCATACAGAATATAAAAGATATAATTTCACATGTTAGAGATCGTTCATTGTTCAATCAATATAAACAAGAAGTATATCTTTGGGTTCAACCTTCTGGACAGGATATTGCTTTTCCAATTCTATTGGAAACCGGAAAAATGACCTTAGATACGACGCTTAATGACATCATAATAGATGTTTCATTAGAGGAACTGGGAACATATGGTATTGCATCACAGTTCGGTTCGTTTGGATTACCTGCAAAGCTTTCAAAGTTCACTGCAGGAACACGTTACTATCAGACACCGCTACTGAAAGTTGGCGGTGGTTATGTATCGGCCAACACATCATTTGTCATTGAAAAACTCTTGAACATTCAAACAAGACCACTTCTTGGTCCGTTATCTGAAAGAATGTTACAGCGTTACGGCAATCTTACCTGGTCGGAATTTGATGATTTCTTTTCCATGATCCAACAACTTGACATGCTACCAGATACCATTGCATTAAAAGATTTACAGGATAATTGGAAATTAGCGGATAGTATTCCAGATAATGGTGGTTATTCAACTATCACCTTTAACATAGTTCCAAAATTCTATGAAGACCTTCAACTCACCGCCTTTTCTTTTTTATCAACTGATTATGAACCTGATAAAAAACCTTCAGCGAGTCTCATGTTCCTTCAATTAACACC
>Ga0180433_10006892_pt1 | contig 14702 bp, 14 predicted proteins | sample SS_ome_8_FD_132980 | JGI IMG/M metagenome (GOLD analysis project Ga0180433, IMG submission 132980) | Hypersaline lake sediment archaeal communities from the Salton Sea, California, USA - SS_1_D_1 metaG | ecosystem: Environmental > Aquatic > Non-marine Saline and Alkaline > Hypersaline >... | reverse complement strand
TACTTAATTTTTCAATTGTAGACCTTGCGACTTCCTTTCCTGCTTCTCGCGCATCCCATTTGCGAGACATGCCAACTGCAGCCTCTAACTTTTTCTCTGCCATAATATATTCACGACCTTTTTGGTTTAAGCAGTGACTAATTCTCTTTCCTTTTCGGGTTCTTCCATAATTTTTAAAATATCACGTCTTGCATTCTCCATTTCAACTTCAATAAGACCCTTATTTGCAAGAGATGGTACAATTGCAACTAGTGCATTTTCGGTATCTGGAAATACAAAAAATAACGCCTCGTAATCCTGCATCTGAAACTCCATTTCTGCAAGACCTGCTTGCGAATACTCACGTATAACACTGAATACATCATCCATGGCGCGGTGTATGATATCCCATACTCCATGTACCTCTGGTTTAAAGCTATCGTTGTCATCACTAGGCATTACACTAATCATATTCTGACGTGCAACCATACATGCAAGAATGTCATCTAACTTTAACAAATCGTCTAATACTTTAGCGATTGGATCATCCTTCATCCTATCTACATCTCCTGATATGTTATATTCCATTGATTAGGGGTTTATAATATTTTTGAAATTTTTATATAATTGCTGATCACCATATGTGATTAAACAAAAAAATTCATAGTCACGAACAGATTACCAGTGAAGAAAAAAATGAAACTAAATCCATACTCATTGTACAAAGAACTCTTAGAACGGTTCGGGAATCTAAACTGGTGGCCAATGGATAAAAGCTACCACGAAAAAAACGGTAGTGAACCCAGGTTCGAAATCATAGTTGGAGCCATATTAACCCAAAACACAGCATGGTCAAACGTGGAAAAGGCACTAACAAATCTCAAATCAGAAAATATGATAGACATAAAAAAGATGGTAAATATCGACATAGTAAACTTACAAAATATGATTAAACCGTCTGGATTTTTCAATCAAAAAGCAAAACGGCTCAAAAACTTAGCAGGATATTTACACAGCAACTATCATGACAATCTAGACACTTTTTTTAATAGAGATTTACATGCTATCAGAGAAGAACTTCTATCATTAAACGGCATTGGTCCAGAAACAGCAGATTCCATATTACTATATGCTGGAAATCTGCCCATATTTGTTGTTGATGCATATACAAAACGCATATGTGACCGGTTACCTTTGGATACAAATATTTCTTACAATGAGATTCAACAATACTTTGAATTGGAACTATCTAAAAAGTACCAAAAAGAGGAGTTAACACAAGTATATAATGAACTGCATGCACTAATTGTAATACTAGCAAAAAACCAATGTAAAAAGAAACCGGAATGTAGCACCTGCCCACTAAAGAAATATTGTATGTTCAAAAAACGTCTAACGCAATAGTTCTTCCACTTTACTAATTACAATCTCCGCAGGGATATCTGGAATTGAGATAAGTTGTGTTGTACCAAGATGTCCTTTACCAGATGGCTTGATACTTATAAAACCAGAGCTCTCTACATCCTTTAAATAATTCCAGAACATTGTATGCGTCCTCGGCTTTTCATTGTATTCTTCACAGGTTATAGCATAGGTTTTTTCGGCATCACCTGTGTTGACATAAGCAGTACCATCTTTCTTTAGTCTTTTAGCAATGGCGTGTAAAGTTAACAGCTGATGACGTTCTAAATTTCTAAGTTTTGACTCAGTGACAATTGAATAAGTTTCAGCCTTAGCAGCACGAACATGTTCTGGAACAACCATCTGAACATGTTGATGATCAGCAGCAATACCTGCTTTCCACAGAAGCTCTATTGAAAAACGTGCATCGCCCCACTCAGATGCAATATCTGCTATTAGATCTACACATTCTTCATCAACTGTATTTCTATGAAACGCTAGGTCTACACGCTGTCTAACAATATCAAATAATTCATCGCGAGTGTATTTGTTCAAATGTACTATATTGCTACGTTTAAATGTGCTAAGTGCAGAAGAATCCAGCATAGGTAATACATCTTTCTGAGAAATCAACAGTAATGAAACAGTGCTTTTGTCTCTAGAAGATTCGTCTGAAAATCTAGTGAGAGCATAGATAAGATTGGAACCACTTTTTTTCAGAAGTGCATCTGCCTCATCCAACACGACTAACAACTGCGCATCTCTCTTTTTCAATTGCTTACGAAGAACCTCAAGCATCTCCTGAACAGAAAAACCGCGATCTGGAAAACGAGAATCAAAGTGATTTAAAATGCCAAGTAAGACCATTGCATCGGTAGATCGTTTTCTACAGTTGATGTGAACATATTCAATGATTTTTCCCTGCTTACGCGCAATATCCACTATGGATTTGCAGAATTTCTTTGCGATGACTGTTTTTCCAGTACCAACAGGTCCCTCTATGACAACATTTTGAGAAATACATGATAGAGCGGGTTTGAACATCTGAGCAAGAAAACGGAGTTGTTCATTTCTATGTGGAAGTTCCTTTGGCATATAGTCAAAATCAAGTTTATTCATATCCTTTATAACAGATGATGAAAGCATCTCATCTTCTATAATATCTATCATTAACAACCGTATTGGCTCGTCTTTCATAAAACTTTCACCTCGGAATTATACTTTATCTTAAATTATTCTAGAATAAATACTTGAATTGAACCTATTTTACCATACATATAGTTATATTTACATTAACATTTGACATAAATTAACTAATGGAAACCTTTAAATCACTAAATTGTATTATAATTTTATATTATATATTCTGGGGGGAAACATTTAATGTCTAAAAAGAGAAATATTTTGGATTCGGGTGTAATAGTTTTAATCTCAATATTTTTTATACTATTGTCGATGAAACCCGTAGCTTTATTTAATGTAGATTACAATGTTACTAATGTTTTAGTAGAAGATAAAAATAGAGATTTGTTAGATTATGAAAATAAGGATAGAATCATAATATTATCAGAAGATTTTGAAGAAGGATTAATCCCTCCAACTGGCTGGAAGCATATTGTCAATAACTTAAATTACAGTTGGGAAATAGGAATTAATAACTGCCATGATGGAATGTATAGTGCTCAATGTTTAAATGATATTCAGAACAATTCTCAGGATGAGTGGATTGTAACCCCAGTTTTAGATTTTAGAGGTTACTCTGAAATTTATATGTCTTTTTGGTGGTTTTTGAGTTATTACTGGGCAGTTTCGCCATATAATTTTTATGATTTAAATGTAAAAATTTCAATAGATGGTGGTTTTAACTGGACTCTTATATGGAATGAAGATAATTTATCACCTTTTGAAAATTGGAAGTGGTACAATACCTCTTTTGGAAAACCTATTGATCTTTCACAATATAATGATAAAAATAATATCTCAATAGGTTTTCAATATTTTGGAGTAAATGGCGCTCAATTAAATATTGATGATATTGTTATATGTGGTAAAGAAAAGGAAAACTCTCCTGTAGTGGTAGATGCAGGGGGGCCTTACAATGCCTTTGTCAATGAAAAGATTGAATTCCAGAGTAATGTTACTGGAGGGATTAGACCATATAAATGGGATTGGAATTTTGGTAATGGAGATAAATCCCTACTAAGAAATCCAATGTATAGTTACGACAGTCCTGGTGAATATGCGGTTCGTCTTAATATTACAGATTTTGCTGGAAATAAGGCCCATGATTTCACAAAGGCTACGATAATTAATATGTCAAAAAGACCCCACCTTATTATTGATGGTGTATCGGGATCAAATAACGTGAAAGCATCATTAATAAACAAGGGAACTGACAACGCTACAGATGTAACGTGGGAAATTACAATAAAAGGATTTATTTTCAACATCATTAATACAGTTTCTAAAGGCAATTTTACCTGTATTGGTTGTAATTGTTCAGAGATTATTAGCAGTGATCCACTTATTGGTTTTGGTTTGGTAAAAATTGTCATTATGGCCGATGCTCAGAATGCCGAAAGAGTAAGTAAAAGATCACTCGGTTTAATTTTTGGTAATTATATAATGATATTTTAATTATAATTTCCATTTTGCTTTTGGTTTTTGGGTGTTTAGTAAATGTTTAGATATCAGTGAAATTAAAGAAAGTGAATATGCTAATTATACGTTAAAACAATTTAAAGATACTATGACTTATGTCTTTTGTAAGGATTTAATGAGATTTATGGAAAACCATGTTGATAAGATAGCGTATTTGGTGCTGTAGTAAAAGTTGCTAATGACACAAGTAAGATTGATTCTGCAACAAGGAAGAAATAAACCCTAATATTGAAGACTGAGCCATTTGTCTTATGCTTATCTCATGCCTTTTCACAATCATTTCCATAACATAATAGTTATTTTATGATAATCATTATTTGATTTTGATTTAATATTCTACCTCCCTTTCAAATCTGCAATATCAAAGATGACCATCAATCTATTTTGCTGTTATTTCGTCCAATCCGTGTCTCTTCTATGTAATGCTAATAATATATCTCTCTCTCTTTCTAAGTCTTTTATTCTTTTCTTTAATTGTTTTATTTCCTCTTTTAATTCTCGGTTTAATGTAGTTTTTTGCTTTTCTACCATATATAATTGAAATAATCTAATTTAACTTAAAGATATCTACAGTCCCAAAATGCCTTTTCAGCTGCTCATATCTAAAAACTTGGTGTTTTAGGTATTCTTATTTATGTTAATCTATAAGTGTTGGTTGATTTCCTTCTTCTGGTGGTTTTCTTCAACATTTAATCTAATTGCTTACCTTAAACATCTCCATAACAATTTTTAATCGAAACGACCTTGGCATTACATCTAAAGAAAGGAGGGGAGTAGATAGTATTGCGACATACCTAACTAATCCAATGGGTAAGATTTACCTACTTGTTTTTCTTATTCTGGAGTACTTATCTGCGATTTCCCTCAAGATATCAGAGTTACAATAAATGTTATAGACTAAAAAACCATATGATTTTTCCAATGGGTGATTTCTTTACCTCCAAAGAGTCTTTAGAATTTCTAAAAAATAGATTTAGAGAATATTATGAAACAATAGATATTGAACTACCTGATCGTTTTGGAAGAAGAGAATTTGCTTTTGTCCTTTTTGGTGGAAAGGGAATGATAAGACATCTTTCTTTTGACAAAAAAATAAACTTTAAAACTTTTTTAAAAGAAAGAGCTCCCGCCCATGCATATTATTCCACTGCATATTACCAAGAACCAGGTGCGCCAACCATGCAGGAAAAAAACTGGATGGGTGCAGAACTCATTTTTGATTTGGATTCAGATCATTTAGCTAACGCAGAAAAGTACAGCTATTCAGAACAACTGGAAATGGTGAAAAAGGAATTCTACAAATTAGTTGATGATTTTTTACTTAATGATTTTGGTTTTGATGAAAAAAACCTAGACCTTTACTTCAGTGGAGGTAGGGGATATCATTGTCATGTTAAAGACAAAACTATCTTTGATTTAGATAGCAATGAACGAAGGGAAATTGTGGATTACATCACGGGACGAGACTTAAAAGATTCTTTGATTTTTCGTGAACGAATAACAGGTGTAAAACGATATGGTTCGAGAAGATATCCAAGTGGAAAAAGCCTTAAAATGCCCGCACCTGACGCATCGGGTTGGAGGGGAAGGATAAGTAGAGGTATACTTGATATTGTAGATGAGATAATGAAAAGCAAGGATCCCATGAAGAAACTGGAGGAATATGGAGTAAAAAGAGCCGATGCCGAAAGACTATTGGATGATCTCTCTGAAGAAAGAGTGAAAAGAATTAGGGAAGGTAATCTAGATCAGTCAAAAACCATTAGGAAATTTTTTCTTAATAATGCTTTAAGAAAGACGGCTGTCTCTATGAGTGCAGGAGAGACTGACGAACCTGTAACTTGTGATGTTAAACGTCTTATTAGGCTGCCATCATCCCTGCATGCAAAGACAGGTCTAAAGGTAACAAAGACAACCTTGGATGATTTAGGGGATTTTGATCCACTTAGGGATGCTGTTGTTTTTCCAGATGACCCAGTAAAAGTAGAGATGAATGAGCCTGTTCATATGAAAATGAACGGAGAAGAATTCAATCTTGTAGCAGAGGAAGAAGAGTTGCCTAACTATTTGGCGGTTTTTTTAATAGGAAAAAAGCTAGCAAACATCATTTGATTTTTTTAAAAGTTATGAAAATTCCGTGTAGATTCAAGTCATTCTGTTTTTGCTGATAAAAAGTTTATGATTATCTTATTGATGAGATCCGGCATTTCAAAATGCATTCCGTGTCCAGCATGTTCAATTTTTTTCAGTTTTGACCTTGATATTTTTTCAGTTAGTATGTCTGAGCATTCTGGTGCTACAAGCTTGTCTTCCATGCCTGTTATTATAAGTGTTTCTGCTTGTATCAGGTTTAATCTATCAATAGTATTGTGAGTATAAATAGCACCAGTCTGTTTCAAAAACGTTTCTACATATGTAATTTTTGAAAGATATCTCCGCAGTGTTTCTTCTATCAATTTATTATTTTCTAAGAGAAATTCTTCAGAAAATATTTGTCGAAGAAGATAGCTGAATAGTTTTTCAAAAACAAGTCTTTGTGGATTTACCCCAAATATGTCCAGAGCATTGTATCCTATAATGTCTTTAACGCCTTTCATGATGATTTCTACCATGTTTTGCGGTTTTGCAAATGTCGAACATAACACAAGTTTATCAACAATATTTGTGTAGTTGATTCCTATTTCTTGTGCTATCATTCCACCCATGGAAGTACCTACTATATGTGACTTTTTGATATTGAGATGCTTTAGTAACTCGACTGCATCATCAGCCATCATCCTTATGCTGTATGGAGCAATACATCCAGTACTTTTACCAATGCCTCTATTGTCAAAAACTATAACCTTGAAAAATTCTTGGAACTTAGGTACTTGATAAATCCAGCACATGTTATCTACGCCAAGACCAGCAATAAAAAGCAGTGGCTGTCCATACCCGACAGTATGGTAGCTAATTTCTACATTGTTAATTTTTGCAAATGGCATGCTTTTTTCACCTTTGTAATTTTACATACTAGTGGGTTGTAGTCAGGGTAGATATTGTAGTTATATTTTTATTTTTGCTGATGGGGTTTTTGTTAAACATGCATTTATTGTATGTTTTATCTTTTCACTCAAAATTTATTTAACATATCTAATGATATAATTTATGAGAAATAGATGAATGACGATGAAATAAACTATAAAACTCTTAGAAGAATCCAAGAGATGGAAAAAAAATCACCTAGTTTAACAAGAATAACACCAAATTTTTACAATGATTTGTCAAATTATTTAGAAAATTTGGATGATCGTCTTGGAAAAGAATCGCTACCTCAGAAAAAAATGTTTCTAAAAGTAGAGATAAAAGACACAAATAAAATTGTAACCAGTATTTATGAAATGCGTGAGAAAAAAATTTTACTGGCTACAATTTCAAAGGCCCGCGGGGGGAATCCCAATCTCAAAAATCTTGTTGATGCAGAAAAAGATCTATTTGAATCAACCCTGAATTTAATGACGCAAATGCGTAAGCAAGTTTTGGAAAAAAGATCAAAAGGACGTACTGAAACAAAGAAGGTTGTTGAGCCCAAGAAAGAAGACAGGAAAAATGAGGGGCAAGAAAACTCTAAACCTGTGGTAAGAGTAACCAAAGGCATACCTAGATTTATTGGAACTGATATGAAGGAATATAATCTTAGGGGGGGTGATGTAATATCCCTACCTGCTGATATGAGGGATATGTTATCGAAAAGAGGTGTGGCTAAAGAGATAAAGCAGCAGTAAGTTCAAATGCAAAAATACAGCTGAGAGCGCATAGTTTTGGAAAAGCAATAATTTGAAATGATTTAAATAAACATTTCATTTGCCTGTACCATACAATGTCAGAAAAAATTGCAAAAAAAGACACATTTGCAAAAAAATATTTCTTCATAGTAATTGGAATTCCTATTGTCTTATGGGCACTTGCATTTCCTTTCATTAAACTTGGGCTAGAAGAGCTTTCGCCAGTAAATCTTACAATTATGCGTCTTTTAGTAGTCTGTATCGTTTTTGTTAGTTTATTACTTTTGAAACCAAAGAAATTCTCCAAACTTCAAAAAAGGGATGTCATTTCTATTTTTCTTGTAGGATTTTTTGGTATTGTAGTTTATCATTTGGGGCTTAATTATGGTGAACAATATATTTCAGCAAGTGCGGCAAGTGTAATTATTGCCACTATCCCAATATTTATTGTCATCCTAGCATCAATATTTTTAAAAGAAAAAATTACACTAAAGATAGTTTTAGGGGTCCTTATTTCTCTTATTGGAGTAGTTGTTATATCTACAGTTGGTAGATCAGATGATATTTTTGAGATAAAATATATATCAGGCGCTTTGGCAGTTATTATAGCAGCAGTAATGGGGGCAGGTTACACTGTTGCCGGTAAAAAAATGCTTCAAAGATACTCAGCACTCTCACTAACTGTTTATGTAAGTTTACTTGGAAGCCTTGGGTTAATTCCTTTTGTCAGTAGCTCACTCTTTGAGGAAGTAGCAGCAATGTCGCTTACTGGTTGGGGTGTTGTAATATTTCTCGGAGTATTTCCAACTGTTGTTGGATATGTTTTATGGTATGTGGCACTAGAAATTAAAAGCGCTTCAAAGATCAGTGTTTATCTTTATTTTGTTCCAGTATTGTCAACAATAATCAGTTACATTCTATTCAGAGATGAAATTACCTGGTTTTTTGTCTTTGGTGGAGCACTTGTCATTCTTGGTTTGCACGTTGTAAACAAGCAAAGTAGTAAGGTCAACTAATATGTTTTCAAACAAGAGTTCTGTAGGTTGAATATCTACTTTTATCTGCAATGTTTTTCAACATATAGGGATGGTCGACTTTGTTTTAGTTGGATGAAGTTATTCAAAATTGATGCTAAAAATCCTTTTTTTTACTCTATCGTTCTCTGGTAGTATCCAATTCTCTTTCTAAGATAAATTAGAAACACAATAAAAAATATTCCAACAATTGACATCCCGTAAACACCATTTATCTCATGGATAAAGGCTAAGAATATTAGAGGGGATAATAAACCACTTGTGAACGCTAGTTTATGGGAAAAATTCTTAGTGTGTCCAGAATACTTTACAACAAATAGTAATACTATTAGGCATAATAAACCCTCAAGGATTATGGAAATAATGGGGAAAGGCACAATATGCGGCACAGCGTACATTATAAAGAAAAATGAAAAACCGAATGCGATGCCAGCAGCACCGAACCATATCGGTCTTGCAATGGGCTCAACATTTCTGGCAGTTACATAATCAGCCTTAATTTTCCAAGATGCTACAACAAGCATGATGACAACAATCATTGTTGTAAGATAAAGAATGGCATTTGGTTTGTAAGGCGTCAGGAAAAAGTAGCAGATTCCAACAATAAATAATAGAATGGCGAAGCATACAGCGAGACCTTTGTCACTTAACAATCTTTTATTTTTAAAAGATGGAAAGATCAAACTAAAAATTAGGATAGGAATTATAATGCTATAGATCGTATGAAATATTGTAAGACAAAAACTCCAAACCCAATTTACACCGATCCATCTACCATAGGTTCCTAGAATGCCTAAGTCTACCCAGTTCGGATCAAAGAAGCTTTTTACCGCAAGACCTTCCTCAATAATGCCATATGTTGCTCCAAGTAGTAGAATGCTCCCCCATCCTTTTTTCCATTTTATGCATAGCTCACGTACAATAATGACGCCGCCTCCATATAGTCCAACAAGTAACATAAAACTAAATGGATTAAAAAATTCTAGAGGCGGAGAAGAACCACTGAGTAACTCTGCAATAACGGGAGAAAGTAACGCGAGTATAATTATTGGAATATTCTTTTTTACTACATCAGACATTTTAAATTCACACTATGCCATCCCTTTTTCATTTTAACCACATCGTCAGTAATTGCTTATTCACGATTCTTGGTATCATTTTTTGGCGCATCCACTAAAATTAGTAAATAACAACATAACAATTATTCCAACTATTATTTGCTTTTTTTCATTTGCTCTTCATTCGTTAGTTCACTTATTTAATAATTTATAGATTTTTGTTCCAACTTGGGTTTAATAACTTGGAGTTATGCTCCAATTGGGATGGCAGATTTTATGTGATTCTATTCACTCATGTAAGAATTTTTATGAGTTTATAATAGCTATTTATATTGATATCTTTTGGCTGAATTGCAACTTCTAATGGTATTGTATTTAAAATGTCATTTTTCAAACTTACACATTGATCTGTAGAGCCATTTCTTAAAACATCAACGGCATAGTTACCCAAACGAGCCGCCAACATTCTATCTATGGCTGTAGGGCGACCTCCTCTTTGAATATGGCCCAAGACTGCTACTCTTGCCTCTAGACCTGTCCTTTTAGTAATAGTGTAAGCGACATCCTGAGCCTTTGCTTTTCCCTCTGCCACAACAACAATCCAACTTACCTTTCCCTTATCATGACTCGCTTGAATTTCTCTACAGGTATTCTCAATATCCAAATCCATTTCAGGAATCAAAACCTCTTCACAACCTCCGGCTAAAGCCACCTGCAGTGCAATATATCCACAGTTGCGGCCCATAACCTCCATAACAAATATCCTTTCAAGACTTGTTGCTGTATCTCGTATTTTGTCCAGTGCATCTAAAGCAACATTGACGGCGGTATCAGAACCAATGGACAAATCAACTTCATTGATGTCATTATCGATGGTTGCTGGAATGCCAATTACTGGAATATCGTACTTTGTTGCAAGTATGTGTGCGCCTGTCAAAGATCCGTTCCCTCCAATTACGATCATGCCATCGATTTCGTTGTCGTGTATATTCTGAACTGCCTGTTTTTGTCCAGATTCAGTAAAAAATCGCTTCGAACGAGCAGTCTTGAGAATTGTACCTCCCTGATTGATAATCCCTGAAACAGACCGTCTGTTTAGGGGCATGATATTACCATCTATCAGCCCATCGTATCCTTTCAAAATACCGACTACTTCGATATTACGATAGACGGCAGTTCTCACTACTGAACGAATAGAAGCGTTAATCCCTGCACAATCTCTTGTAAGAATCGCTATTTTGTCCATCTTAGATCCCACGGTTTCATAACGTTTAATCTTTATTTATACTTTCATATCTACTTATACCGTCTAGTCGGGATTTAACTGAATATTACCTCATATTCATTTCAAATAAAAACAATAAAAACTCGTGTGATTTAACACTTTTACAAATCTATTGGATCATTGGATATAGACATAGATTACAAATTAATATATCCAGACTTTTACAAAGTCGATTTGGATTTTTTTATTATGTGCAATTTTCCTATCTTTTGTCACCTATACACCCAAATATCATTAACCTCTTTTATTCTGTCTAGCAGGGCATATATGTCACCAACAACCTCTGCCCTTTGAACATCATTTTTTAGGGACTTTAAGTATTTGCATGAAGAAAAATATAAGAAAACTATTCTGCGTAATTTTATAACTCCAAATTTTTCCCCATAAAATTTACAAACATTGTGGATGTGCTCAGCACATATGTCTTTTTTTTCTTGAAGTGTTGGAAAAGTAAAAATATCGCCAGAAAAATTACACAGAATTTCTGGAATAATCCAGGGATTCCCAAGGATTCCTCTTCCAGGCATAACCGCGACTGCCCCTGTTTGAAGTAGTATATTTTGAGCATCAATTCCTGAAAAAACACCCCCGTTGGCAATTACAGGGATCAAAAGGGTGCTAGCTGCCTCACGCATCTGTGTAATACTGAGAGGTTTTCCGAATTTTTTTTCACCTGTACGCCCGTGAATTGTTATGGCTGCAGCACCAGAACAAGCCAGTTTTTTGGAAAGTGAAATAATATTAATTGATTTTTGACAAAAACCTGTCCTTAGTTTAACAGTAACAGGGATATCTACTTTATTGGAAACAGTTTTAACAATTTTGCGTGCAAGCACCTCGTCTTTCATAAGGGAAACACCTTCGCCTTTTGAGATTACTTTTCTTACTGTACAGCCCATATTGATGTCAATATAATCAAATCCCATGTCTTCAATGATCCTCGCTGCCTTTGCCATAAAGTTTGGATCTTTGCCGAGTAATTGGGCACCGTTAAAGTGGGGACCGGTAACCTTCCTCAGCATCTGAATAGTTCTCTGGTTTCCTTCAACAACCGCTCGTGCATTTACCATTTCAGTTGTGATGAAAGGTGGTTTAAACTTTGCGAGAATTTGACGATACGGATAATCTGTATATCCACTGAGCGGGGGCAACATTAATTTTTTTTCACGCAAAATTTTTGTAAACAAGGATTTTTTCATTTCCGAACACCCAGCTAGATTTGTCAACTCAACAATACAAGGTATTATAAGGTTTATTCTATGACATATCTAACACTTGTGGGATTGGAATATTAAAAAATTATATGTCCTTAGAACCCTCATTTCTACAAGATATTATCCATAATTCTCCTCAACTAACTTCTCGCTATTGTTGAAAATATAATTATCTTGATAAATCACAATGGATGGTCTTACATTTTCTTCAGAAATGGGAGAAACATCTTTTGTAAATGAGTAGGAATCAGGTCCATCGATAGATAAATCCATATCGGTCCAGATTATTGTATTTCTCAAAAATGGGCAAATTAAACTCTATTCCTTCAGTTTTTATTTTCATGACATCGATTTCTTTAAAAAACCAGGTGACATACCTATAAACAGTTAAATAAATAATGAAGGAATTTTAATGAAATTTATAGATGTTATAGAATCCCGCACAAGTACTCGCACTTACTGTGACAAAGAAGTAGAAGATGATAAAATTGAATATGTATTTAAATGCGCACGGTTGGCACCCTCATGGGCAAATGGACAATGTTGGCGTTTTATCGTTGTGAGAGACAAAGAAAAAATTAAAGCATTGTCTAAAACAAGTATTGTAAACAGATGGCTTAGAAAGGTACCAATTATTATTTTAGCCTGTGGTGATCCTACATCAAGTGGTGTTAACAATAACATCGATTATTTTGCTGTGGATGTTGCAATAGCACTGGAACATATTATCCTTGCAGCTACCGATATAGGTCTTGGAAGTTGCTGGATAGCTGCTTTTGATGAAAAAAAGGTGAAAGAAATATTAGAGATACCTAACAGAGTCAGAGTTGTTGCACTAACTCCTCTTGGATATCCTGCTCAAAAAAGTGGCTTAAGTGATAAAACCATAAAATTGTTAGCACGTAGCAAGAAGAGAAAGAGTCTAAATGAGATCGTTCGCTATGAGAAATGGTGATGTGACCACATATTAATGAATACCTATCATCAGATTGAAATATAAATACAGAATGCCATCGATTAATTTTACCCTAGAAATGCATAATATCGGTCTAACAATCATTTTTTATTAATTTGTCTTTTCGCCAGTTCTTCTCTGCTTAGATATTTTTTATGACAATTGGGGCAAGTTATAGGCGATTCAGTCGTACTTCGTGTCCATCTGTGTCCGCAAAAAGGACAATTTTCCTTTCTCATTATAGCACTCTATGTATGGCATCAAATGATTTATTTAAAAACATATCCTCGAAATCCATGTTTTTTGTCAAAAGTTAAACTTACAAAATATAAGATTAAGAAAAACCTATATCATCTGGCAATTCATCGAATACAGATGTAAAAAGAAAGTATATAAGCAGGACCTATATTTATCGCCGTTTGCAATGGAAATAAAAGAGAATGTGTTTGACCTTATGTATGAACCGCTAGCTGGATCAAGTCTTAAAAATTTGAGCCGACTTGTCTTACAAAATAAACTGAGAATAGATGTAAGGTATGTGCCACGGATGATCTATGCAACTGCAATTAGTACTATCATGGCCCCGTTTCGTATTAAAGAGTCGATAAAGTTTAACAAGAAAATTAAACAAATCAAAATAACAAATCCCCCTCTTTTTATTATTGGACACTGGAGAAGTGGAACTACCTACCTACACAATATGTTAACACATGATAAAAACTTTGGATATTGCACAACATTTCAAACGACTACCCCTAGTGTTTTTTTAGGAAGCGAAAAAACTATCAAGCCACTTGTTGCCGCCAGCATTCCGGACAAAAGACCGATGGATAATGCTGATCTAGGGGCAGATTTACCACAAGAAGAAGAATATGGCCTTGGCGCCCTCTTGCCATATGCATACTACAATGGTTGGTGTTTTCCAAACAATATGAAATATTACAATAAATTCGTGTGTATGAATGATGTTCCTCAAAGTGTAATAGAAGAATGGATGGATACCTATTTGTATTTCTTAAAGAAGGTGACATTATATAGAAACGGAACGAGACTTACGATGAAGAATCCTGCAAATACAGCACGGATAAAAATACTCCTTGAAATGTTTCCTAACGCACAATTTGTCAACATCTATAGAAACCCTTACAGCATATATTTCTCCATGCTTAAATTCATGCGAATAGTTATAGCACGCTATTGCGTACAAAAGCCCCCAAAAATGGAAGAGATGGAGGGGCATATGATAGATTTATATGTTGATTTGTACAAAAAATATCTGAAGGAGAAAAAACTAATCCCAAATGGAAATCTGGTAGAAATAAAATATGAAAATTTCATTCAAAATCCGGTA
>Ga0180433_10006890_pt1 | contig 14704 bp, 11 predicted proteins | sample SS_ome_8_FD_132980 | JGI IMG/M metagenome (GOLD analysis project Ga0180433, IMG submission 132980) | Hypersaline lake sediment archaeal communities from the Salton Sea, California, USA - SS_1_D_1 metaG | ecosystem: Environmental > Aquatic > Non-marine Saline and Alkaline > Hypersaline >... | reverse complement strand
TGGACCACTGTTTCGACGCATCGTCTCTTTGGAGGAGATGTGGTGGACTGGCAATCGGCTCTGGCTGGAGCGAACCGGCTCTGGTTGACGGTCATGCCGGGTTACAAGGGTCCGGAACAGGCGGCTGTTTACCAGGCCATAGACGCGACCTACCCTCGGTTGGCGATGGAGGATTGGGGGGCAGTGCAGCTTTATCTATATGACTTGCGAGGTACGGAGTGATAGCGCGACGAGACAGCGTTTACGCGAATTTTACCAACAGGAACCCCTGAAAAGTTAGTGCTATTGAGTGCATTGCCTGCGTCCTCATGGATGAGAAACCGAACAGTAGAGAGGTGAACACGTGAGCCAAACCAACGAGCCAGTTGACGTCAGCATTGTCATTCCGGCCTACAACGAATCCGAGAACATAGCCGATACGGTGAAGCAAATTGCTGCCACTTTTGCCCGTCGGCCAGAGCGGTGGGAGGTGATCTTTGTTGACGACGGGAGCACCGATGATACGCGGGCCGTGATCGAGCGGTTGGCAGAAGTGGATCCGCACGTGATACCGGCTGGCTACGATCTCAATGCTGGCCGGGGATGTGCCCTGCGGATGGGATTCGCGCGGGCACGGGGGGAGATCATTGTCTCGACCGACGCTGACCTGAGCTACAAGTCCTGTTACATTCTAGACTTGATGGATGCATTGTACGCCGATCCAGAGATTGATTTTGTGCTAGGTTCCCCCTATATGCCGGGTGGCGGGACTGAGGGGGTAGATCCGAGACGGCTGTTCATCAGCCGCTTGGGCAACAAAGTATTGCGGGCCACAATCAACAGTGGCATCTATACCTTTACTGGCATCTTTCGCGCCTACCGCCGCGAGGTGTTGGACGCGCTGGAGCTGGAATCTGACGGGAAAGAGATCCACTTGGAAATCCTCTTTCGGGCATTGGGCGCAGGGTATCAGGTAAAAGAAGTGCCGGCAGTCCTGCGCAGTCGCGAGAAGGGACGATCCAAATTCCGCTTTGGCGGGACGGCGCTCTCCCACATGCTCTTTTCGTTCAATGAGCGCCCTATTCTGATCTTTGGTGGGATGGGGCTATTGTTGCTGATAGGAGGGCTCCTGGGCGGGATTTACGTCTCCATTCTACGTTTCCAGGGAACGCTAAACCCTGGCCGCCCCCTGACTACGCTGGCACCTATGCTTATGCTGGCTGGTTTGCAGATCCTCTCCTTTGGCTTCATTGCTCTGCAAATCGGCGCACTGCGCCGGGAGATTTTCAAGGTCCAGCGGGAGAACCGACTGCTGCGTCGGCAAGTGCAGCAGCGGGTAGCCGAAGAGGGTGAGAGTAAATGATGGCCCATATAGTACAGGCAGAACGATACCCCATTGGCTCCGACCTGTTTGTCAAGGAGTATCTGGCTGACGGGCGTGTACGCTTTTGGAAGAACGACCAGCTTTTGGACTTGGAAGCATGGAACCGGGAACTTAACCGTTTTCAGTCTATGGTGATCAAAGAGCGACACTCCAACCCGTTAGTGCGGTGGCAGGAGCAACATCGGCGACAGGGGTTCTTGCGGCTAGTGGACGCCCGGCCAGGAGAAATCGTGGCCGACGTTGGGTGTGAGAGCGGCTATATGGCAGCGACCCTGGTGATCCGAGGCTGCCACGTGATCTGCATAGACATTGACCCGGCGTCGCTGGAACTGGCTCGCCAGCGCATCGGTCCTGATCGGGCAGAATACATTGTCTCTGACATCCAGGCCATTCAGTTACCAGATGCCAGCGTAGACGTAGCTGTCGCCAGCGAAATCCTAGAGCACATCCCGGCGCCCGAGGCCGGGCTACGTGAATTGATTCGCATCACCCGGCCTGGCGGTCGCATCTTTCTGAGCGTTCCGAACGAGCCATTGATCCTGGCCATCAAAAAGGGACTACGAGCGATACAGTTAACGCGCCTATTGGGCCAGTTGAGTGAGAATCTTGCCATCGGGCACGTGCAGGTGTTCCGCAAGAGGGATTTGGTGCGTCTATGTCAGGTGGACGGGGTAGCCATCCGGCGTATTGCCTATCACAAACCTTTCTGCCTGAACATCTTTGCCCACTTGCAACGGAGTGGGCAGTGAACGTTCGTTGGTTTAACCGGGCGTGGGTGAGGGTAAGTCTCACGCTGGTGCTGATGGCATTGATCCTGGCTTGGGTAGGGCCAGTGTCAATCTGGGACACAATTAATAGCAGCCGGCCGGGACCACTCCTGTTGAGCTTGCTCTTCACGCCCGGTGTCATTGGCATCAAAACACTGCGTTGGCTGTTGCTGGCCCGGACGCAAGGCCCCATCTCCTTTCAGGAAGCGTTGCGGAGTTATCTGGCTGGTCTGACGCTGGCGGTCCTGACCCCCTTGGCCGCCGGAGAAGCCGGACGGGGGCTGTTTGTGCGGACCGGGGACCGGGCTGGGCTCACTGGCAAAGTAGTCTTGGACAAGCTGGTGGACCTTTCCACAGTGAGCATCTTTGCCGGCATCGGGCTAACCCTGACAGAGGAACCGGCCGTGCGGGCTGTGGGCGTTGTCATCTTTTCCGGCGTCTTTGTCGCGTGGGGCGGGATGCTGGGCCTACTTCCGAAGCTGGAGGTGCCGATCGCTGGCGCGGACGGTGGCTGGTTGACCAGCTTTCGGATTTCTGCCATTGTCAGCGGGCTGACTAGCACTCCCCGTTCTCAACTCGCCCTCAACATGGCGCTCTCCCTGGCCGGGTTCACCATCTTTTACAGCCAGGCTTTTGTGCTGCTGCTAGCCTTCTGGTCGGAAGCACCGTTGACTGTCGTCCCTTACTTTCCGATCATCACTTTGAGCACCATTCTTCCCATTGCCATTGGGGGAGTGGGAATCCGAGAATGGACTGCGATACTGTTGCTACGGCGGTTTGGCGTAGCGGAATCGGTTGCCTTTAACACCTTCTTTACTCACTTTGTAGTGGTGCAATTGTTGCCAGCACTCGCCGGGGCCGCTATCATCAGTTCCTTTCACCGAGAAGTGAGCGATTAGCCTGAAAGATCACATTGCTTCGTTGACAGACTGGATAGATGATTGTGAGATATGTGTTGGGATGTAGATTGAAGGGCAAAGAGGTAAGCTATGGCACGGGACAATAATCGAGCAGTGCGGGGCCGAGCATTCTTGATAGCAGTGCTGGTGACGATTGCTATTGGCTTCTACTGGCGATTGGCCTACTTACAGCGGATCAGCCCTCACATTGACGAGTTCACCACGATTTTAGCTGCCCAAATGATTCTGGAGAAGGGAATACCTCAATTGCCATCAGGGCTTTTTTACGACACCGGGCTGCTGTTCAGCTACGTTGTTGCTGCCTTCATTGGCTCAACGGGTTTCAGCGAGGCCATTGCTCGATTTCCCAGTATCATCTTCAGTTTGCTGAGTGTCGCTGTCACTTTTCGCCTGGGCAAGCGTTTCTTTTCGCCGGCGGTGGCACTGCTGGCCTCAGCCTTGTTAGCCCTGGCACCCGAAGCAGTGATGTGGGGTGCCCGATCAAGGCCTTACGCCCAGTTACAGTTGTGGGCAGTGGTAGGCATATGGGCCCTGGCCGAGGGGTTCACTTGCCAGTGGCGGGGGCGCTGGCGTGCCCTTTTCTGGCTGGCGATGGTGGCGGCAGCGCTGTCGCACCTGGTGGGCGTAGTGTTGATGCTGTGCTCGCTGGCAGCGGCCCTGCCCGCCCGGTATCTATGGACCAGACGAGAGTGGCAGGGGAGAGCAGATCTGCGCCGTCAGATCCGCTCTCTTTGGCTGGATGGCCTACTGACTTTGGCCGTGCTAGGGGGGATGGCTGCCCTCACGGCGGCCGGACAACCAGTCTGGATCAAGCCCATTACCGGTCCGGCATCTGCCACCGAAGGCCTCTCCCTTTCAGCACTGATCCACGTGGATTGGCTGGACGTGGCTTATCTGATGGCGCCAATGTTGCTACGCCCTCAGTACCTGCCGTGGACAATCTTAGTCCTTGTTAACCTCCTTTTTCTCCTATATCGAGCTATCACCCGGCGGCTACGCCGGGCCGATGCCATTCTGCTGTACTTTCAGGGGGTGTGGTTCTTGTCGGTTCTGGCGCTGACGGTGGGCAGCCCGTGGCATATACCGCGCTATGTCTTTCCATTGATGCCAGTCTTTTTCCTCCTGGGTAGTTACGAGATGGCAAACGCAATTCGGACCTTGTCGGCGCAGTCCTTCGCGAGACAGGCATTAGCAGGCAGCCCGTGGCTAGCCGGGATCATTGTCACCTTGACAAGCATACTCCTGTGGGCACCCGTGTGCCAGGTTACCACCCGTCAAGAATACGGCTACGACCTGGCTTTCCGCTATATTCAAACCCATTGGCGTAAGGGGGACGCCATCATGAGCTTCAATACACCTGGCTGCTACGTCTACTTGGGGCAATGCGATGATTACCCAACGCAGATAGGTGCCTGGCTGCTAGACACCCCCGCCGGCCCAGTGGATCGCTTCTCAGGTGCACAATGGATCGAGTCGGTAGCCCAATTGGACGCCGCCTTAGCCAGATCGCCTCGGACGTGGTACGTGATTGACGATCTCCGTTTCATCGAGCGTGTCGCCCCAGAACTACAAGAAGCTATTTTGGCCCGCTTTCAACCTGTGTTCAGAAAGCGGGGTATCCAGGTGTTCCTGTACGAGAGAGAGTTACATGAGGACACAGCACGTTAAAGTGGACGCTATCCGATGCTTGTCAATCTCGCTAGCCCGCTGGTGTTCATGGCCTTGAGTTTTGCTAGTGTCCGACTTGTCTAGCTTACATCACTCCCTAACATTAACTGGATCACAACGATGCTGGCGGCCCGCATGATTGTGGAGAAAGGGACGCTGGCGGTACTGATCCCTTTGGCAGCCGGGGAAGTCGGACGGGGGCTGTTTGTGCGGACCGGGGACCGGCTGGGCTCACTTCGCTTGGAGGATGAGTGACCTGGAAAATGGCAACTTCCGGGCTGGTAGTAGGGAGATACAGATGATGCAACACTGGTGGTGCCCTGCCATCATTGTCTTGTTAGTATTTGGGCTGATTTTGGGGCTATACCTCTATAACATAACTGGTTGGCTTAAAGAAGATGACGAGGGGACAGCGCTGTACGTTGCCTGGCGCTTTGCAGAGGGGGAAATACCCTATCAGGAGCTTACCACGACCAAAGGGCCGCTGTTCCTGCTGTTGGGGGCTGGCCTTAATAAACTCCTTGGCCCCTCTATCCTGGGGCTGCGTGTTGTAACTGCGCTAGCCGTCATTGGCGGTGGGTACGTTTGGTTTCGTGGCTTGAGAGCCGCCTATGGTCTAGCAGCCGGCTTGATCGGCGCAGTCGCCTTTCTGCTGACACCAGAAATATATCGTCTAGGTCGTCTCTTCCGGGCCGATTCTTGGATGCTGGCATTGGTAGCATGTGCGCTCGGTTTAGGCCTTATTGGGTATAACTCGAAGCGCAATCGTTGGCTGGTAATTTCGGGTGGCTTGCTTGGCCTGGCAATCTTGACCAAGGTCATTGCGATTTTGCCATTTCTGGGGTGTGCTTTGTTCCTGGCCTTGCGAGTCCTGTTGGAGAAGCCTCGAAAAGAGAGCGTGTTGGGGTTGGTGGCTTTTGTAGTGTCCTGTCTAACTGTTGCCGGGCTGGGGTTCAGCCTGGTGAAAATGGTGACACCAGGTGCGTTAACAATGATTCTGGGTTCTCAGGGGGCGTCAGTTGGGAACACCCCGGATTGGGGGTACATAGCTGTCAGGACGCTGGTGATATATGGGACATTCATTGCCAACAATCTGATTACCATACTTGGAATTCCTTTCATACGTCTGGCGATTCCCTCGCGTAAAGCTGTTGGCGCTGGATTTTACTTCCTGGGTCAATTATTAACAGCAACTGCAATTTTGATTTTTCGAGGAGCTGTATACATGCGCTATTTGGCTTACACATCGCTAGCACTGTCTGGCCTGCTGGCTATGGGGATCGGTCACATCTTGAACCAACCTAGAAAACGATCCAGGTATGCGGGTGTAGCAACCCTGATGTTAGCAGGCGTAGTGTTAAGTTGGTTTCAGTTACGCGGGTTTCTGTTGCAATCGGAAGTTGGGACCAGGGCACTGGCCATCTATATTGCAGAGAGTACAGCCCCCGATGAGGTGATCCTTACCGACTATGCCGAGTTGGCTTTTCATGCTCAGCGCCGGTCTGTGCCCCAGACAGGGGGAATCGGATATGGTTGGGCAGCAGCGGGGCTCATAACAGGCGAAGAATTGATTCAGGCAATTGAGCACTATCATGTGTCACTGGTGGCATTGCATGTTCCGGGCGGGCCTGAACATCCTGAACATTTATTTCATCTCCGGGATTGGGATACGTTCTACCGCTACATTCAGGAGCACTTTCAATTTGAGGCGCAGATGGTTCGGGCCGGGCAACTATTTGAAATCTATCGTCGAGGTCCAGATGAATAAGTTATGGTCAGTAGCAGTGTTTGAATCAACCAAATGACTGGTTCGCATCTCAAAGGTGGAGCAATGAGCCGAGAGAGATGGGGGTGGGGTGAGGCGGCCGTCATTGTGATGATGGTCGGATACGTCGCCTGGTTTGGCTTTCTCTCCCTCCGACAGCACGAGGCCTTTATGACCGGCGGCCTCGACCTGGGGAATGTGGATCAGGCGGTTTGGAACACGAGCCGTGGCCGGTTTCTGCGGATGACGACGCTGGAGGGGCAGCATTCGCGGCTGGGGGGCCACGTTGAGCCGATTTTGTTGTTGCTCGTGCCCCTCTATGGGGTTGTGCCTGATCCCCGCACGTTGCTAATGGTGCAGACCGTGGTCTTGGCGTCGGGAGCGTGGGCCGCGTACCAGTTAACTCGCTGGAAGCTAGGATATTCGGCCGCTGGCGTAGCGATGGCAGCCGTCTATCTGTTATCGCCGATCATCGAGGGAGCCAACCTTTTTCAGTTTCACGCCGTTGTTTTCGCAGCCACTCTGTTTCTCTTCGCCATCTATCACATGCTGCGGGGCGAATTTGGCCGATTTGCCCTCTTTGCTGGGCTGGCGGCATCTTGCAAAGAGGAGATCCCAGCGGTCGTTGTCCTGATGGGGCTCTATGTCTGGGTCGTCGGGCGCGACCGGCGGGGGGGATGGTTAGCGGCTGGAGCGGCTGCATGGTTCCTGGTGGCCAACCTGCTGATCATACCCGCTTTCAGTCCCCTCGGTGAGAACATCCACTATGATCGGTACGCCGAGTTGGGAGGTGGGTTGGGCGAGATGGTCCGCACTGCGCTGAGTGACCCTGGGTGGGTCTGGCAGGTGGCGACAGAACCGGCCAAGATCAACTACCTGATCAAACTCCTCTTCCCCGTTGGCTATCTGCCGCTTCTCGCACCAGTTGTCTTGCTCCTGTCAGCCCCATCGCTGGCGGTGAACTTGCTCAGCGGCTACGCCCCGATGTATGCGGTGGACCTCCAGCACTATTCGGCTCCGATCTGGCCGTTTGTGTTGGCGGCCGCTGTTCTGGGGATCGAGCAGGCTGTGCGCGGTCTGGAACGGCTCAGCCGGGTCCGACGCGGCTTCCTGGTGGGGGTGCTGCTCGGTTATGTCGTCGTTCTCAGTCTCTTCAACCACCTGTTGCGCGGCCGGACGCCGCTATCGGTTATCTTTGTTATGCCTCGGGCGACGGCACACGATCGGCTGGCGGCCCGTTTTCTCGATCAGATTCCACCCGAAGCGATTGTTTCGGCCCAGAACCCGTTCGTCTCGCACCTGAGCCACCGGCCGAGCGTCTATATCTTCCCGCGCGTGGATGATGATACCGAGTGGCTGTTGTTTGATGTGGGTGTTGAGGTTCCTCAGGCGATCTACCCTTTCGACAATTGGCCGGCATATCATGCGGCCGTGACTGAGTTTCTGGATGGAGATACATTCGGTCTGGTGGATGCGGCCGACGGTTATCTGTTGTTGCGGCGAGGGGCACCGGCCCGGCCGCTGCCTGAGTCGTTCTACACCTTTGCCTGGGCCGATAGCGTGCCGACCGAGGCTGAAGTGGCAGCCAGGTTTGGCGCAGTGGTGCATCTGGTGGGGTTGGAGATGGAAATGACCGGCGCGGACGCCGTCGCGCTGCGGAGTTGGTGGATGCGAGGAGATGACCCGCCAGCCGGGTGGACACTGGGTGTCGCGCTGGACGATTTGGGTTGCCCGGATAGGCTGGACGAGCAGTGGGCACCGCTTCCCGCCGCCCGCTGGTATCTGCCGGCCGACTGGCGACCAGAGGTCATCGTCCGGGATCAGGTGGATCTGGCCCTGCCGCCTGGCACGCTAGCCAGTTGTGTAGGGTTACGGCTGGGGTTGGTGAATGAGGATGGGCAGCTCGTGGCGATGCCCATCAGGATAGAGTCGCCCGGTCGGTGGACGATGTTGATTAAGGATAACACGTTGTCCGTCCTGCTGGCAGAGAGGGGGCAGTGAACATTATTCTTCCCCCCAGTGGCAATTGGTCACGATTTGGCCCAACAGTGTTGGTTCTGGTTGTCGCCATTGGTTTTGTGTTGCTTGTCCTGGCTGCCCACCAGTGGGACCCGATGGCCTTTGCCCGCTTGGGCACGCGCTATAGCCGGGGCGATCCCGACGGCACCATTGGCTACGACGGGCAATTTGCCTACCAGATTGCCCTGCGCCCTTTTGGCGCAACTCCTTACCTGGACATCCCGGCCTACCGTTACCAGCGCATTCTCTACCCAATCTTGGGACGAATAGTCGGGTTGGGGCAGCCGTCGCTCATCCCGTGGGCGCTGATTGGGCTCAACGTCCTGGCGCTGACGGCAGGTACGTATGTTATGGGAATCATCCTGGCCGAACATGGTTTCAGCCGTTGGTACGCTGTCACCGTGGGCGTTTTCGCTGGCCAGTTGGTCAGTTTGCGTCTGGACGTCAATGAGCCCTTCTCGCTAGCCTTTGCTTTGTGGGGTATCTACGCCTTCGAGAGAAAGCAACGTCGTTGGGGAGCAGTCTGCTTCGCGCTGAGTATACTCAGTAAAGAGACCGCACTGGCTTTTGTTGGTGGCTACCTGGTCCACTTTCTGCTCAAAGGCTGCTGGCGTGCCTTCATCGAAACCGGGCTGATTAGCCTGGGGCCATTTGCGCTTTTGCAGGCTGTTCTGTGGCGAGTGTTCGGCGAAATTGGGCTGCGATCCGGCGGGCAGGGAGCGACCGCTTTCAGCCTGATCCCCTTTGGCGGGCTGTTCGCCTTTGCGCCAGATGACTCGGAGACTTTCTTGGCCATTTTCTTAATTCTAGGTCCGCTGGTCTTGCTGCCCAGCCTGGCACTGACGGCAAGCCTGCTTCGCACTTTTTTAAAACGGGACTTTTCGCCCGTTGCCATCATCCTGTCCTTGCACATTATATTAATGGCCACGCTGCCCTTTTCCACCTATGTAGATTTACCAGGTATGTTGCGCTTGACCAGCGGATTGGTGGTGGCCACGGTAGCCTTTGCTGCTATCACGCAGTCGGATAGAATGCTCAACTATTCAGCTTTGTGGATAGCTTCCCTCGTATTTCTAAGGTTTTTTGTGTAAATTCGCACGGACAATGATCCACAGGGATCAGGCAAGCAGACGTTCCCATTTATATGCGGCAGTAGCAAGAAGAGCCCATCAAGGACGAACTATGATGCCACCTGCCAACAACCCCCTGACCCTTTCCCGGACCTTCCGCGCCCTGGATACTCGGCGCCTGCTGATAGCCATCCTCTTCGCGGCCATTTTCACCATGGCCGTGCGCGTGCCGACTGACACCGACACCTGGTGGCACCTGCGCAGCGGGGAATACATCGTCAGGACTCATTCTATCCCCCGCTACGACGTCTTCTCGCATACCGTAGCTGGCAGGCCCTGGATAGATCATGGTTGGCTGGCCCAGATAATCATCTATTTGCTCTATGCGACCTTTGGCTATGCTGGCCTGGGCCTGGCTCTGGCCGCTGTAGTCACCCTGACCTTTGTGTTCGTCTTTTTGCAGAGCGAAGAGAACCTCTACCTGAGAGCTTTCATTGCTGTGCTGGCGGCTATCACCTCGGCTGTGGTCTGGATCGTCCGCCCGCAGATAGTCTCCTTCCTGTTGACGGCTGTCTTCTCTTACATCCTTTACCTATATAAGCGAGAAGGGCGCAATTACCTGTTCCTGATCCCTTTGTTGACCGTCCTCTGGGTGAACGTACATGGGGCCTTTATCACTGGCTTTATTCTCCTGGGCTGCTACGTCATCGGTGAAGTTCTGAACAACCTGCTTGGACACAAAGACGATAGGATCCTCAGCTATGGTGAGATCGCTTTCCTGATCAGGGTGTCTCTCATCGCCCTAGTAGTGCTGGTGATTAACCCCAACACCTACCAGATGTATTTGTATCCCTTTAAAACAGTGGGCATCGGTGCTTTGCGAGACTATATCCAGGAGTGGGCCTCACCGGACTTTCACCAATTCCACCTTCACCCTTTTATCTGGATGGTGTTGCTGATCCTGGCCGCCGTTGGGCTCTCGCGCCGGCGCATTGACTTTACCGATCTGGTCCTGACCTCGTTCTTCTGCTACATGGCGCTCTGGGCCGGTCGGAACATCGCCCTCTTCGCCCTGGTAAGTGCCCCTGTCCTCATGAGATACGGGGCAGAGGCCATGGGGACGCTGCGGGAGGCCATACGAGCTTATGGCGTCGAGCAGGGTATCTTGGGCCAACTGGGACGCAAACAGATTGCTCCCAGGTCGTGGTTAACCGGCCTCAATTGGCTTATCCTGATCCTGGTGTTGTCACTGTGTGCCATCAAGATCTCCTATCCCCTCAGGCCCGATATCAACCTGGCCACTCATGAGGAGTACCTTCCCGTGAAAGCGGTGCAGTTCATCCGCGCTAACAATTTGCCCGGCCCGATGTTCAACAGCTACAATTGGGGTGGGTATCTGATCTGGCATCTGTACCCGGACTATCCGGTCTTTATTGACGGGCGGACAGACCTATACGACGATGAATTTATTCGGGAGTACGTGAAAGTAACACTGGCCAAACCAGGCTGGCGAGAGGTTTTGGACCGCTATGAAGTGAACTTTATCTTGATCGAGAGCGATAGCATCCTGGCCGCTTTCCTGGCCGAGGGTGACGAGTGGCAATCGGTCTATGACGATGCCATCGCCACCGTATTTCTCAGGAATACTCCGGAGAACCAAGACCTCCTGTTCAAACTTCTGGGAAGCAGGCAATGACAAAACTCAACGATCAGCCATCCTTTGCCCAATCTGTCAAATCCCGTTTGCGGCCCCACAGGGGGTTTCTTCTGGTCCTGTCACTGTTCGTCTCATTCCGCCTGATGATGGCCATGGCCTATCCCCCGGAAGCCCTGACCAGCTACAGCGACTATCCCTATTTTTATGCTCTGGCCGACTTGGCACGTCAAGGCTATTACCCCTTCCTTCATTATTGGTATGAATACCCCCCTCTATTCCCTTACCTCTCGCAAGCTGTTTACACTGTCACCAGCGGCTATCACGCTTATGCCACCCTCTTGGCTTCGGTCATGATCATTTTCGAGGCTGGTAATCTGATCCTTCTTTACCTGATCGCCAATGAAATCCACGATAAGGAAACCAGCCTGAAAGTAGCCTGGATCTACTCTTGTCTCTTGGTGCCCGTTTTCTTTTTGTGGAACGGTCTCGACAGCCTGGCTCTCTTTTTCACGCTGCTATCCCTTTTATGGTTGCTGTGGAACCATCACACCTCTTCAGCAGTGGCTCTGGGCGTGGGTCTGATGACCAAGTACCTGCCTGGCATCTTGCTGGCCACCGTCTGGCGCTTCGTCAAGGCCAGGAAAGCCTTTGGCTACACTCTCCTCGTAGCTGCTGTGTCTGTGGCCATCCTCCTGCCTTTCGCTATCGCTAGCCCCTCTTACACCCTTGCCTCCCTGCGCAGCCAGGCTAGCAAATCGTCATGGCAGACTGTCTGGGCTCTCATTGATGGCAACTACACTACTGGCCTCTTCGGTCCTGTGGCCCATCACCTTGATCCGGCCAAGGCTGGACTCCAACTGCATAATCCTTCCAGGATACCCTGGTTTATCACCGTGCCTTTGTTTGCCTTGATCTATCTTTACCTCTTCAGCCGACCGATTGATATCAAGAACAAAGTAGCGTTGCTGAGTTTCACCGGGATGACCCTCTGCCTGTTCTTTCTCTGGTCCAAGGGTTGGAGCCCCCAGTGGCAGGTGATGCTCATTCCATTGATCCTGCTGGTTTTTCCTAACGGGCACGGTGCACTCTATTGTGTCGTTCTGGGTTTTGTCAATTTCCTGGAGTGGCCGGTCATGCTTTCCAGAGGATTGAACCGTTTGTTGATAGTCACTGTGCCTCTCAGAACTCTGCTCATGGTTTTATTGCTGCTCGAATTTTATCGGCAATGGAGAATCAACAGCCCTCAACCATCAAGGAGACTCGAGACTGGTGAGTGAAAAAGGGAAAGACCCGCGGGTTCCTCTTGATTCCTCCCGCATCTGGCTGATCCTGATCATCCTCCTCGGTAGCGCTGTGCGGCTGTACCGTCTAGACTACCAAAGTCTGTGGTTCGATGAGTCGTTGAGCATGGCCCTTGCCTCTGCGCCTCTGAAACTCAGTATCGAGGCAACCTTGGCTGAGGGGCTGCAACATCTGCCTCTTTATTACCTCCTGCTGCGCATATTCGTCTGGATCGGGCGAAGTGAGATGGTCCTGCGCCTGCCCTCGGCTGTTTGCGGTGTACTGGCTTTTCCCCTGATCTATCAGGTCGGCCGCCGCTGTCTAGGGCAGGGTACGGGGCTGTTCGCGGCCCTTCTGCTGGCTGTCAATCCCTACCACGTGTGGTTCTCTCAGGAAGCACGTATGTACAGCTTGCTTATGCTCTCAACTCTGGGCGCGCTCTACTTTTTCCTCCGCCTCCTGAGGGAGAACCGTCGCTCCCTGTGGCTGGGATTCATCGTCTTTCACGCCATTGGCTATTGCACGCTCTATTTCGCCTTTTTCATCCCCCTGATCGAGTTTGCTTTTATTCTCTGCACCTGGCGTGTCAACTATGCTATGCTGCGCCGATGGACTCTGGCTCAGTTCGCGGCCGCGCTGACCCTGAGTCCCTGGATAGTCGCCATCTTCCTGTCAGGCTATCGGAACTTTGGCATCGGCTGGATCCCCCGCCCCCAGTGGTACGCGCCACTGCAAACCTTGTGGAACTTTAGCATCGGCTACACCGAGGTCATCACCTCTTTGGTAGCTGTTTCCCTAGTTGTGTTCTGGCTGGCTTTAGTCTGGGGACTCGTCTCTGCGACAGGGGACCATGCGCCAGCACGATTGCTTCTCAGTTTGTGGGTTGGCTTGCCTATTGCTATAACCTTTCTCATGTCTTTTCGGCGTCCTTTCTACGTGGACCGCTATCTCATCATCTGCCTACCTGCCTTCCTTGTCCTGGTAGCTCGTGGTGCGCTTCATCCCCGCCCTCGCCTGGCCCGCTGGGGCTGGGCGCTGGCCCTGCTGGTGGCTTCTAGCATTGGCCTGAGCCGGGTGTATTTCGATGCCGAATATTATACCAAAGAAGATTGGCGAGGAGCAGCCCAATACATCGCCCAACATGAGCAACCCGGTGATGTCATCGCCCTACGGTTGGCTGCCAGCGCGCTGCCTTTCAACTACTACTACCAGGGCCAACTGGAACGGGTGCCGATTACCAACCTTGACACCAGCCGGCCTGTCAAAGATATAGCTGCCGGTCACCAGCGCTTGTGGCTGGTACGGCCCCACTATCACGATTCTACCCACCTGCTGGCCAAGTCACAACCGGAACTGACCGAGGCCGACGAGACCGACCCGCTGTTCCTGCGTTGGGTGAATGACCATCGGTCCGATGTGGTGGAGGTAAAGGAATTGTCGGGCCTGCGCCTGACTTTGTACAAGCTGTCTCGTTGAAAGTCGAGCGCATCCCTTTGAGGGGTGCTCTGGCTTTATCGAATCTTATCTCATCCGAAAGTGAACCATGATGCGGACTCTTTCGCTCAAATCGGCAATCGGCATCCTGATCGGCGTGCTTATCTTGAGCGCCGTGCTTGTCCTGGACGCCTACGCTACCTACGTCTTCTTCACCTCGAAATTCCCTGGAGCCAACGACTTTTATTCGCGCTGGGCAGGCGGGCGGGCCTTCCTCGTTGATGGCCTGAACCCCTACTCCGATGAGGTGACCCGCAGGATACAATTAGGCATGTACGGCCATTTGGCCGAAGAGGGCGCTGATCAGGTGGCTTTTGCCTATCCCCTGTACACCATTTACCTGTTCTTCCCTCTGAGTCTGATCCCTTCCTATCCCCAGGCGCAGGCCCTCTGGCAGGCCATCCTGGAGTTTGCCCTGCTGCTGGCTGTCCTCTTCACCTTCAGAATCTACCGCTGGCAACCGAAGCCCTGGCTCCTGGTGGCTACCTGTTTATGGAGTATCCTGTTTTACCCTGGAGCTCGCAGCATCATCCTGGGGCAGTTTGCCATCGTGGTCTTTGTCTTCATCGCCCTGGCTCTATGGGCCATTGAGGAGAGCAAAGACATCCTGGCTGGAGTGTGCCTGGCCCTCTCTACCATCAAGCCCCAGATGGTCTTTCTGCTGATCCCTCTGCTCCTCCTATGGGCCATCTATCACCGG
>Ga0180433_10006889_pt1 | contig 14704 bp, 24 predicted proteins | sample SS_ome_8_FD_132980 | JGI IMG/M metagenome (GOLD analysis project Ga0180433, IMG submission 132980) | Hypersaline lake sediment archaeal communities from the Salton Sea, California, USA - SS_1_D_1 metaG | ecosystem: Environmental > Aquatic > Non-marine Saline and Alkaline > Hypersaline >... | reverse complement strand
TAGAGAGGTATGAGTAATGAGTTACAGTCACAAAGAATTAGTTGAGATAGCTTATGGGTGGGCTTTAAAAAGACACAATATAGTTTTAAAAGAAAAAGCCAGTATTTATGAAATTCCAGATGTATTTGGTTTCAGCTATTCATACACCACATTAATTGAAGTTAAGTCAAACAGAGCAGATTTTTTGAGGGATAAAAAGAAATCGCCACGATATTTTAATGATATTGCAATCGGTAATTATCGCCTTTATTGCACTCCCAAAGGTTTATTAACCGAAGATGACATCCCCGATACGTGGCAGTTGCTTGAGGTTTATCCGTCTGGTTTTGCGAAACTTAAAACAAATATTTATATGCATAGAAATGGTGCAATATGGTGGCACACCCTAACCGTAGATGGTCATAGAGCGGAGAAGCGGTTATTATTCAATGCTTATTTGGATAAGAAATTATAAAAAATTAAAAGAATTGGAGAAGGAATGAAAGATAAAGATAGAGATAAAATAACCGAGGGATAGAATGAAATTTATATAAGGGAGGTACAATGGGAGAATTAAACTTTTGGGAAAGACTTTATTCATCATTATTAGGATTAAAGCAGTTCTTTTGTAAACATAAAATTATAGAACTGGCTTGCAAATATGATGAACTTTATAATGGTTATGGGGATTATGCAGGATTTTGCAGTAAGTGTGGTAAGACATTTAGGATTATAATAAAAAAATAGAAATTTATATAAGGGAGGATTAAATTGGATACCAGGCAATATGTAATAAAAATAACCTCCGGCAGCAAAGAGCATATCGCAGTAAAGAAAGTAATGGAAAATCTATTTAGAGTCCTAAACAAGGAACTGGCCGGGGATATGGAGTTTTATATCAAGCCAGTTAAACAAATAAAATTCGGCAAATACCTATATGGACTTGAAAGCAAAGGCACACTTGACAATCGCAGCATAAAATTATAATATCCCTTGCGATATGACAATAACACAAAAAGTTATTAATGCACTTGCTGAAAAAGAACAGCAGATAAACAACTCACCACATCAGGATATATTAATCAAAATTAGGGACGGTAAGATACTTATATGCGGAAATAATATCTTATGGAAGCCAAAGGAGAATTAAATATGATAAGTTTCCTATAGGGTATATATACCTTATAGGAAGAGTTTAAAAAATTTAATATCAATCCTAACTGAACTACAGAGGGATTATAAGCCAGATGGTTTATGGTCCCTCTTTTTTATTTGAAAGGTAGATTATGAAAAACCCCAAAAAAATAGGCAATGAGTACGAGCGGAAAATCTGTTCAATAATTGAGGAAATGCTTGGAGTAGAATTTAAGCGTACAAAATACTCTGGCGGTGGGGACCATAAAGGAGATATAAGGGATTGGACAGCTTCAAGCCCATTATCCCGGTACTGCCAGGAGATAAAATATCACGGCTCCCAGAAATCATTTAATAAAGAATTTAAAGATAATATCAACCAGGCAATAAGGCAAACTCCGGCAAATAAAAACTGGCAGCTGATAACCCACCTTCCGAATACGGATATTGAGCTTGTAGTTATGGATTTTAAAGACTACCTGGTAAATGACATTTTAGGACAGATGACGGGTAATAAGGAAGATCTAAAAAAAGAGCTCATAGAAATAGCAGATTTGATTTATAAGCTCCGGAAGAAATTTGAAAATTTGAGAGGAAAACTATAGGTGAAATACAAAGCAAAAATAAAATCTGAACGTAGCTATTTATTTATCAGCCTGATAGATGACAGTAGCCTGGAGAGGCTGAATAAAGTTTTTGGCACCCATTACACCAGGGAAAAAGTAAAAAATATGGTAAAGGTAATGCGGAAAGAGAAGGGCTTCAAATTCTGGGATAAACTAATGCGTCAGGGGTCAAGGAGTAAAATTTGAAGAGAAAAAGGATAAGAAAACCAATTAAAAGATTAGAAGAAGATATAAATTTACTTACCGACCTTGTAGAAAATCCTGAAAGATTTGGTGCATACATAATGATAATGAAAGTAAAAAACCAGAAATATAAACTGCCTACGAATATAAATCTACTAGACTTTAAAATAAAAATGGAGAAGGAAGTTATAAAGACAGCCCGGAAGATAGAGAGGATTTTAGGATTTGAATTGCCGGATGGAATTAAGAGGACTTGACAATCTTGCAATTTTATTAGATTTATGCTATTTTTCAGTATAGTTAGAAATATCTAAAAAATTAAATATAAATTTGAGAGCTCTTAGTGGGGCTCTTTTTTTATGCAATAAAGTAAGCCTCTCTTGAAGGCTGGTTGGGTGGGTGGAATAGCTTTAAGGAGTTCGGAAGGTTAAGCAAATTATGGAATTAAATCTCAAGAAGTGAATAAATAATGCCACGTAATCAAATAGAAGTAGAACTTAAATCAAAAGAAACAAAACTGGGAAGCTTACTATTAAAGCACAAAAAACTATTAGCCATAACCTTTAAGTTTTATCCTAAAATATTAAATCATTTATTAATATGGCAGATAGGAAGCGGGAAGTGGAGAAAGCTGGAATTGGTATAAAAGTATGGAATTAAACTTAAACGACAAAAATACTGCTGAATATGTAGTATCGGAATTTTTCAAATGCTGGTTAGATAAAGACTTTGAGAGGGCAAGACGATACACGCAGGGAACGTGGCGGCTCGGTAAGGACAGGGGAACCCTTAAGGAACTGTTAAGCATATATGATTTAGTGGGATTTTATCTTTACGATAAGGAAGTTATAACAAACTGCAGGCACGAGATAAATTTTAGGGCTGAACTCTTAAAAGGCAAGAAGATAATAAATATGTATGGTAAGGTAAATACAATACGAGAGACAGCACCATATATGCCAAACCCTAAGGGGATATGGGGAGTAAATCCCATTAGCATAACTTTAAGGTGGATAAAGCAGAAATAATGCCACAAAAACCAAAACAATATTGCAAGCATCCAGGTTGTAATGTTTTAGTAGATAGCGGCTATTGCCCCCGTCATAAGCCCCCTACGCCCCCCGGGGATAAACAGCGCAATAAGGTAGACTCCAAAATATATGATAGAACATGGCGAAAGTTAAGGGCAATGAAGTTAAGGAGAAATCCATTATGCGAGGTATGTCTTTCTAAGGGCCTGACAGTATTAGCAACAGAAGTGGATCATATTAAGCCAGTAAAGAAGTATCCGGAACTAAGACTTGTATATGATAACCTGCAGAGCTTATGTAAGAGTTGTCATAGCAAGAAGACGAGAAGAGAGAATAGAAATAAAGATTATTAAGTGTGTGGGGAGGGCGTATTAAATCTCTGTGAGTCTTATCCTGTACAGCGTTGCCCCAGTCTCGCTTTAATTTTCGCAACTTTAATTAAAATGACAGAAGAATCTAAAAAAATAAATTTTATAGCCTCACTTCCACCGATACAATCTGCAATACAGATAAATGGATTAGGTGATGGAGCTTTAATCAAGTTAGAATTACCTGCAACTGAGATGATGTCAGTTTTAAAGCTGCAACTTTTGGCAGGTAAAACTTTTAGGGTAATAATAGAGGAAGTGATAGATTAAAATGGCAAGCCCAAGACCAAAACCAACAGCTCTAAAAATAATAGAAGGGAATCCAGGCAAGCGTCCATTAAATAAAAACGAACCAAAACCAGAAATAGCGCTTGTTCCATGTCCGGATTATCTAAAAGAAGATGATATTGCTTATGAGGAATGGAAAAGAATTGTGCCGGAATTATATAAACTTGGACTTTTAACCAATATAGACAGGGCAGCGCTGGAACTTTATTGTAGCCAATATTCAATTTATAGAAGTGCTTTAGAAGCAATAAAAGAAAAGGGGATCACTACAGTAAATATTCGGCATGGTGATAAAGCGCACCCCGCAACTCAAGTAGCAAGAGAAGCGGCTAAAATTATAAAAGCTATTGCAATTGAATTTGGCCTTACCCCATCCAGCCGTGGGAAAATATCATTACCATCGGGATCAATAGACGATGAATTTGAAAAATTACTTGATTAATAAATGTATGATTATAAAAAAGAAGTTCAAAAAGCAATTAATAGTGAGGCATCGGCTCTCAGGGTTAGAAAATTTATTGAAAATCAAGTACATACCATAGGGGAATACGCAGGTAAAAAATTTATATTAGAGGACTGGCAATGGAATGATATTATCAAACCACTATACGGCACTTTAAACCCTGATGGTTCAAGACAATATAGAACTTGCCTTATTTTTGTAGCCCGTAAAAATGGAAAGACTGAATTAGCTGCTCCGCTAACTTTGTATCATTTGTTTGCGGATCATGAAATAGGCGGGCAGATTTATAGTGCTGCAACAGAAAAAGACCAGGCGTCGCTTGTTTTTGATGTGGCGGCAGAAATGGTACGCAAAAATAATTCGCTATCCCGTAAATGTAAGATTATTGATAGTAGAAAAAGAATAGTAAATTATAGACATAATTCTTTTTATAGGGCAATACCCGTAAATGCTCCGGCCTCGTGGGGTTATAATACAAGTTTAGTAATTTATGATGAGCTCCATGCAGCGGCAAATAGAGAATTGTTTGATGTGTTATCAACTTCGGGCGGGGCCAGAAGGCAACCATTACTGATAATAATTTCAACTGCCGGCTTTGATAAAAACTCAATTCTATATGAACAATATAGTTACGCCAAGAAAATTATAAAAGGTGTTGTTGAAGATAAGACATTTCTGGCGGTTATCTATGAATTAGACAAAGAGGACGATTGGAGAGTTGAAAAGAATTGGTATAAGGCAAATCCAGCACTGGGTTCTTTTAGAAAGCTTGATGAAATGCAGACTTTATACAACAAAGCAAAAGAAAATCCAGCATTAATTAATACCTTTAAACGTTACTATCTTAACATCTGGACAGCACAGGAAACCCAATGGATCCCAGTGGAAAAATGGGATAGGTGCCCATCTCAATTTGATACAGAAGAGGTGGAGGGGAAAATCTGTTATGGCGGGCTTGACTTATCATCTACTACAGACCTTACAGCATTTAGTCTTGTTTTCCCGGAAGGCCATAAGATATTGACCCATTTTTTTATACCTAAAGAGAGGATGATTGAGATTGAAAAAAGGGATAGGGTCCCTTACTCACTCTGGGTAGAACAGGGTTATGTTACTGCAACCGAGGGTAATGTAATAGATTATGAATTTATTAAAGCCCATATAGAAAAATGCCTTGAAACTTATCAGGTAAAAGAGATTGCTTACGACCGCTGGAACGCAGATTATTTAGTTCAGAGGTTAATAGCAGATGGTTATGTTGAGATGATACCGGTTGGGATGGGATATGCTTCAATGAATGCCCCGACAAAATATCTTGAAAGTTTAATACTTGATAAGAAACTCAATCATGGCGGCAATCCAGTTCTAAGATGGAACATGTCAAACGTAATGGTAAAAACCGACCCGGCTGGAAATATAAAACCTGATAAAGAAAAATCAACCCAGAAAATAGACGGAATAGTAAGTATAATTTTAGCGCTTGACGGGGTTATCAGAAATAAAGATACATCATCCATATATGAAAAAGAAGGCGTTAAAGCATTTTAAAAATAAATAAGCACAGGAGTGCTAATGAATAAACCCAATATATTTAGAAGAATTTTTAGTAAACGTGATAAGACTGGTGATATAAGCAACCTTAAAAATCCAAAACAATGGTTTTTAGATGCTCTGGGTATGAGAAAATCTTTGACCGGGGTTAATGTAACTGAAACAACCGCAATGAATTATTCGGCAATTTATGCGTGTGTAAGAATAATATCAGAAACAATAGCGTCTCTACCGCTAAATGTTTATAAGCGACTTGACAAGGGTAAAGAGAAAGCAACCGGCCATCCTCTATACAAGCCCTTACACCTTAAACCGAATGTAGACATGACTTCTTTTAGCTGGCGAGAACTTATGGGGGTTCATCTTAATACATGGGGAAATTCCTATAATATAAAATTAAAAAATTCAACCGGAAGCGTTATTGGATTTTATCCACTGATTCCAGATAAGATGGACGTTGAAGTTAAGAATAATGAAATAATTTACAGATATACTTTTCCTGACAACATACAAAGAACTATACCGAGAAGGGATATGTTACATATTCCGGGACTCTCTTTTAATGGGATTATTGGCAAGTCTCCGATTACAATGGCAAGGGAAGCGATAGGTTTGGGTCTGGCACTGGAAGAATTTGGGGCAAGGTTCTTTTCAAACAGTACAAATATAGGGGCTGTGGCACAGCATCCCGGGAAATTAACCGAGCAGGGTTCTAAGAATTTAAGGGATTCCATTAATGAAGTTTATCAGGGTCTCGGAAACGCACACAAACTTATGCTCTTGGAAGAGGGAATGAAAATAGAAAAGATTACAATTCCCCCCAATGATGCACAATTTATTGAATCAAGGCGTTTCCAGTTGGAAGAGATTGCCCGTATATTCAGGGTTCCCAAACACTTATTGCAGGATTTAATAAATGCTACATTCTCAAACATTGAGCACCAGTCAATTGATTTTGTAGTACATACCATTAGGCCCTGGCTGATTAGAATTGAGCAGGGTTTTAATTCTGATCCTGACTTATTTGATGATGAATATTTTTGTGAGTTTGTTGTAGACGGGCTACTTAGAGGAGATGTTCAGGCACGGTTTGAAGCTTATGCAAAAGCATTTAATACCGGAGTTTATTCACCTAATGATATTCTGGAAATGGAAAATAAAAATCCTTACCCGGGTGGAGATAAACATTTTGTACAGCTTAATATGCAGACTGTTGAAGATGTGGGGAAGCTAACTGATGGTTCAAGGGAACTTATAATAAATGGTAATGAGGTTAGGATAATTCCCAAAGAAGCAGAAGCGATTGATGGGCGAGTCCTTGAGACAGAAATCAGGGGTTTAAATCCGAAACTTGCCGAAAAACTTGGCAAAGCCTATAGTCCGTTATTTCTAAATGCTTTAATAAGGATAACAAAACGTGAAAAAACTGATTTGTTTAAGATATCTAAAAGTTATTTTGAAAATAAAGATTCAGAAAAGCTTAAAAATAGTCTCAAAGATTTCTTCTCAAAACATGGAAAATTTGTACTCAGCCAGATTAAACCGCCGGTATATGCATTCACCGAAGCACTCGGAGCTGATTTAGAAGAGCAGGATATAACTATATTTGCAGATAAATATTCAAATGATTTCACTGAAAGATATATTGGTGATATCTCGGAAAATATAAAAACAATCGGCAGTGTTGATTTTGAAGAAACCTATAGCGGGCTTTTAAAAGACAGGCCGGAAGAATTAAGTAATTCTGAAATTAAAAGAATACAAAAAGCAATTGATAAATATAGGGAAAAGATTTATGGAACTGGATAAAGTAAAAGTAACAGCACTGCAAAGATTCCCGTTTGAAAACAAGATATGGTTTGTGGGTGATACCGATTATGTATATGAACGGGTCGCAAAGAGATGGATATCAAGAGGGATAGCAAAATATGCTGACCCAAATTATCTTATAAACAGTGCCTACATCAATCACCCTAAAGTATCAATTGTAATACTGGTAAAAGACGCACTTAAATATGTTAAAAAATGTATCGAAAGCATTAATAAATATACAAAGAATTATGAGCTGATAATTGTAGACAATGGTTCGAATAAGCAAACTAAAAAATATCTGGCCGGACTTGATTATTTAGACTTTACATTGATAACAAATAAAGAAAATAAAGGTGTATCTTATGGCTGGAACCAGGGCATAAAGGTTGCAAAATACGATTATATTTGTTTTATAAATTCAGATTGTGTCGTAACCCCTAACTGGCTTGAACTCATGATGAAGGGATTTAAATATTCTAAAGACGTCGGGATAGTAGGGCCAACGTCGTGCAGGACAAAAACCGCTCAGAGTATGCAAATTACAAGAGGCAGCCAGTTCATCGAAGATGAAAATAAAATAAATGAACTTGCAAAAAATCTTAGGGAAGATTATATAGAAACACCCCTGATAGGATTCTGTTTTATTGTTAAAAAATTAGTTTTTGAAAAAATCGGGGTATTTGATTATAAACGCTATGGTTTTGCAATGCACGAAGATGTTGATTTTGTATGGCGGTTAAGAAAATCAGGGTTTAAGTCAATTTGGTGTACCGCCTCTTATGTCCATCATTTTGGCGCAAAGACATCACTGGAGATGGGAATAGATATATATAAAGCAAGGGATAAGAATAGGGAGATTTTAAAAGAAAGAAGAAACGATCCCAATCTTTATATAAAAAACGATGTCACTTTAGGGAAAATTAAAAGAATAAAAGGGGCAAAACCAGTTTCAAGTAATAGGAAAGTGGTAGTAAGCGTAAACATTGGGGAATACGATAACATAATAGAAGAACATTTTGATAATCCAGAATGGGAATTTTATATATTTACTGACAGTAAAATAAATAGCAAACTATGGAAACCAATATATGTAGAACCGAAACTTGAAATAAGAAAAGAATCCAGAAGATATAAATGGCTTATTCACAGATATTTTCCTGATGCGGAATATAGCCTTTATATAGATGCAAATACACCGATAAAAACAGATTTAAATTTTCTAATAGAAAAATATTTAACCAATACGGATATCGCAATGCGAAAGCACCCGGGGAGAAACTGCCTGTATGGGGAAGCTTTAAGATGTAGTGAATTAAAATTAGATTATCCGCCGGTAATAGAAACCCAGATAGATGGATATAGAAAAGAAGGATACCCGCAGAATTATGGCCTGCACGAAGGGGGAATTATTTTAAGGCGGCACACAAATAAAATAAATAAATTTAATGAGGCTGTGTGGGATAAGATAAGGAATGGTTCTTGCCGGGACCAGTTAAGCCTGGATTATGTATCGTGGAAACTTGGTATAAAGATAGAGAATATGCCGAGCAGACCTGACAGCCGATATTTTGGTTATCTACCGCATAGGGTTAAAGACAGGCAATATTTATGATATTTTATCCTAAAGACGGCTGGATATTGGAAAAAATAGGCAGAGAATTATCGGGAATAAAAATACAGGCAAATTATTATATCAACTGGTGCTACTGGAAAATACTGGACAGGAAACTCACTAAATCAAAATTTGACGCAGTGCTGTTCACACACTTTGATGAATATAGCAATCTTTATTTAGATGTATTGGATAAGGCAGATTTGATTATCTGTATGTCGGGGCATGGAAAGTTAGAATTAATTGGCCGGGAAATACCAGCCAGTAAGATTAAAGTTTGTCCATACTGGGGCGTATCTATCAGTGATAAGAAAAAAGTAATAATAGGCACAAGCGGGAAAAATCAGGATAGGAAAAACAGAAAGGAATTAGAACGATTAAAGAAAGATTTAGATAGTAGTATTTTTGATTTTAGACAATCGGAGAATACTGATAATAATTTTTTTACCCATATAGATTACTATCTGCAGACATCAATTGCCGAAGGCGGGAGCATGGATATATTAAATGCGATATATTCAAGAGTGCCGGTAGTATCAAGGGATATTGGATTTATTTATAATTTTAAAACCAGCTTGGATTTTATATATACAGATTACGGGCAGTTGCTTGGATATTTTAAATCAATTGAAGAAAGCATAAAAGAAAAGGATAGATTCGCAGATACGTTTAGGTGGGATAATTTTAGAAACTGGCACATAGAATTATTTAAAGAGGTTGTAAGTGGTTAAATTACATATAGGCTGCGAAAATAACCCAATAGAAGGTTACGATAATATTGACCTTTATTGTGGCCCGATAAAAATGTCAATGGAAAAATTGGAGTATGCAGATAATTCAGTAAGTGAAATATTGTCAAATCACACTTTAGAGCATACCGAATATCACAAGACACTTGCAGTTTTAAAAGAATGGTACAGGGTATTAAAGCCGGGCGGAAGATTGAAATTAAGTGTGCCTGATATGGAAAAACTTTTTATGTTATGGTTAAGAGATGATATTGATTCATATTGGTATAGGGGAATATGGGGAAGGCAGGCAAGAAAAGGAGACTATCATTTTACTGGTTTTACAAGGTCAAAAATAAAGAATTATTTATTAAAGGCAGGATTTAAAAATATTAAGTTTACTGATTATAATGATAGACCTACTCCGACAATTAAATTAGAAGCTATAAAATAATTTTAAATAACAATTAAATATAAACTAACCGCTCATCTCGGGCGGTTTTTTATTGGAGGTAAAAATGAATGAAATAGAAATAAGGACATATAAAGCTGAAGTTAGAAAAGAAGGTGAAGAAAAAACCCAAATTAAAGGGCAGGCGATTGTTTATGAAAAAATGTCGCCTGAACAATATGGGTTTAAAGAGATAATCCATAAAGGGGCTGTAGGGGATTTGATTGAGAAAAATGATGTTTTTGCCTTAAAAAATCACAATGAGGATTTAATTTTGGGTAGGAATATAAGCGGAACATTAAAGCTTGTTGAAACTGATGAAGGACTTAATTTTGTTGTAGACCCCCCTGATACCACTTACTCAAATGACTTGTTGATAAGCATGGAGCGTGGGGATATAGATAAATGTTCATTCGCTTTCAGGGTAGACCCGAGCGGGCAATGGTGGGAAGAAGAGGATGGTGTTGATATAAGGCATATTACAAAGTTTGCCGAACTTTACGATGTATCAATTGTAACCTATCCGTTTTATCCGCAAACAATAGCAGAATTATTTGGCAAAGATGTTAGAACACCTGAACAGGTTTATAAAGAATATAGAAATATCAGACAAAGCCAGGAGGCTGAAAAGTCTGATGAAATAAAGGCCGAAGAAGCCCAGGCGCAGGAGCGTAAGGAAGCTTTAAGGCAGGTAAAACTCGATGTAGTAAAACTAAGAATGAAAGGAATATTAAAATGAGTGAGTTACAGAAAAAATTAAAAGAGATCTCCGATGAACTCGGCAAGTTGGAAACAAAAGAAGGCAGAACCGCCGAGGACGAAAACAGAATAGACGAGCTAATTGTAGAGTTCAAGGAAGTCAAAGACAAGGCCGAAAAAGAAGAGTCCAGAAAAAAGGAATTAGACGAAATCAAAAGAAGTATGACCGAAGCTGTAAATATGCCTCCAAAACCTGCAATAGAAACAGGGCCAGAGGAAAGCGAATTTAAGAGCTTTGGCGAGTTCATACAGACCGTTGTCTATAATCCTTCCGATCCTCGTCTTGTAAGAAGAAATATAACTGGGAAAGCTGGAAAAGAAAAAAGAGATTTAACATTCGGTACACAGGGTGCAGTTTTAATACCCGACCAGTTTATATCAGTAATTAGAAAGGTTGATATGGGCGAGGCAATTGTAAGACCTCGAGCTTCAGTTATACCAGCAGGAGATATACCAGACCAGGGTGTTGAAATGCCGGCACTTGACCAGACCGCAAAAAATGGTTCAGGACTTTATGGCGGGATTAAAGTTGCATGGGTAGAAGAAGGAGAAGAAAAAGACGAAACCGATACAGACTTTAAATTGATTGAACTTGACCCCAAAGAAGTTGCAGGCTGGATTGAACTAACTGATAAATTACTCAGAAATAAAGCAGGCATTGAAACTCTACTGGGGACACTTTTTAGAGGGGCTATTTCAGCATCAGAGGAAATAGAGTTTCTCGCAGGTGTGAATCCGGCAACAAGACCGACCGGAATAATAGGACACGCTGGAACTATTTCTATTAATCGTGGTACTGCAAACAGAATCCTTTATGCAGATTTAGTTAATATGTTTGCAAGTTCATTTGGTCTCGGTGCTGTCTGGGTTGCTGCCAAATCCGCACTACCTCAGCTGATGACAATGAAAGACTTTGAAGCAGCCGACAGCGATGCACCCAGTCTTGTGTTCCAGCCTGATGCAAGGACCGGAATACTTGGGTCACTCTTAGGTCTACAGTTACTTTACACTGACCTAACTCCGACTATTGGCAATCCTGGAGATTTAATGCTGGCTAATTTCCCATATTATCTAATTAAAGACGGCTATGGAATAGAGGTAAGGTCAGATATGGGTTATACCAAATTTAAGTCTAATAGGACAATTCTAAAGGCTTTCTGGAATGTAGATGGAAAACCGTGGTTGACAGCTCCCATAACTTTGAGGGATTCAACTACTGAAGTTTCACCATTTGTCATTCTTGATGACCCAGCTGTAAGCAGCTAAACACTGTAATTTGTAAATAAGGGAGTAGGCCTTAAAACCTGCTCCCTTTGCTAAAGGGGGATTAGATGCAGAAATTTAAAGTAAAAAATGATTTTTATATGATTGTAAAGGGCAAAAGGATTAAAAAAATCAAAGGGGAATCAATAAATGTACCTGCAGGCAAGATTGATGAGTTTAAAAAAATGAACATAATAGGCGCACCGGTTAAAGAAACTAAAATTGAGACAGCCACTATCCAGCCGGAAGAAAACGAAGTTGTAAAATATAAACGCAAAAGAACCAAAAGAACTAAAAAGGTAAAATATGAATCTTAAAATTATACAAATTTCGGCAACAGAACCTGTTACTCTTGAAGAGGCAAAACTACATCTAAGGGTTACTAACACCGAAGAGGATAATTTAATAAAAAGCTTAATAACTGTAGCACGCCAGCGCTGTGAATCAGTAACAAATAGGGCTCTTGTTTCTACAACCTTTGAACTTATAATGGATAGCTTTCCTGAGAAAATAGTTTTACCTATGCCTCCTACCGAAAGCATTACATGGATAAAATATACTGATTATGAAGGCACAGAAAAGGAAATGCCGGAAGGGGATTATATTTTCTATAACTCTGAACCTGCTGTGATTGTTCCTGCGTATGGGAAAGACTGGCCTTCGTTTAACCCATATCCTAAGGGGGCTGTTAAGGTTAGATATTTGGCAGGTTATAAATCAAGCGAAGACCCCGAATTTATACTCCCGGAAGTAATAAAAGAAGCAATGCTACTTATAATAGGCATATTTTACGAGAACAGGGAAGACATACTTGCAAAAGGGCATATACCTAAATCCCTGCCTCTTGGAGTAGATGCGCTTCTTTACCCGTATAGGATTTGGAGTTTTTAAATGGGATCTGGAGAATTAAGAAACTATATAAAAATACAAAATAAGGTAATGGTAGAAAATGAGAATCTGGAAAAGGTTGAAACGTGGCAGGATTTTAAACAATGCTGGGCGGAAATTAAACCTCTGGACGGAAGAGAATACTGGGCGGCTCGCCAGACTGTAAGTGAAGTTACGGGTAAAATCAAAATACGGTATATGGCAGGAGTTACAAACGAAATGAGGGTCGTAGACGGAGCAAAAATTTATGATATTGAAGCGGTAATAGATACGGAAAACAGACATAAAGAACTTGTGCTTTTAGTAAAGGAGAACCCATAAATAATATAATTAGAATTATAGGAGGGTCTAAAATATGTTTTATAGATTTAAAAAATGGATATATTCATTTATATCATTTAAAAGGAAAAAAGGAATTGAATTTAAAGCAGAGAAAGTCTATGAATTCAAGAAGGGTGGAAGATATTTATTTGCAATAACCGTAGATAGACCAATAAATACTCAAATGCACAAAGTATTAAAGGAAGTAGTTGAAGCAAATAATAAAAGAATTATGAAAGACTTGGGGATAATATCAAGTTTTATAATATTGGATAATGGGTTTGATATTAAAGCCATGCCAAGTGAGGAAAAACAATCTTCTAATGATTGGACAGACCCGAATATAATTGTGTACTTAGAATAATTATTGAATTAAATATTAAAATCAAGCACTCGAAAGGGTGCTTTTTTATTGGAGAAAAGAAATCATAATGGCATACGGATTAAAGATAGAAGGGGTTGAAGACTTACAGCGTGCTTTTGGGAGTAAACTTTTACAAGTTGAAAAGTTAATAGAAAAAGATGTAGACGAAGGTGCTGACAGGATAAAAGCAGATGCAAAAAGAAGAGCCCCCAAAGATAAGCATAACCTTGAAAAGGCAATTGATAAAAATAAAGTATGGAATAAAAGTGGCAAAATAAGCATATTTGTCGGCATAAAGATTAACGAAATATTTAAAAAAGCTGATAGCTGGTATGCAAGGCATCAGGAAAAGGGCACATCAAAAATGAGGGCAAGGCCATATCTCCGGCCATCTTTAAACGAAAATAAAAAGAAAATAAAGTCTAAAATTGAATCAGATTTAAGGGGGGTTCTAAATATATGACACTTGAACAGGCAATAAAAATATTTTTGCGTACAAAATCAGAAATTACCGATATTGTCGGCACAAGGATTGATTATTCTACCCTACCGCAGGGCCCGGATTATCCTTACTTAACCTTTTTTAGATATTCAAACCCGATAGATAATACAATAGATTTAGCACACACATATCTGCAATTTGACTGCTGGGCGCTTACTTATATTGAGGCTGTAAATTTAGCCAGAACATTAAGGACCATACTCAATAGAGAAAAGGGGGTGTTTAGTGGTATAGGAATAAAAAAGATATCTTTTGTAAGCGAGGGTTACGATTTTGAGGTGGATACGAAACTACATCATGTAGACAATAGTTTTAAGGCAGTATATTTCGATTAGAAAACTATTTACCAGTTTCGGTAATTTAAAATATATTAATAAAAAG
>Ga0180433_10006888_pt1 | contig 14705 bp, 25 predicted proteins | sample SS_ome_8_FD_132980 | JGI IMG/M metagenome (GOLD analysis project Ga0180433, IMG submission 132980) | Hypersaline lake sediment archaeal communities from the Salton Sea, California, USA - SS_1_D_1 metaG | ecosystem: Environmental > Aquatic > Non-marine Saline and Alkaline > Hypersaline >... | reverse complement strand
GTGGCGCGGGCTATCCGCCGCGGTCAGCGCTCCCTGCGTGGCGTCCGTGCGCCGTGGGCGACCGAGTGGCGGCGATGGGCTCGCCGTTGGCTATCGGGCGAGGATCGATCGAGGGCGGCGGCGGCGTGGGCGGCGTGGGAGGCGGCGAGGGAGGCGGCGTGGGCGGCGGGGGCGGCGGCAGCGGCGGGGGCGGCGGCGGCGGCGACGGCGGCGGGGGCGGCGGAGGGGGCGCTGGCGCGGGCGGCGTGGACGGCGGCGGATGCTGCGTTGGAGGCGGCGGCGTTGGCGGGGGCGGCGGCGGAGTCGGCGATGGCGGCAGCAAGGACAGCGGCGAAGACAGAACTGCGCCTGCAGGCCCGAGACCTGCGGCTAGTGTTGCCAGAGTGGCCGGTGCGCAAGGTGGGGAGGGGCTCGTGATCCGAGTCATCATCATATGCGACTCCTGCGCCGAACTCAAACGGGACAATGATTCATGAACCAAGTCAGACCAATAGCCCCAAAAAAATGCCCAGCATGGAGAGACGGAAAGTGTGAGTGCAATGGTTTTATGGAATGCCGCGAGTCCCAATGCAAACTACCAGAAGGCGTCATAGATTGGCCATTGCCGCTACTCCCTCATTATAAACATGAAGCGGAATTGATCAATGATGCGGTTCCTATTAGCTTTCACGATAATGACAAGGCGTGGCATGCAGTCGGAAATGTAAAACCGCCAGCAGAGCTGCTGTGCCAAGCAATGGCAAAAGTCGCGGAGCTTGACAAGGCCCAGTGCGCGCAAGAAGACTGCGACTTGCTTGATGCTGCATGGAGCCATATCAACAAAATCGCCTCAATACTTGGCCTGGATGATTCATATGAAATGGGCGATGTAATCGCAGAAGTCAAAAAAGCAGTTGACTATATCAACAGCATAAAGGAGACACCAATGGCAACCACGAAAAAGACATCACAGACGGTTGAGCAACGCCTTACAGCGATAGAGGCTCGTTTGGGCAACGCCGAAGAGGTGATGGCAACGCTCAACAAATCGGTGGGGGACGCCAAAACCATGCGCTCCCAAGTAGTCACTGCTGCAGATGTAACCAGCGAAACAAAAGCTGCATTGAAAAAGCTCGAACAGCGTGTTGCCGGTGTCGAGGCGTTCGTGAAGTTGAAGGCAAACGACTCGTCTACAGGATGGCTACCGTCTCTACGAGACTTGTTCTTTGGCGAAAGCAACCGGGTCGTCGAACTGTGCGAAGAAGACCGCAAGATGCTGCGAGACCTGCTGGAGTAGCCGTAGCGGGCTGGGGCGCACCACAACGCTTAGTATATAGAGAAAGAAACACTCGCTATGACTAACAAACGCATCTGCAATACCGACGACACGGAGCACATCATGGTGGATACGTCCAAGCTAGATTACACACCCAGTAGTGGCGCCGTCTTCTCCGAAGACCGCGTGTATCGATACGAACTGTGGCGCAGATGGGGTCCTGGCGATGCCGTGCTCTGGATTATGCTCAACCCATCAACGGCAGATGCCGAAAAAAACGACCCGACGATCCGAAGGTGCATCGGATTTACGAAGAAGTGGGGTTTCAACGCCATCGTTGCCTGCAACATTTTCGCGTTGCGCTCTACGGACCCAAAAAAGTTGAAGGAAGTCAAAGACCCAATCGGCCCGAATAACACGGCTACCATTATTACCAGGGCAAAGCAAGCAAGGCTCATTGTCTGTGCATGGGGTGGTCACGGAGATCTTTGCAATCAAGGGCGACACATATTTGAACATCTTTGCGATCCGAACGTCCGCAATCAAGGGGCAATGCCTCTTCGGTGTCTAGGCACAACCCAAAAAGGTCAACCAAAACATCCGCTCTACATTCCGTATGAGCAAGAGCTGGTTTCGTTTGACAGAGCGCCAGCGCAGCGACCAGGACAAAGGTAAAACCATGGCCAACATCATTCCCGGAGACCTTCTAGTCGTTGTGGGCCCCCCTGACGGGGCGGATGAAATCTATTGTACAGACCGTGAAACGCTTGAAGCACAAATCAAAGTGCTCGTCGATGATCATGACGTTCCCCCGTCAAACATCACGATTTGGAAGCGTACGCAGGTAGAGGTCACCGCCAAAGCCTTCGACATCAAAGGCCTGGATAGCCTGGACCGCATCGAGGCACGAAAATACCTGGCGGTCATGAGGGGCGCGATCAGTAAACTCATCCGTGAACGCGATGAAGCCCTTGATCAGGTGGAGCATATGGTCAACAATGCTCGCCGCCGAGCTTCCAAGGATCACGAGATGACGCGTGCCATGCTTCACCCACGAGGTGAGTGCACCTGCGCCGGTGAAGGGAAGTGCGAGTGGTGCAATACAGAAGCTTTGAAGCGATGTCCTGAATATCAACCGGGGGAACCCAACGGAACCTCGCTTGATTGCGATGGCGACAAAAGTATGATCCACTTTTGTCGCAGGTGCTTTTGTTTCAACGGAATCAACAAATGACCTGTAAACACGGGCGCGCATTTACTTTTTGCTGCAGTGAATGCGAAGCAGAAAAAGCAGAGGAGCAAGAGCGCCAAAACCCGACCCGGCCACAGGATGAACATACACGTCTGACCAACGAACGGGATCAGTTCAAGAATTTCTTGTCCAACCTCCTCGCCCGCATCCACGGCGATGGCGGTCATCACGAGCAAGAAGTAGGGCTAGAACAAGCCGTCAAGGATGCAGACGAAAAGATCGTCGACCTGCAAAGCAAAAAACTTCGCTTCGACCTAGACCAGACATCGATCGAACAGCGAGAGGCGGATGCTGTAGAACTTGTAGAACTTCGCGCTGAAGTTATACGAGTCTCCAAAAAATACACTGATGCCAAAGCGGCCTACGTCGGCTTGATGGCGGTAACAGGTCAGTACGAGCAGAAGCTGCACGACCTTCTTTTGCGATGGCTTACGGTGGGGCAAGTCATCGAGCCGGATCACCACAGCACTGAATGGCCAATGGCAGACCATCTGGTGAGTGATACGCGAGCGGCGTTGCCCAAGCCGGTACTGGATACTATGGAGAATTCAGATGACGACAAGTAGTCCCAGAGAAGAACTCGATGAAATTCAGATCGCAATCGAAAATCTTGAAAAACGGAGACGCCAGATCTATGTTGCCTCTCTTGAGGCTGCAGAAGAGGACAAGGTTTGCAGTGACTTTCTTGCCGAAATGGAAGCAGAAAGCAATCCGGCATTTCAATACCCAATCCAGCTAATGGGCATAAACTGGACAGGAAATGACGGACTTCCACAAAAATGCAAGCTCGTTGCTGTGCGTCCAGTCAACGACGACAAAACATACGTCGGAGTATACGTAGGCGACCTTCCTCTAGGTGTCAGCGTTAGCTACGATCGCAAAAGCCAAGTTTTATCCCTGTCTCTAGGGCATCACAACCCGGCTATTGTAGTCCCTGCTCTAAACAAAATTGTGATGGGGTGTGAGTCGTGGTGGACCCCTATCAAAAACGAAGAGCACCTCCGTAAAATAACCGACGAAGACATCGGCAATGTCTGGTATGTCAAAGTCATGCAGTCGATGCTGAGAGATAATAAATCCAGTGGCGACGAACAAACCACCGATGGTGACTAAAATGCAACGATATGGAATATTCCTGGCACACAGAGAAGGGCCTATGATCCCGTTTGGAGAAGGTGGCTGGTACAAGGTCGCCGACGTTGATGCCGAGGTAGAGCGCCTGCGCGAAATGCTTCGCAATTCCGTTGGGTGCGAGCGCCAGCCATGTATGGAGTTTTGTGAGGATTGTCGGTATAGGGACCTGTCGCTTTGCACCGTTGACGGAAGTGACATCGAGGACTAGGAACCGGATGCCCTTTCGCGATGAGCTAGAATCCAGAGTGGAAGCGTTGTCAAAACGCGTCGATGAGCTGACCAAGAGGCTGGATGTAATACTTCCACAAGGGATGGAAGATCTAGTTACTAAAACAAACGGTAAAGATTGGCGCAAAGCTCGCTTCGCACGACGAGATCTAATCTACAAGGGAAGGGAGCAGTGCTCTAGATGCGAGCACTATGACTCCAGAAGATGGAAAATAGGAGAGAATATGGGCAATTCTAAAAAATGGACCAAAGGTAAAAGATATGCTCCATGCTTGTTGAATTATAACATTTGGAATGAATGGACATACAACTGTGATCAATTTTATCCGGCTAAACGTTTCTGGCGAGTAGAAACAAACTAATGAAACGCAGACGCGGTAGAGCTTTAGGACCGCTCAGAAAAATAGTACGGTGCGAAATGCGAGCTGTAACCCAGTCTGGTGTTGAGTTGCTTTTTGAAATTCTTGAATGCGGCCATGCACAACGGCCAATAAACGACATCTACGGCGAAACCGTAGCCGTCCGGAGGCGTTGCCGCGAATGCCGAAAGGAAGAATCTAGTGCCACCTGATACGACAAACTGCAATACCTGCGGAGCGCTGGTATATAGGATTGACGTTCCTAGCAAGAAGACTGGTAACTGTTGGCGTTGCGAGGTAAAACGACAACGGAAGCTAATTGTTGAACATACCGAAACGATCAAGCAGCTAGTTTCCCAGGTGAATGAACAAGACGAAGAAGCTGACGAGTAGGAGCGGCGGGCCAAGGTTGCCGAAGCCGAGGTGGTAACGAGGAAATGAACCTCAAAGCCAAAATCGATCAGCTAGAAACTAAATTGGCCGATCTGAAAATAAAAGACGCAGGAGCAAAGCAATGAAGAAACTACTCGCCGTAATGACACTCGCCATCGCCACCACGGCCTGCGGGCCAAGCGAGCAGGAGTTTGTTAGCTCTTGCCTTGACAGGTGCATGCACGAAGGCTTTGACTGCGGTCTTGGTGTCGACCCGTTTTATGGGAATTGTGATACCTTGTGCAATGTCGAATGGGGCGACCACCATGACCAATCGTCTGATTGTTTGTGGTTCATGACGTATTGGTATGATTGTCGTTCCGATGCCCCGTGCGACAGCTTGGACTCAACTTGCCGCAGCCACGCCGCAGACGTCGCTGCGGCGTGCGATTTGTAGGAGATTATTATGACCAAAATACGCCATCTCAAATTTCGCAAATTCGCTGGTCCTAGCATTCGTGGAACGGCAAAACAAAACCTTGCAAGCATGGACTGGCCCCACTTCGACCGAGCCTTATGGCTCACATCAGAAGTTGAGTCTGGTGGACGGTATGGTGCCGTGACCATGTACGACGGCACCGGTGTCACGGCAGGGCTTCACCAGGCCATTGCCGTATACCCGCGCAATCTAAAGGAGCAAGGCCTGTTCTTCAAACTTCTGCATCGTATAGACGCTTACGTTCCGACAACCTACTTTTCCCTTGGATCGCTTATGCGTGGACAGCAATGGAGCATTGCAGGAGACGGTAAGCTCCGCCATGCAGGCTCTGGAGCTACGGTTTCTCCCAAGACCTTCCGTAATATTGTCACACCCCAAAATGGCGTCGTTCCCGCAAGAGGTGCATCCTGGGAACAATCGAAGCGATGGGCACTAGCCTTTCACGAGATCTTCGCTGATCCTGACAGTTTCAGAGCCCAGGGCGAATTCGGCAGGGAACACTTCGTCAAGCGCTGCAAGCGCCTCAAGCACCCGAAGCTTGACCGGCATACCATCGAAGACCTGGTCTACGATGGCGAATGCCTCAAAGCCAACGTTTTCAGTGACTATCCGTGGACAGATCTCGCCATGGCCACCTTCTGGAGCCATTCGGTCAACGGCCCCTCTCCGGCCTTGACGCGCCTTGCTCGCGCTCTGAAGGCGTGCCCTGACGTCAAGGACCCCAGATTCGCCAAGGTGCTCCTGCGGCAGCTGGCCAATGCCACCTATGGGCGTTGGGTAGACGACCTCAAGTCGGGCCGATGGGCACGGACTCGCCGTGAGGCCATGAAGGTGTGGCCCTTGGGGCTTTTCAAAAGACGGCAAGGAGAGGGTGACCCGGTTGTGATGGCGCGGTATATGTGATGGCGAGAACCTGGGCACAACGAGTAAGCTCATCTCAACGCGACCCTCATGAGCGCTTTGGTTTTGGTACAATCCACGAACCGGAAGAACCTTGGATTAATGCCTGTCGTATCGAGAAACTGTTCACACATGGAAAATATAGCAAGCGCCGATGCGACCCATGCGTTCATGAAAACAAACCCAGATGCGTTGTTGTTGCAGGTTACGATCAGCACGGAGTCAGAATGAGATGCTCATGACTCACCACATCGCAATAGCCGGCAACCCCTACTGCGGCTCAACGCTCCTGTCGCGCCTCTTTGCTGCTGTGCCTGGTGTGGCATCGATCGGTGAAGCAAAGCGCATGATGCGCGTGGTAAGTGGTCAGATGAAAGTCCACGAGGTCATGTGTTCCATCTGCGAAAAGCCGTTTCGCTGTCCTATCCTTGGAGGTAAGCAACGCGATATCTATGACGGTCTGACGTATCAAAACCTCTATGACCGACTAGCAGCCAAATTTGGGTGCGACACAATCGTCACCTCCGACAAGATGAAGCACATGATCATGGCTGCAACGGCGCCTAAGAAGGCAGACATCGTCGTCCTTTACAAAACGCCTTACGCTCACACCGTGAGCTACATTCGCAACAGGTCTGCTGAGGGATACAACCCAACAGTCGCCTTGGCCCTGAAGCGCTACAAGATGTGCTACGGCAGAGGCCCCAAGTGGGCAGGAATGCTTCAGTGGGTACCTGATTACGCAAGGCACCATGTTTTCTTGGGCTACGGCAGACTCGTACGAGCCCCACGCGCCAAGATGCAAATAATATGTGATGCTTTCGACTTACCGCCACCAAAAAACATCGAGTTCAACGATATCAAGTGGCACCACGTCGGTGGTAACCCAGGAACGGTACGCTCCACTGCAATATTCGTAGACGAACGGTGGAAAACTGAGCTTACCGACAATCAAAAGCGCAAAATACAAAAAGATACAGAAGCGTTTGACATTTATTCGGAAATGGTTGAGAGATCGATATGAGTACTAATAACACACTCAGCGTCATCGTCATCATCGGTTACCTGGACCAGCCCCCAACCGAAGAGAGTCCAGGTGATGAGATCGACCACTGCAAGGTCTTTCTAGACTGTGATCGCCCTGTCGAGCTGACGATTGTTGACCGGGCATGGCCTGCGAGGCAGGACAAGGTCTACCTGACATTCGAATCCGCCCGAGTCCGCTACATCCCCCCGCGACCCACTGAATGGATAGAGCGCGGCATGTGGGCGGTATCAGCATCAATGAACTCAGGCGCTATCTGCTCCAATGGGGACCTGCTCATGATGAGCGGGGACTACAACGTCTTCACACCGAAGCAGCTCCAACTCATCTACGACAGTTGGTTCGACTCAGCAAGGCTCTATCAGCCTGTCCTGGACTACAAAAAGGGTGTCAAACAAATACCTACAAAGATTGAGTCGATTAAGGGATTGAACATTGGCCCCCGCGTACTTCCTCGCTACATGTTCGGGGCTGTCAACGGGTGGGACGAATGGTTTGACGGCACTCGCGGCCACGAAGACGAGTGGTTCGATATGATGCTGGACGTTCCGTGTAACAGACTTCTTGCTCCAACACGGTATCGGCATCCAACCCTAGTCGTTCACAAGACACTCCACGCAAAGGGAACACCTCCACAAAAATATGTCCCGCCGTGGACAAAGCCAAATACGCCAGGATGGAATCGTCTTCGTTGCAATTTGGCCTATGGCGACCATATTCTAAAACCACAAATGCACGAGGGAAATTTCCGCGGAGCCAACTCCGTGCTTGACAAGTACGACCTACAAGAAATGCGTAAGCCATGTCACAAACCTAACTGTTTTGCTTGTCGCAGGCCAGATCGTGACCAGCAGCTGGACAGCTATTTGACACACCAAGGACCACCTGCTCCGATGTTTGAATTAATGCATCGATTTCAAGAGCACTTCAAACATACTTATGGCTCATTCAACCCATGGCAAGCAATCGCTCCGAGGTGACACGATGAGATACATGGTCTACGACATCGAAACCATTCCCAACCCTGAAGTGCCCTGGGAGCCGCCTAAAGACAAGCCTGACGCCTTTCCGCCAATCATGTGCCACAAGGTGGTGTCCATTGGTCAGATGCTCTTGGACACCAGTGGGGAGATCCTGATGTTCGAAAACGCATCACAGTATAACCCCATTGAAAGCCATATCGTCAGTGCTTTCCTGACTGACGTGATCGGCGGTGTATCAAACCGAAATTTCACTCTGGTAGGATACAACAGTCGCAATTTTGACTGGCCCGTCATGATAGCCCGTGCAATGCGATACGGATTTCCAATTCGCGCAAGCTTTGCAAAGAATTTCCGATACCGGTTCAGCAACGAAGGCCACTACGACCTGGCTGACGACATGAGCGACTACGGCGCCAGTCCAAAGTCGAGTTTGCTCAACGCTTGCCTAAACATTGGCCTGCCAGGCAAGGTTGGCGTCGACGGTGGTGACGTCAAAAAACTTTATGCTGACGGACAGCTGTCGAAGCTCGACGACTATTGCCTAGCAGACGTCCTACAGACGGGCATTCTGCTGGCTCGCTGGCTCTACATTAAAGGCGAACTCACCGGAGAGGTCTACGACAATCTCGTCAACAACGCGTTTTGTGCCGCTCAACGTAAGGGGGCCAACTCTATCGTGGCCAAAGTAGTCGAGAAGTCCAACATGAACATCTTGTTCCGGCCAATATCAACAATTGACACGACAGAAGAACTGGCATACTAATGGCTCCAGCCAAACATAAATCGCCACCGGAGTTTATCTATTGCCCTTGCGGGAAAAAAGAGGCCAGGAAGAAGGCGCGTTTGACTATCATCATGGCAAAAACGACGTATGACGGCCGTTACTGCCCGTCCTGTGGGCGCGCAGTAATAACGTGCCATTGGTGCCACGGCGTTGTTTGCGACTGGAAACAGGGCAAACCCAATTCAGAGCTTGCATATATACCCAAAACATGCCCTAACTGCGGAGTACTCATCAATCTAGGAGCCATAAAATGACCAGACGATTTGCCGAGAAGACCAAAGTTCCGATAAGCAAGTCCAAAGCCGAAATCGAGGAGCTACTGCGCAAAAACGGCGCATCCGGATTTGTCTCAGGCTGGGATGATGAGTCAGGAGAGCAGCGCATCATGTGCCGCATCAACGGCCGGATGCTTCGCTTTACCGTCGATGCTGTCAATCCAAACGACCCCAAATTCACACATACAGAGAGTGGCAGAGAGCGCAACGAAGACCTAGTAGCATCCGCCATCGAAAATGAGGAGCGCCGCAGATGGAGAGCCTTGCTTCTCATCATCAAGGCCAAGCTAGAGATCATCGCATCAGGTTTGTCCACGTTTCAAAAAGAGTTTCTTGCCGACATTGTGCTTCCGACAGGGCCCACCGTTGAGGAGTGGCTTGGCCCCCAACTAGAGCAAGCCTACGAGACAAAGGCGATGCCTCCGTTGCTCCCGTCGGTTGGTGGTGGCAAATGACCGCAAACTTGTACTGGGAATGTGGCAAGGCAGTAGAGTTGGAGGAGAAGAAATGAAACACCTGACTACATGCATAACTTTTTTGGCATTTTTCTCGTGTAGCTGTGGCGTATCGTTTAGTACAGCACGAGAAGACAAATGCACAGTGCTCTGTGGTGGTTCTGTCGAGCGATCGGGAGATATTGAGGTTTGTGCTTCTGGCAGTGAGTACGTAGTAATGTGTCCAGGATGGCGTAACGAATTTGCCAGCCTTTATGGAGGCATGCCAGAACCGTCACCATCTCCAGAACCACCATCTACGAAAGTTCTGGACCTATCTCAAACGGCAGAGTTCACGCTTCCTTCACTGGAGGAATAGATGATCATCACCGGATACGCAAAATGGTGCAAGAAGGTGCTACTACATGAGCGCCGTAGTAATCAGCTCCGATTTGGTAAAACACCAACGCTTCCAGCGCAAAAGCTCCACCCACTAGACCCGAAACTCAGAGGTCTAGTGAGGGAATGGGCTGACCAATCAGCATCAGTTGCCTCTGAAGAGTCAGCTGAAACTTTTTTGGAGTGCGCTAGCGATCTCGACAAACTCATTCGTCGGTAAGATTACGAATCTCGTCTAGGCTTTCTTCATCATCAAGTAGAGCCTGCAACCCGTAGTGCTTTGGTTCGATCTCCAGGAGCTGATCAAGCGCCATCCATGCAAAACGCTCGGTCTCCCAGTTCTCTTGCGGGACGAACTCGTCCTCGACTACGCCGATGAAGTTGTAGTAGGTGAAGACGACGTCTCCGTCTTCGTTCTCATGCTCATAAACAAAGGCTGGTGTAACTTCTATGAGACCTTGATAGCCCGTCTCTTCAATGAACTCCCTGACAGCAGCAGCCTCCGGATCGGGGTCGTCAGCCTCTTCGCCCTCGTCTTCGTAGTCGATTTTGCCGCCGATGACCCCCCAGGTCAGCGGCTCCATCACCCAGCGCGAGCGAAGAGGAACAAGTATGCGTCCTGTAGACGCAGATATGACCAGAAGGCCAGCCCCCTCGTTACCCCAGAACTCCATCGGAGCTAGATCTTGCCTTTTTTCTTCAGGATGACGAGGACGCCGCCTACCAAGGCGAGACCGCCGACACCGACGAACAGAGGCATGAGCCACGGAGGGGCTCCAGAGGCAGAGGGCATGCTTTCGCTGGCCGGGCCAGGCTCGATGGGGGCGCGGTCAGCCGGCGCACCCTGATCTTGAGGAGGCCCACCATCGATAAGACCACCACCCGGAGGCGGGAAATACCCAGTCGGAGCCACGCCAGCCCCAACCGGTGCTGCCTTCATCGGGCCCATGGCGGCGCGACTGGCAAAGGTTCCGTGATCGCCCCCCATTCCACCGAGAGTGGGAAGCCTCATCCCTTCATAGGCACCAACGCCATGCATGTTCGTGTTGGCGCAACCGAGACAAGCTGTCGATTCGTTGCTTCGTGAATACATGACTATTTCCTCATAGCAGCGAGCGTAATTGCCGCCGCAATCCCTACTGCGAAGCCGAAGAACAATCCGAACCCAAAATCAACCATGTCTCCCATGCCAGATTCTGGTTGCTGGTGTGTGGAGAGCCATACACACCCACGACGCGTGAAGACCCATACACGCCCACAACGCGATTGTGTGGCATGAACGTCGTTTCAACGACTTGTTGCCTTTTTCGCTCGTACATGGTGCACTCTTTCTACAGCCTGCCCATCAGCGGCTTGTTGCGCCCCCAGAGCCACCACATAAGCGCTCCGCCTACGATGAGACCAGCACCGATGGCCAACCGGCTTGTCCCGACCTCCCCGTTGCCAAGCCCACAGCCAGCGCAACCTCCCAAAGAAGCATAACGGCCGTTGTCCCAGTCGATGCTGGGAATTGGACGACCAACGTCCTCTGCACCGATTGTTGGTGCCCTCGAAGTGGCGCCGATGGTTGGCGGCAATGCCGCGATATCCCCGGGTCCCCAATCTGCTCTCTTGTATGCCATGACCTTGCTCCTTGTTTATCTTACCATAAGCTGACGCTTTAGCGCCTGCACTTCCGGCTTCATGTGAGGAAAACGTTTTTGAATTGTATATAGAAGAGTTTCCACATCATGTCGTGATACAGAGTGACCATATTGACGCAATGACGTCATTGCGGCGCGGGCCTGCCTTTCACTCTGCGGTCCAGATGGGTTTTTCCTCGGTCCCCTGAGCAAAAAGTACAGAATAGCCCCGCCACCAATGACTAGCACAGCGCCGCCTACCCACCACGCAGCTGCTCCGGCAGTCTCTGTACGCTCTTGCTGAATCTGCCGTGCCTGCACTTCTTCTAGAGATAGCCGTGCACTTGGTGGTATGGCAGCGGCAGCGGCCTCTCTGGCTCTTCTGATAGCCTCTGTGGCAGGGTCCACCGGAGGTGGCGGCGGTGCTACGGCCTGCTTGAATGCCGTTCCCAGCCTTGAAAGCGTCGCTCCGATGGAAAATGTTGGAGCACAAGCTTTACAGAAAACGTTTTTGTTCCAAACCAACGTCGGACGGACTTTCCACACATGGTCTGTGAATGCCTTCAGTTTTTGAGGCAGGGTGTCGACATTAACACCCTGAAGAAAATATACCCAGTCAGGAGCCGCTTGCCCAAGCTGAGTTCTTCTTCGCGCCCGCTTCATGCGAATAAATGCCGCTGCTATTGGCTTTGGAGATACACACTCCATCTCGGATATATCACAAGTCTCACGGAGGATCTCAATCCCAACCCTGCCTTTGTATTGTGGTTTGCATCTGCATCTTCCAACACATCCAGCAGGGCAATCAGCTCTGGTCGGATGAAAGAATTCAGCTGATTTATCGTATCCGTATTCCTTCCCGATCTGAGCCATGGCTTCAAGCATTTCTACGTATGAAGCGTAGATGACGCCGCCAAGCTCCATTTTTGCTTTTTTGCTAGGTTGGGCTTGAATTATGTCGCACATGCACACGAGTTTTGGGAACATCGTGAGCAAAGATGCTTCGGACTTATCAACATGAGACATCAGCCAGCCGAATATGTAGCCAACATTGCGGCGCCGTATGGCCACCTCGGCTTCCGGTATGCCATCTGGTGCGTCTGTCAGACTAACGCCTTCGGCCCTTGGGAAGCCATCTCTGGATACGTGCATGCCGTCGTGCAGGTACTGCTTGATCCCGTTGATCTTGTCACGCATTCGGTCTCGATGCTGGCCACCCCACTGCTGAGAGTCGCCCATGACGCAGTCTTCTGCAGCACCCCAAGCAGCACCAATGCCCATGACAACAGCGCCAATGCCTGCTCCAGCACCGCCTGAACTGACAAGCGATTGACCGATCGATCTCACACCAGAGGCATAGGCCTCGCCCTCGGTAGGGGCGGCTGCCGCTGCCGCCTCTGCCTGCTGAATTGCCTCGACAAGTTCGGTCGGGTCAGCAAGCAAGTCCTCTATTTGTTTAGGAGAAAACCCGATCTGGAGCAATGGGGCATAAAGCTCTAGCCGAGTCATGTTCGTGATAATATGGCCAGACGGAAGTGATCGCTCTCCAGACAAGAAACCCCACGCGCCCTTGAGGCCATCGATGAAGTCGCCACCCATTCCGCCCATGTGCTCGTAGGTCATTTTCTCAATCCTCGATGCTTTGATTCAAGATGGTCGAACTTAGAAATGCGCTGGCCCTTGTGAAATACAGCGTACTGCCATTGCCATGGGTCGTTTCCTCGACGCCGTCTGGCATCGCGAAGCGCCTCTTCGAGATCCGTGTACTCGGCATAGGTTTTCCAGGCAGTGTGCCGGAAGCGTCCTGCAGACGACCTTTCTGTGGGCTTGCGGCGTTTGACGATGAACCGCGAGCCCATGGGCGACCTGATGGCCCGCTCTTGTTGTTCGCTCCATAGCGGTAGCTGGGAGCTGGGCGGATTGCGTTTGGTCAACCGCTTCGACAACCAATATACGAGCGCTCCTATCCCGCCGAAAAACAGGAATGAAGCCAGGCCGTTGTTGTGGTTGCTGGTCACGGAGAGTGTCCTGTTGCGCCTTCGTAAAGTTTGTATCCAAGCGCCAAAACACCGATGCCAAGTGCTCCCCAAACGGCCACCTGAAAGAGCCCCATTCCGCCAAGCATGCTTGCTTGCTGAACAGTGATGTCTCCCATGCCTGGGAAGGTATAGCCTACGAAGCCAGGAATTCCGCCTCCAACGCCGCGAGGACAGCACCAGACGCGTGATGGCATCCTTGGCGACCCACCACACCGCCGGTTCGTAGGGACGCATCCAGAGTCCTGCAGGTCGTACTCCTCACGGCTCATCTCTCGCTGTTGCCAGGGAGTGCGATCTGGCCCTGTCTCAGTCATAGGCGGATGAATACACACCTCAGAACCACCACCAGTCACCTCGTGACAACCCCCAGGCCCACTGGGCATCCCAGGCTTTCCTGGCCCGTACGTTGGACCAATGGTCAAGCCGCCAGGCCGGTTGAGTTGGCCTCCGGAGATGAACTGTCCCCGCATATAGAGGGGGATTCCGGCGAGAGACTCATACATCGTCTACCTCTCTAGGTACTTAGCCGCCAACACACCCGCCGCAAATGGACGGACCAGATTGAGAACCACGCCAAAAGTGCCCAACGAGTTGAAGATCAGCGAAAGAGGAGAAGACAACGCCGCTGCTGTGCCACCCCAAACAGCCGTCTTTTTTCGGTCCGCACCACCAACGACCGCACCGGCCACAGCGCCTTCAACGAAGTTGAGCGCCAACGAAGTGCCTACACCAGCGCCCAGGGCTGCCACGTCAGAGGCCGTCTCGGCGATAGGGCCAGTTCCTGGGGGTGCAAGGCCCTCACCATCGCCAAACGCTGGAACGTAGCGAGACGGTAGATCCGACCTGTAGGTCTGGTAGGGCGTTCCCCACGAATAGAGGCCAGGTCCCCAGACGCCACGGGTGCTGGGGCGAGTGGCTCCACTACCCAGGCTACTCATAAGTTCGTAGCTCATTTCCTGCTCCTTGCTAACGGCTTTTCCTGGCAGGTGTGTACCATGACCCCACACAATAAGCCTTACCTTCTCGTACCAATTTATCCAACACCTGTTCTGCCATGATTGGCGTCAGGCCCGGAACTGCTCGTGACAATCCCCAAGGATTTATCTCTTCAGAGTGGTGCATGCG
>Ga0180433_10006886_pt1 | contig 14711 bp, 8 predicted proteins | sample SS_ome_8_FD_132980 | JGI IMG/M metagenome (GOLD analysis project Ga0180433, IMG submission 132980) | Hypersaline lake sediment archaeal communities from the Salton Sea, California, USA - SS_1_D_1 metaG | ecosystem: Environmental > Aquatic > Non-marine Saline and Alkaline > Hypersaline > Sediment... | reverse complement strand
TCAATGGGTAAATCCTGAATCAGTTGACGGTCAAAATCGGTCATTTTTTCTTCGGTAAAGCAGTGAGTACCTGTTGCTATCAGGACCCTGATATGTTTCGAATCAACTGAATGGCTGAGAACCTTAAGTACCCTGGTACTGTCGGTATGACGCTGGGGATCGTTGACTACTGCGGTAAGGGCTTGCGGATTTTCAATGCACTCCAGTGCATTGCCCACTGCCCTTTCAAGCAGTGACTGGTCAACAGGCCCAAACAGGTCCAACTGGGGCCGCAGGGTTATGATATTGTCTTTTTGGCTAATACTCTGAGCCTTCAAATTCATCTTCGTAAAAGAATTTCTCAGCGCCGAATGCCGGACGGAGTTGAGTGAGCCAAGTGGCTTCAGGATCAAAACGCGCAAAGAAAGGACGCTGTACCCAGTCCGGATTGCGGCCCTGGATGAAACGGAGGACAAATACCTTCTCGTTATCTGTTTCCGCAATACCCTGGACCTCTATCTTGCCCGGAAAGGCGCTCATTGATGGTCCGCGCACCGTACGTGCCAATCCGGATACTTTCAGAATGGCATTATGATATATCTCATAGGCCTGGGCTATTGGCAACTCAAAGTAGTGACAGGCACCGGTATTGCGTGCTATGAACATATAGTAAGGTATAATTCCTAGTCTTACCTGCGTACGCCACATGCGTGCCCAGATTTCAGGGTCATCGTTTATGTGTTTTACTATCGGACTCTGACTGCGTATTACGGCTCCGGTATCGCGTATCCGCCGAATGGCCTTTCGGGCGACAGGCGTTTCCATCTCCTGCCAATGGTTGTAATGGGCCATGACGGCCACGTGTTTGCCGCCTTTTACCATGCACTCCATCAGTCTTAAAAGTTCGTCGGCATCACTGTCACTCACATAGCGATACGGCCAGTAGGTCAGGGACTTGGTCCCTATACGGATATTTTGTATGTGCTCGAACTCAGGCAGCAGCAATGGTTTTATATACTTCTTGAGCAGGCTGGTTTTCATAACCATGGGGTCGCCACCGGTGAGCAGAAGGTCGGTAACATTCTTGTGCCCGGCCAGGTATCTGTGCAGGTCATCGGTCTTGCTGGCGGAAAAACGCAGCTCGTCAATCCCGATGAACTGGGCCCAGCGAAAACAGAAGGTACAATAGGTATGGCAGGTCTGTCCCCGGCGGGGAAAAAACAATACGGTTTCCCGGTACTTGTGTTGCATACCCTTGAGAGGTTGGCCATCCATGACAGGGACATTCAGGATCTGCTGACCTGCTGGATGGGGATTGAGTTCTGCGCGTATTTCATTGGCCGCTGTCCGTATCTGCTTGTCGTCCGAACCTTTGCAGATTAGGCTTGCTATGCGATCAAAGTGTTCCTGTGTGAGCATGTCGGGCTGTGGAAAAGTGAGCTTGAAAATCGGATCATTCGGGACATTATCCCAGTCTATTAGGTTTTCAATCACATACTGATTGACTCGGAACGGAAATACTCTGGCCACCACCTGCATTGCAAAACGAATGTCCTGAGGCAATTTAATAATTTGAGGTATCTGATCGAGTTGACGCGCAGTGAAAAAACGAACATACAAAGGCTGCCTGTTCGAGGCAGAATAGGGCCGGGCAATTTGTTTGAAAAGCGGAACGGAATACATAGTGCATACCCCCCCTGGAATGTCTTCAGCCGTGACGACTTCAGAACAGATTTTGCTACCCGTCAATTTAAAAAGCTAAAACAGGATGGCTATTGACAGATGATAGGTGATCGTATGCCCTTAAAAATTATCAGGGCTTCCAGTCTGCTAAATGGGATTGGTTATAAAACCAAATTAATATATCATTTTTGGGCACGGATTTCAACCCGCCAGTGACGAAATCACGGAAACAACGAATTATAGGGACCATGGGTTGCGGGAGTGGATAAAATATCACCTGCTTATTTTTCTTTTGTGCCTTCATTATATGTTTTCCTTTTGGTGTGGCGCACAATCTGAGTTATAACGGGACTTTTTATAGGCATGACGGCAAATTATTGCGGTTGAGTACCTTGAACTGCTTCACATTGTCGATTAAGAGACTGGTGTCAAAATTTACTGAACTCTGAATTTTGAACATTTGAACATTTGAACATATGAAACCCCGGAAAAGGAGCTGATGAAAGTGCCTATAAGAGCTGTCCGTGGATTTAAGGACGTATTGCCTGATGAGATCAAGCTCTGGCATCGAGTTGAGTCCATTGCCCGTTTTGTTTTTAAGGCCTTTGGCCTGAATGAGATGCGGATTCCCCTGCTGGAAAAGACAGAGATTTTTACTCGGAGTATCGGCGAATTTACTGATATTGTCGAAAAAGAGATGTACACATTCATAGACAGGAGCGGTGATTCTCTGACTCTCAGACCTGAGGCAACCGCTGGGCTTGTGAGAGCTGTAAGCGAGCACAGGCTTCTTACTCAGTCTCCTGTACTGAAACTGTTTACAATGGGGCCCATGTTCAGGCATGAACGTCCCCAGAAGGGCAGGCTCCGTCAGTTTCATCAGATAAATGTTGAAGTAATGGGGACAAAGGCCCCCCTTTCAGATGTGGAGGTCATCTGGATGGCATGGGATATCCTGGAACGTCTCGGGCTCAGGGGGTTAAGTCTGGAGATCAATTCCCTGGGGTGCCCAGCATGCAGGGCCATATACAGGAATGATCTCAAGAAATATCTTGATGGTATATTTCAGGACCTGTGTCGTGACTGCCAAAGAAGGAGTAAGATAAATCCCCTGAGGGTCTTTGATTGTAAGAACGAGGCCTGCAGAAAAATCATGGTCAATGCGCCCCTCAACAGGGAATATCTGTGTACTGAGTGTGTGGAACACCTGGAAAAGGTCTTGTCTTTTCTTAAGGCCTTAAAGATACCTTTTGTCATAAATCCGTATCTGGTAAGGGGACTTGATTACTATGCGATGACCACCTTTGAAATAGTCTCCTCTGATCTGGGTGCCCAGAGTACAGTAGCTGCAGGAGGCAGATATGACGGGCTTTTAAAGGCCCTGGGGGGACCTGATCTTCCCGGAGTCGGTATGGCCATTGGAATTGACCGTTTGTTGCTGCTTCTTGAAAAGGACAAGAAAGAATCATCTATTGATCTGTTTATAGCGGCTCTGGGTTACAAGGCCAGAGAGAAGGTCCTGCCCTGGATAAAACATTGGCGCCGTCAAGGACTGACTGTTCAAATGTCATACGAGGACAGGGGGCTTAAGGCCCAGATGAAACAGGCAGGAAGGGCAGGGGCCTCTTATGTTCTCATAGTGGGAGAAGAAGAGCTGCATAAAAAACAAGTGGTGCTCAGAAATATGATTAATCGTGATCAGCACGAGATAACTGTTGATGATGTGATTTCAGCGGTGGACCGCCTGGTTGGATAGGTTATGGTTTGTTTGATATTATAGTTGAAGATGAGGTGTATTGGATGGATTTGATGGATGAGCTGAAGCGCACCCATGATTGTTATAGCCTTACGGAGACGTCGCTCAACCAGGAAGTGGTATTGATGGGATGGGTTCTCAGACGGAGGGATCATGGGGGGCTTATTTTTATAGACCTCCGTGATCGCAAAGGGATCACCCAGGTGGTATTTGCGCCTGAAGTACACGATGAATCACATCAAAAGGCCCACAGTCTCAGAAGTGAGTATGTTATTGCAGTAAAAGGCATAGTTCGCAGGAGACCAGAGGGCATGGAGAATCCAAAGATTAAGACTGGAATGGTTGAAGTCGCATGCCGTGATCTCCGCATTTTAAACACCTCAAAGACCCCTGCCTTTTCCCTTGATGAGGAAGGAGAAATATCTGAAAATCTGAGACTGAAATATCGCTATCTGGATCTTAGAAGACCGCACATGGTTGAGGGCATAATTATGCGGCACAGGGTTTGTCAGACCATGAGGTCCTATTTGAACAGCAGGGACTTTCTTGAGATAGAGACCCCTGTTCTTACCAGGAGCACCCCTGAAGGCGCCAGGGATTATCTTGTACCCAGCAGGGTCAGTCCGGGGTGCTTCTATGCCCTGCCACAGTCCCCCCAGCTCTACAAGCAGATCCTTATGGTCTCGGGTCTTGAGCGATATTACCAGATAGTCAAGTGCTTCAGGGATGAAGATCTCAGGGCGGATCGTCAGCCTGAATTTACGCAGCTCGATATGGAGATGTCATTTATTGATGAAGATGACATTATCGATTTGATAGAGGGGCTGATGCGTTTATTGTTTAAAGAGACGCTGGGCAAGGAGATCAGGACACCGTTCAAAAAACTGACCTTTCAGGAGGCAATGGATCGTTTCGGTACTGATCGTCCGGATACGCGCTTTGGCCTTGAGCTTCGTGATATATCGGACATCGCTGCTGTATGCGGACTTAAGGTATTTCAGAAAGTAGTTTCCGTCGGTGGTAAGGTAAAGGCCATAAACGCAAAAGGCATGGGTGATCTTTCCAGAAAGGACCTTGATGATCTTACTGGATTTGCAATAGGCCTCGGGGCCAAGGGACTTGCCTGGATAAAAATAAAGGAAGACGGATCATGGCAGTCACCTGTGGCGAAATTTTTCTCTGAGGAAGAAAAAACAGCAATAAGACAGCGGCTGGATGCAGCTCCGGGAGATATACTGTTCTTCGGGGCGGACCGGAAGAGCGCGGTATGCAGGGTGTTGGGAGAACTCAGGATGGAGCTTGCCAGACGCCGTAATCTCGTTTCTAAGGGAGAGTTTGGTTTTATATGGATTACCGAGTTTCCTCTCATGGAATACGACGAAAATGAAGAAAGGTTTGTATCTCTGCACCATCCATTTACCGCACCCATGAACGAAGATTTGGAAATGTTATCCAGTGAGCCTGCGAATGTCAGATCCAGGGCCTATGACCTGGTCCTTAATGGAGTTGAGATAGGAGGAGGCAGTATTCGTATCCATCAGGCCCCTGTTCAGGAGGCCGTCTTCACGGCCTTGTCCATCTCTGAAGACGAGGCCAGGGACAAATTCGGCTTTCTTTTAGAGGCCCTGGAATATGGAGCACCGCCTCACGGAGGCATTGCTTTCGGCCTGGACCGCCTGGTAATGCTTATGGCAGGAAAAGATACCATAAGGGATGTCATGGCCTTTCCAAAGACCCATAAGGCCCAGTGTCTATTGACCCATGCACCTGCAAATGTGAGTATGGCCCAGCTGGCTGAGCTTTATCTAAAACCCGACTGGAAAAAAGTGCCCAAATAGGTTATAGTGCCCGTTAGCTTGGGGTGCGCCTTCTGCACAGCCAACATATCAATAAAGATGGACTGCGGAAACGCCGTTTTTTGTTTACTCAGACTCGGAATTGATATTTAAAAAAATAGAATAATACCTTTAATTCAATAGTTAAAATATATAATTCATAATTGTTATTAAATAAGGAGTTCTTATGGCAAAGTGGAATCCAGGGCGAGGATTAATGGATCGTCAAGGCGGTAAATACTGGAATTACAGTCTCCAGGACAACCCCCATGCCGATCTTATGAGAGATATATATCCTTATGATGGGGTATGCCTCATTGATTTTGATCACAAACATATGATGCCTTCTCCATGTCCGCATATGCTCATAACTGATACCACCTTCAGGGATGGCCAGCAGGCAAGGCCCCCGTACAGCGTGAAACAGATCAGCGAAATTTTCGATTTATTGAACCGTATGTCAGGCCCAAAGGGGATAATCCGTCAGTCTGAGTTTTTTCTTTATACCTCCAAGGACAAGGAAGCAATAGAAAAATGCAGGGAAAAAGGATATGAGTTTCCACAGATTACAGGCTGGATAAGGGCAAAGGCCGAAGACCTGAAGCTCGTAAAGGAAATGGGCCTGGGTGAGACGGGCATCCTGACCTCTGCCTCTGATTATCATATATATCTTAAGCTTAAAAAGACCAGGGCCCAGGCCATGGAGGCTTATCTGGCCATAGTCAAGGAGGCCCTGGACTTGGGAATAGTTCCCCGTTGCCATTTTGAGGATATCACCCGGGCAGACATATACGGCTTTTGTGTGCCATTTGCAATAGAACTTATGAAGTTGAGAGCAGATAGTGAAATAGATATTAAGATCAGGTTGTGCGATACCCTCGGCTACGGAGTCACATATCCAGGTGCGGCACTTCCAAGGGGTGTTCCGAAACTGGTTAGGGCCATGATAGATGACGCCGGGGTGCCGGGAGAACTCCTTGAGTGGCACGGCCATAACGACTTTCATAAGACGGTGATCAACGCCACCACGGCATGGCTTTATGGGTGTGATGCCATAAATGGCACTCTTCTTGGTTTCGGCGAGCGTACGGGCAATACTCCCATAGAGGCGATATTAATAGAGCGCATTGCCCTCAGAGGGACGGATGACGGTATAGATACAAAGGCCATTACAGAGATGGGCAGGTACTTTGAGAGAGAGCTCGGGGTACACATTCCCAAGAACTATCCTCTGGTCGGTGAGAATTTCAATGCCACCAGCGCCGGCATACATGCAGATGGTCTGCTCAAGAATGAGGAAATTTATAATATATTCGATACCGGCAAGATACTGGGCAGGCCGGTAACCGTCATTATCTCTGACAAATCAGGTACGGCAGGTATCGCACACTGGATAAATGCACACAGGGAACTGGATAGTTCACAAATGATTGATAAACGTCATCCAGGGATTGTACGGATATATAAGCATATTATGAAAGAGTATGAGGATGGCAGGGTTACCTCCATGTCAAATGAAGAGATGCATGTCCTTGCCAGAAGGCACCTGCCTGAACTCTTCATCTCCGAATTCGACAAGCTTAAGAAAAGGGCGCACGAACTCGCCTTCCACCTGGTGGAGGACTTGATTGATCGTAAAGAGATACAATCAATGGATTCAGAAATTGCAAAGCCCGTTTTTATCCGAATCCTTAATGACAATCCTTTTATTCAGTTCCTTTACGTGGTGAATGCAGACGGACACAAGATTACCCAGAACTTTACCCATTTAGAAGACAGGGCTAAATATGCAAACTTCCAGCTGGATAGCGATTTTTCCTCGCGTCCCTGGTTTATTGAACCTATAAAGGATGGCAAGATCCATGTCAGTGATTTTTATACGTCCAGGATCACCGGTGCTCTCTGTATTACAGTGTCCGGCCCAATCCGCAATGACGACTATGAGATTATCGGTATCCTGGGGATAGATCTGCGATTTGAAGACCTCGCAAAGATGGAGAGGGACTCCGAGGAATGAGAAGGGTGCTGTTCGGAAGAAGTGGGCCGGTCATACCTCTATTGCCCTGATTTTCCCTGATGCTTACTCTGTAGGCATGTCCAATCTCGGCCTGCAGTCGGTGTATGTCGGGCTTAATGCCGAAGACCGGCTGGTGGTCGAGAGATTTTTTTTGCCTCATCAACAAACTCACTCGTTCACCGGGTCAGCAAAATTACCCTGGCTCTCCGAGGAGTCTTCCAGACCTCTTAAGGACTTTGATCTTCTACTTTTCTCAGTAAGCTTTGAGTCCAATTATCAAAACATGATAAAGGCCATAGAGGCGGCAGGTCTGTCTCTCAGGTCGAAAGATCGTCATAATTTGGAACCTCTTGTGCTGGCAGGGGGGATTGCAACCCAGATCAATCCCGAGCCGGTAGCCCCCTTTGTGGACGCATTTCTTCTCGGCGATTTTGAGGCCATTTCAGGGACCTTTATCTCATGTCTACCGGAATTCACTGATCATGGCATTTCAAGAATTGAACGATTAAAACTGCTGGCGGACAATATTCCTGGGGCCTATATACCAGGGGCTTACAGGCCTTTCTATAGCGCCTCGGGAGATCTGTTGTATTGCGAGTATAAACAGGGCTTTCCCTTTCCGGTTGTTCCAGCCGTCTTTATTCCAAACTCCCAATCTGTAATCCCTCAGGTCCCTCATACCGGTATAATCAGCCCTGATTCTGTCTTTTCCAATATGTTTTTAATAGAACTTGCCAGGGGGTGCGGAAGGGGTTGCAGATTTTGTGCTGCTGGATTTGTGTGCCGGCCCCCGAGGCTATGGTCTGTTGACAGTATTAATGAGGCACTTCAAGAATGTAAGGATACTGACCGTGTAGGGCTGGTGGGCCTGGAATTTCTCGGGATCAGGGATATTGAACAGTTTTGCCTGGGACTCCTGGACAAAGGACTGAAGCTCGCCTTTTCATCTCTCAGGGCGGATGATATCACTCAGGACATTGCCCGTCTCCTTAAGGCCTCTGATGTCAAGCTGGCAACCATTGCACCTGAGGCAGGTTCTCAAAGGCTGAGGCGGATTATCAACAAGAATCTTGATGAAGATGTAATACTGGGGGCGGCGGATACACTGGTATCAGGTGGAATTCCGAACTTAAAGCTCTACTTCATGCTGGGTCTGCCTTTTGAGACCGACGAAGACGTTTACGGTATTGTTGATCTGGTCGATAAAATCCGCAGCATCATCAGGCCAATTGGTCAATCACGGGGTCATCTGGGCTCTATAACCGTGTCCGTCAGTACTTTTGTGCCAAAGGCATGGACTCCGATGCAGTGGGCCGGGGCTGTAAAGAAATCGGTACTTGAACATAGAAGACAAATACTGGAAAGGGGTATGCGTCGCCTGCCCAATGTGAAGCTGCAACTGGACTCTGTGCGTGAGGCCGCCTTTCAGACATTACTGAGCAGAGGTGACAGGAGACTTGCACCTGTTTTGCAGGCAGTGGCGCTCAAGGGAGCAGCATTGAGCAGGGCCATGAAAGAGGCCGGTCTTTCACTCGATATATATCGCAGGGCCCGGGATTCGGATATGCCTTTTCCATGGGAGATCGTTCACCACAGGGTGCACAGAGAATATCTGTGGAATGAATGGAGCAGGGCATCAAGGGCACAGCAGACTGCTTTTTGTGTCCCCGGAACATGTGCTAGATGCGGGGCCTGCAGAGAGTAATATCCACTTAAGCAAAAATTGCTTGACATATGAACAAATGTTCATATAATCCATTTTATGGATCTTACCCCACGGCAGAAATCAGTCCTTGAATTCATCCGAATGTGTCAGAAACAGACAGGTATCATACCGTCTGTACGGGAGATATGTGATCATTTGGGCCTCAGTGGTCCGGCAGGTATCCACCGGATTCTACGACTCCTTGAAAAAAAGGGGCATCTTGTCTCCACCCCGGGCAAAAAACGATCCTGGCGATTACCTGGAGGCCCACCCAGAAAGTCAATTCCAGTGCTCGGAGAAATTGCAGCCGGAATCCCCATACATGCCCAGGAAAATCGGGACGAGGAACTTCCTGTGGACTCTATTCTCTTTGGATCTGATGATTGTTTTGCACTTCTCATCCGGGGAGATTCTATGGTCGAGGCATATATAGCGGATGGAGACCTTGCTGTCATTCGGCCGCAAGATAATGCGGACAACGGCCAGATCGTAGCGGTCATGGTGGACGATATCCTGCCTGAGGCTACACTCAAGGTGTTTCACAGAAAGAGCACCGCGGTCGAGCTGCACGCTGCCAACAGCCGTTATCCACCATTGATCTTTCGCGGTAAAGAGCAGGGCAGAGTAAAGATTCTCGGAAGATTGGCAGGAGTTATACGAAGGGGCCGTAGCTGAGAGTTTGTGACTTAGAAATAATCTCATCACTGGAGGTGCGGCAGGATATGGACAATTTTTGTCACCTTGAGGTCCATAGTGCGTATTCTTTCCTTTGGGGCACGTTTACGCCAAAGGCCCTGGTGGATGAGGTTAGAATAAGGGGACAAAATGCAGTGGCCCTTACGGATATCTGGGGACTTTACGGGGCTGTACACTTCTATCAGACCGCAAAAGATGCTGGAATACAGCCTGTGATCGGATCCAGAATATGCCTATGGGAAGGCTCATGGATAACCTTGATCGCAAAGACCTTCAGGGGCTATGGAAATCTTTGCAAGATCATAACGGCCGGGATGGACAATAAAAGAATCGGCAGACCTGCGGCCCTGTACCAGCATATAAAAAAATGGTCCGGAGACTTAATCTGTCTTACAGGAGGATACGGCTCAAGGCCTCGTGTTTTTGCCAAAAACGGCAACATGGAGGGGGCGGGCATATCGTTTTTACCTTTCAAGCGGATATTTGCCAGGGATCTCTTTGTCGTCCTTCAGAATCACGGTCTTCCCGAAGACATGGAGACCAATCAGATACTCGTTCAGGCAGCCGAAAGGATCAAGGTCCCGATTATAGCTACAAATCAGGTGGCCTTTCTCAATCCTGATGACTACAGACTGCATAAGACCCTGATCAATATCCAGAGACGGCATTATCACAGGGAGATAAACGGCCTTCCTAATAACAGCTTCTGGCTGACTTCCGGACAGGACATGGCCTCAAGGATTCCATGGGCCGTGGCCCTGGAGAATACAAACAGGGTGGCAGAATTGTGCAGGGGGTTCTCCTTTCCGGTGGGAAGACTTCATCCACCAAAGCTCCGATTCAAAAAGGAAAAGGCGGATTTCACCCTGGCAAGGACGGCCCTCCAGGAACTTGCACGCAGCCGGTCTCCAGTGGGGGCGGAGTATATCAGACAACTTGATCAGGAACTAGGAGTCATCAAGGGCAAGCGTCTTTCAGACTTTTTTCTCCTGGTAAGGGAAATAGTAGAATTTGCAAAGAGTCGCGGCATCCGACACAGTCTGCGGGGTTCTGCAGCAGGCTCCCTGGTGGCACATCTGCTTTACAAATGTCCTGACCCCATAGAACACGGCCTCCTGTTTGAGCGGTTCATCAATCAGGGACGGGGAGACATGCCGGATATCGACATAGATTTCGACTCCGAGAAGAGGGACGAGGTCATAGGCAGCCTTATGGACCGTTTCCCGATACAGACGGCCATGGTGGCAACAGTACAGACCTTCAGGGCAAGAAGTGCCGTGCGTCTTGCGGCAAGGGCTTTAGGCTATCCACTTCATGAGATAGAACGCCTTACAAAGTGCCTTCCCTGGTCGCTCAGAGGTATAGGGCTTGAAAAGGCGGTTACCCGGCTTCCTGAGCTGAAGGACTCTCCCCTTCGCCATGAACAGTTGCTGCTATCACTTGCTGCGCAGATTGAGGGACTACCGTTTCAGAGTTCCGTCCATCTCGGAGGTGTAATACTTGCTCCTCATAATATAACCGACTGGACCCCGGTCAGCATGTCATCAAAAGGGTTTTCCGTAGGCCAGATAGACAAGGATGATGTGGATTGCCTCGGGCTTCTGAAGCTGGACATCCTGGGTCTGAGGATGCATACAGCCCTTCGCAAGGCGGAGGAAATCCTGAAGCAAGAGGGAATAAATGTGGATCTTAACAGGCTTCTACTTGATGATTGCCTCACCTATGAACTTTTTCAAAGCACTGACAGCCTTGGAATCTTTCAACTGGAATCCCCCGGCCAGCGCCATCTCCTGGGAAGGCTTCAGCCCGAAAAATTTTCTGATATCGTGACCGAGATATCCCTTTTTCGGCCAGGCCCGGTAAAGGGCGACATGGTGGGAGCTTATCTTGACCGACGAAACGGGCGTCAGACCACAGAATTTCTCCATCCGGACCTGAGGCCCATCCTTGAAGAGACTCATGGCGTTATAGTCTTTCAGGAACAGGTGCTTCGCGTGGTCCATGTCTTTGCGGGTTTTCCCTACGCTGAGGCCGATGCATTTCGCAGGGCCATGACCAAAGACCGCTCTTTTGAAGAAATGGACGGGCTTAAGGCGCAGTTTATGGATAGTGCTACAAGGAAAGGCCACCGTAAAGAGCTTGCGGAGGAGGTGTTCCGGCAGGTAGCGACCTTTGCGGCCTTTGGATTCTGCAAGGCCCATGCAGTTGCCTTTGCGCACATAACCTATCAGAGTGCCTGGCTCAAGGCCCATCATCCAAGGGCCTTTTATCTGGGCCTGCTGAATGCCGGACACGCAGGTTCCTATCCATCCTGGGTGATCTTGAATGAAGCACGGCGTCGCGGTATTCCTGTCCATCCACCACACGTCAACTCAAGCCATCTTGAATACAGGGTGAAAGAAAACGGAATCTGTGCGCCGCTTGTGGTTATCAGAGGCATAGGGCCGGGGCTTGCCCAAAGGATTGTATTCGAACGGGAAAAAAACGGGGCCTTTTTGAGCTGGGAGAATTTTTTCTTGAGGGTATCCCTTCCTGCCAATGCACGGTCCAGGTTGCTGCTTTCCGGTGCGCTTAAGGGTCTGCCTGACACTTTGAGGCCTGTACGATATGTGTCCATTGGTTGAGCAGGTATGGATTGAGTATCGAACTATGGAGGTTTACTGCACTGAGCATCCCATATTCATACTTCGTCCCTGGCTGAGGGCCGCCGGTATTATCCGGGCGGGAGACTTGCGCAGTATTCCTTCCGGCCAGCGAATAAAGGTGGCAGGTCTCATGATTATGGTCCATACTCCACCTACACGCTCAGGCAAGCGTGTAATGTTCGTGACACTGGAGGATGAATCAGGTCTCATGGATCTTGTGATGTTTCCCTGTGCCCAAAAACAGTGGGCCAAAGAGATATTGACAAATGAGGTGCTTACCATAGAGGGAAGGCTCAAGAGGGAAGGAAAGAGAGGTCTGTCCATATCCATTGTGGCAGAAAGGGTCCTGCAATGTTTCACTGGTTCATTTCCCTCCCTTTTGAGACAAATCCCATCCAATATTTCAATATTCTAATTGGAACAAAAATCCCTTTAAATTTACAGTAAAGGTTTGCCCATTATACATTTAATGTTATTGATAATTAACCTGCCAAAGCTATATAATGTCTGATCTACTGTAAATGATAATAGAGTGCCGAATAAAAAAATTAATAAAACAAGATCTGATCTGTTGAAAGGATAATTTCAATGCCCAAACGTGATGATATCAAGAAAGTCATGATTATAAGCTCGGGGCCAATTGTTATAGGCCAGGCCTGCGAGTTTGATTATTCCGGCACCCAAGCCTGCAAGGCCCTTCGCAAACTCGGTTACGAGATAGTTCTGGTTAATTCAAATCCTGCAACCATCATGACTGATCCCGGCATGGCTGATGCCACCTATATTGAGCCTTTGAACATCCAGGTTATGACGGAAATTATAAAAGAAGAAAGGCCGGATGCACTTCTTCCCAACCTGGGCGGGCAGACAGGCCTGAACCTGTCCTCAGAACTGGCCCGAACGGGCGTGCTGGATAAATACGGTGTCAAGATAATAGGTGTTGAGATTGATGCCATCAAGCGCGGCGAGGACCGGATCGCATTCAAAGAGACAATGGAAAGGCTTGGCATAGATATGCCCAGGAGTAAACCGGCCTTCAGTGTAGAGGAGGCCGAAAAGATTGCCGCTGAACTCGATTACCCAGTGGTCGTTCGGCCCGCCTATACCATGGGGGGAATGGGGGGCGGCCTGGTATATAACGTGGAAGAACTGCGAACCATTACCAGTCGAGGTATTTCCGCGAGCCTGGTGGGCCAGGTGCTGGTGGAGGAATCGGTCCTGGGCTGGGAGGAACTGGAACTCGAGGTCGTGCGAGATGCCAAAAATCAGATGATCACCGTCTGTTTCATAGAGAATGTGGATGCCATGGGCGTGCATACTGGCGACTCCTATTGCACCGCTCCCATGCTGACTGTTGATTCCGTACTGCAGGCACGGCTTCAAAAATGGTCGTACGACATTGTCGAGGCCATAGAGGTCATAGGCGGCACCAACATTCAGTTCGCCCATGATCCCAAAACCGGGCGAGTGGTGGTGATAGAGATAAACCCCAGGACCTCTCGCTCATCGGCCTTGGCCTCCAAGGCCACAGGTTTTCCCATTGCTCTTATTTCAGCCATGCTGGCAGGGGGTATGACGCTGGACGAAATTCCTTACTGGCGAAAGGGTACACTGGACAAATATACGCCCTGGGGTGACTATGTAGTAGTGAAATTTGCCCGATGGGCATTTGAAAAGTTTGAAGGCTCTGAAGACAGACTGGGCACACAGATGCGTGCCGTTGGCGAGGTAATGAGCATTGGCAAGAATTATAAGGAGGCCTTCCAGAAGTCTATTCGTTCTCTGGAAAACGGCCGCTATGGACTTGGCTTTGCCCGGAATTTCAATTGTAAATCACTGGACGAATTGATGGAACTGCTGGTAGAGCCGTCGAGCGAACGGCAGTTTATCATGTATGAGGCCTTGCGTAAAGGTGCGTCCGTAGAAGCGCTCTTCAATAAGACCTATATTAAGCCCTGGTTTATTGAGCAGATGAAGGAACTTGTGGAACTGGAGGAAAACATTCTGCAGTACAGGGGTTCTGTTGTCCCTGATGATCTCCTTAAGCAGGCCAAAAAAGATGGGTTTTCAGACCGGTATTTGTCTCAGCTCCTCAAACTCGCTGAAAAGGATATTCGGCACCAGCGCACGTCTTTGGGCGTGATAGAGGCATGGGAGGCCGTACCGGTAAGCGGAGTGGAGGACGCGGCCTACTTTTTTTCCACATACAATGCCACTGACAAGATAGAAACAAGCTATAGGCGCAAGATTATGGTTTTGGGCGGGGGACCCAACCGCATCGGACAGGGGATCGAGTTTGACTACTGCTGTGTTCACGCGGCCTTTGCACTGCGTGACATGGGGCTTGAGTCCATCATGGTAAACTGCAATCCCGAGACCGTCTCAACCGATTACG
>Ga0180433_10006885_pt1 | contig 14711 bp, 21 predicted proteins | sample SS_ome_8_FD_132980 | JGI IMG/M metagenome (GOLD analysis project Ga0180433, IMG submission 132980) | Hypersaline lake sediment archaeal communities from the Salton Sea, California, USA - SS_1_D_1 metaG | ecosystem: Environmental > Aquatic > Non-marine Saline and Alkaline > Hypersaline >... | reverse complement strand
TTCAACATACATTCCATCCCTTTTAGTTACATGTGATCTTGCACCTTGTCTTGTATAATCATGTTCATACATCACTAAAACATTATGAATCCCATTCATTGTTCTAAACATATCGTCGACAATATCTTGGTTATCTTGAGGTTCTGCATTACCTTGTAGTCTTAAAAGCTGTTCTGTGTATTGCCCTAATTTATGAACAACAGCAACAAGCCCTTCATTACTAATAAGTTTGTGCATACTTGTAGTATCATTTCTTACAATACCTAAATATCTGAGATCACCGTATTTTTCTTGCATATGATCCCAAAATTCTCTTTTGTTTCTTATATCCATTTGTATCACCCTAATTTTTAAACCCATAAGGTTAATTCTTTGTCCTGTAATGAAAAATTTTTGAATCCATATTCAAACAATACAATTAAAAATCCTGAAGTGAATATATCATATGATCCTGTTATAGTAACAGTATTCTTTTTTATTGTTTTAATGGTATAATTTCCTTCAAATTTCTTTATAATATCCTTCAATAATTTTTCTTTTGTTTTATCCATTGTATCACCATATAATATAGTATATAGACTATATTTTATAAACTTTATCTCATTGTCGGTATAATCCAATAAAACAGGTATAAAGCCGAGCCCTAAAGCCCGACATTATACCCCTAACATGGGTTTGTTTGAGTTTAAATGAGTAATAATATAAAGGATACTATTACAAAACCTGCCGACAAAAAACATATTTTTTTGTTTGCACCAAAAACACCGTTGGCTAGACTTATCAAAAATGAAATAAATGTAAAAATTAAAAAAGTTAAAAATTTCTGTGAAAAAGTATTAACGGTATTAGCCATGCAAAAATCTTCACATTCTTCTGTCGTAATACATTCCTTATTCCATATTCGGCTTTGTATTTGTACTAACTCGTTTGAAAAATTTTTAAAACTAACATTTTCATAATCAATCATCTTCAATTCTTCACCGTCTTTATCATTAGCTTCTGCTGAAATTGGTATTAGTGTCGCTAACATAATAAACAGTAAAACCGCAAGTTGTTTTGTTTTTTTCATAGTTGAGATACTCCACTTTATCCATTTTATCAAGGATTAAAGATTCATTATTAAACATTGCATCAAGTACTATACGATCATCATGGTCAAGAATATAAATACAATCCCAATCATAATTCGTAAAATCTCTGAGCATATTTTCTTTATCAGGATGACCTTTATATCTTACATCAAGTTGTCTTGTATAATAACTGTACATATGACCTTTTCCCCAGTCAGATACTAAACATGTCTTATTATGCTGTTGAGCAAACAAGATTGTTTCTTTAATGTTACAATCATCGTAACGATCACCGGTATAAAACGGTGCTGATAACAACATAAAAAAGATTAATATCGTCATGAAAGATTTAAAAAATATTGTATTTTTTTCCGTGAAAAATGCAAATCCTAGCAATAAGTAAAATGATATTGCTGTAAAAATTAAAAATCTGTAAATGAAAAATCCTGCAAAAAAGTTAAACACAAACAACCAATAGAAATGATTACAAAGCATTTCAATGTGTTTTCCTTGACGAATTTTTATTGTCGTGTAAGTTATCAAAAACATGAAATAAGCAAACCATACACCGCTTAAATTGAACACAACAGGCCACATTTCTCGAATATAAATAAAATTCTCGAAGTATGACATATATTTAATAACACCGTAGATGCTTAAAACTAATATGGTGACAACGCTACCCACAAATATTTGTGAACGTATACCGACCTTTTTCTCGAAAAAGGATTCAAAAATGTTGGCTATTCCGAAAGGTATAAAAATAAACATTAACACAATAACCCACCCTTCCCAAGAGAACCACGCAAAAAATACGGATAATATCAGTAATGATATTGAAATTATTTTCCATTTGAATTGTTTTAAAAATAATATATTCATTATTAATAAAAATGAGAATATCACAAGACTATTCTTATCATATAATCCGAATTGTTGATTAAAATGTATTATTGGGTCAATAACAAATAATACGCCGGCTATCAGACTTATTTTAAAACCTGTGAATCGACGTAAAATTTTATAGAGTAGGTAACCATTAATAAACGGAAACAAGTACATTATCAAAGGCATATAGTACATTATATACTCTATTAATCCACCACTATGAAACGAAGGGGATAATATTTTCTTATAAAATTGTAAATAATAATAACTGTCGATGTTTGCAGGTTTTACTTTCATGAATATTAAATAAAAAATAAAAATTCCAAAAAAGAAAAGTGAAACTAAACCTATCCGTACAAATAACGCTTTATATGTTTTATTATCTATTTTGAAATCTTTAATTGTCATCACCCTTAATAATTTTATAACCATAGAGTAATGTTGAACTTATAATGTTTATCAAATTAAATATGATACAAAACAATAATAAAAATCGTGAAGCTGTTATAAAGTTAGGATATTCTGAATGATTGTTACCAGTCGCTAAAAATGATATAAGAACAATCATTATTAAAAAACATATTGATCCCGCAATACTTGACGAATTTTTTAGACTTTTTAGTATACCCATTTTTTACACCACCTGTGAAAGTACTAATATAAGTACTCCTAGATTAATACATATTGATATTATAGTCAATATTCTCATTAACGAAATATCTGATTCAAGTTTATCACCTTTCAAAACTTTCTCAACAAAATTACCGTCGGTGTACCGTTTTAAAATAATCGGATCAATACTCATCTCGACATCGGCTTGATTAATATTAAGTTCATCTTTAATTTTTTGTGTATCGAAATTAAGTTCTAAAGGTAATGCAATACCTTGTGTATATGATACTTCTACAATACCTGCTTCTCTGTTACGTTTACCAAATTCAGGCACGATAATATATATTCCATCTTCATATATAAAATATTTTTCTGTCGTCTGTATCATGAAATGTGTTGTTTCCATGTTAGCACAAAGCATAGTAATCATGTATTTATTACCAGACTTGAACAACCCAAAAAATTTTTTGGTCACACCTTTCGTGAAATCGAAAGTTTTATGATATTTCAAATTTGTTATTGATTCTTGTTTAGTTATTAAGTCATCATATTTTTTAATTTGTTCTTTATAATTTTTTATCCGTGCTTCTACTTCGTCATGATGTTTTTGAAGGTCTGAATATTTCTTTTTATATTTTTCATAATATGTATATAACATTAGTAATACACCTCGTCGTCTGTATCATCAAAAATTTGTTGTTTTAAACATTTCTTACATGTAACTTTGTCCCATTCAAGAGTAATTCTATTTTTATCAACTTTCCCGCCAATATTACATATATAATGATTGTTATGATGTAAGAAATGTATTACTTTAGTCATTTTTCACCACCCATAAATAAACGTTTGATTCCTCTAGTAAATCCGTTACCTGATTCACGTTCTTGTTTTCCTTGCACGATTTCAACAATTTCTTCTCTACCTCGTCCTTTCAATGAAACATTAAGTCTTTTTTTTCTTAATGTGAAATTCATAGTTTCCTCAGAAATAACCCTAAAACCTGCCAATGTATCGACGATAAGCATACCTGTAATTTCCGAATTAGTTATCCTTGTACGAAGATCAATAGACGACATTCTACTATTTTTGTCCATCTTATCTTTATTAAGTTCCTGCAAACTTTCACCGAGTTCGCTTGTTTCTTGTGGTCGAAGAATATCATTACTAGTGATTAATGTGGCAGGTTCCTTACTTCTCGCTTTAGATACAATAATATCTTTTGGTTTTTTTATATTTATTTTTATTTCCATTTTTAACATATTTTCCCGACACAAATTTTTTGATTAGATTTTATTCTTTTCTTAGCCATGTTTTTTTCTTCAAGACTTTTATTAAAATGCCGTACACAATACCCGTCTATAAGTGCGAAATATTTGCACCGTTTATTATTATCTGTTTTAGTTTTACAATATTTTCTATTGTGCGGGTTTACTCTCATCGATGACACCTACTTTCAATATAAAAAACAGTGAACACAATTAGATTCAGCATGAAACCAAAGATAGCTTGATATATTCCTTTAAACAATATATCAAAACCATTATCAATTAGATCGTAAGGAGTAAGAATTTCTCCACCATTGGCATAATCGATCCAATCACTATCAGTGACTTGATTAATCATGTTAAGATTGTGTCCCAAATCAATATTGTGGAACCCAAGAGCTATCATAATTCCACCATTAAAAATTAAAAATATTGATAATATATATATCATAACAGCGATCAGAAAAAACGCGTCTTTAGCTAAATTTTTATCTGTTTTCATTTTTCTCACAACACCTTCATTCCTGCAAGAACTAACAAAGCAACAACAAAAACTATGAATATTGCTATCACAATAAAAAATCCTGCTTTATGTTTTTCTTGTACAAAGTTATCTATCTTTCTAATTTTTTCTTCAATCATTTTTTAAGAATCGATATAATAATCGGCTAACACTTGAATAATTTTATTGTATGAAATAGGAATTTCTTTAAATTCTGGATGATGATTAACAAACTCTTTCTTGCAAGTATCGAGTTTTCTTTTTGTATAAGATTTTATTATGATAGATTGATGTGTATTTTTTTCGCTCATAAAGATTGAAATATATAATTCATTTATATATATTTTGGATATGTAAAATATAGGTTGGATATAAACGTTTATAAATATTAAACATAAAATCAATGGTTATGAGTAGTCAAAAACTTTCCGGGGGCATAATGGCTCTGGTCTATGGTGTTGTAGGTGCGGTTATCGGACTTATCCTGCTACTTTTGATTATAGGTAATAGTGCGATTATTACCCTAATCAACAATGGACTTACAGCGATCTGTGATTCTGGTTGGCCACTTGCTAATTTGTTCGATCCGAACAACGGCGTAGTTCCAATGTTAATAGTAGTTGGTATCTTTATCGGCTCTATTGGCCTTGCTCTAGGCATCGGATTTGTTGCAACTAAAGGATACAAATAAACTATTCTTTAATTGTGATGGGGCTTATAACAGGTAGAGGGATACGAAAAAATTTTTGTGTCCCCAATTTTATTTTTATATGAAACCATGAAAAAAATAATAATTATAATAATGATGGTGGTACTTTCTTTTCTCGTAAATGCTAACAGTAACTATTTTCAAGAAGCCAATTGTGATAATAATTTGCCGGGTGGGTCAGGTTTCACAGGATATTCTAGTAATTATGTTAATCAATTAGCGTCACAAAATTATACAACATGTTCACTTTCAGAAGGATTAAAAGGTTCATTGATATTCGATGTTAATGGGGATAATTTTCAAGAAATAGTTGTCATGGATGATACAAATGTTAAAGTATACACGACAGATTGTGCTTTTGTTTTCGAAACAGAAATCGGGAGTACTAACATTGTTAAAGGTTGTGCGATGAATTTTAACGGAAACAATTTGCAAGAATTAGTATTAAGCAACACATCAGATATTCTTGTTTATGAGTTCGATGATACTATTAATAGTTTCCAACTTCTTAAAAATATTAATTATGATGCTTTAACAGGTTCAGACTCTGTCAACATTTATTGTGATAGATCAACAACAGACATAGTTATTGGTACGGCTCTAGGATCTGGTAATGTTATGATATTCAATTTATCTTCTGGTACAGGGTCAAGCAAACCTGCAGAATTTACTTATAATCCGTTCCCTTACGAACTTAATCAAGGCGGTTCAGCTACAAGGAAAACTGCAGATTCATTAGATTATCATAACTTAGTATGTAATGTTCGTAACGGTAATTATTTCGGGTGTGCAATGCTTGATAGTGAAGGTAATGAAGAGAATGTTATAGGGACTTTAGGTAGTGCGTCGTTCACTGTTGATGATATTTTCAGATATAGTGCTTTCGTTGGTCGAATGGGGTCAACTGAAAGAGTTTTTGTAGATTTGGTATATGAAAAATCAAGTGTCATGCAACATAATTCATACGTATTCGATAATTCATTTTCTACTGAATATTTTAATCAAGGTATAACCACGAGTACAAACGAGACTAGTAATTGGATACTAGCCGATTATGATAAAGACGGAAATAAAGACGCTTGTCATTTACTTAATAATAGTGCTAGTGGTAATATAGAAATGCGATGTTATGATTCATCGTTCACGTCTGTTAAAATTTTGCAAAACTTCGGTGCAATACTAAACCTTACAACTATAGCAATAGCAGATTTCTACCCAAACAATGATTTCTTAACTATTGCTACTGTTGAAGGTTTGTTCATATATAATTCAACTCTAGGTACACCGCAACAGAAATTCTCAACTGGTGTATTATCAAATTATAAAACTGATAATACAGGATCAATAGTTTCATTACCATTTTCAAGAGTACCTGTATATGTGTACACAGATAATAACCGAGGATTTGTTATTTCAGATGTTAGCGTAAGCGAATCGTGCGGGAACGGTATTTGTGAAGATTTCGAGAGCGAGTTTTCATGCCCCGTAGATTGTGTTAATATAACAGATACCGGGCTTTGTACTACCGACGCTGATTGTCCGTCAACATATCCAATATGTCATATTACAGCTTGTGTAAGGATAGTATCACCTGTTAATTATACATGTCTTGTAGCGTCTGATTGTCCACTTACTGATTCAATATGTTTTGAAAATTTATGTGTTAATTCATACTCAGAAAATACTAACACGTCACTTTATAATATTGACGATCAACAAACAAACATCGATAATGAAGTTTCAAATGCTTTACAAAACGGTGTTGATGTTATGACAGGTGGTAGTGCGTTAGTAAAATTTTTAGTCGCTATGGTCATTATAATTCTTTTCAGTGTTGGGGTTATGATTATTATCAGTATTAATGGTGGTGGTAATACTGGAGTTGTTGCAGGATTATTAACAGCTTTAATAATGTCTATATTAACCACCGGGTTAAAAATGACAAGTATTGTTGTACCGATAATATTTTTTATGTTAATAGCAATCGGTGGTGTATTAGTTATAAACAGTAAATGAATTACTAAAATTAAAATGAAAAAATGGGAAGTCAAAGTTCGCAAAAAATCATCGTTGGATGTTTAATATATTATTTCATCTTTTTCTTAGTTGTAACTTTGTTCACGACGGTAGGATCAATCCCTACAGGTGGTCAAACAGATGTAGGATATAATGATCCAGGGATTATAGACCAAAATAATATTTATAATAGACAACCTTATTGTACAGGTCGAGGGAAAATTATGAATTTTTTCAACAAAATCAATTGTGATGAATTCGAAATCCCTGTTGAATTACCGACCGATTGTGAAAGTATTTCCGGTTGTTCATGGAGTAATTATACTTCATTATTCGGTCTTGAAATATTACCTCAAAGATGTTTAGGTACTGTTAATTTAACAGCTGAAGGAATAATTAATAATCGTAGCGAGTATTGTGACAGTTCAACATTACAAAATGAAAACCGTTGCAGTTTATATGAATGTCAATGGGTAGCACCTAATATAACAGGTATTACCGACGTGACACTTATTTCGCAAGATATAAGTTTAACCACTATTTGGGAAAATATTAAAACTATTGTTAGTTATCGTGTTGATTTTGGATTATTGGAATACAATTTTATTTTAAATTTATTGTTCAATTTCATATTTTTATACTTACCAACAATAATACTTATAATAGCGATATACTTTGCATTCCCGTTCGCACACTCATAAAAATGGAAAAGAAAAACATAATATTCGGATTTTGTATTTTTATCATGATATTTTTTTGTTCTTTAGCTTCTGCAGAATGGTATAGTAGTAATTATACTTATCGACGGGAAATAAATTTTACTGAAACAGGTAGAATAAAAGAACCGATAATACTTAATATTTCGACATTTTGCCCAGGATTTTGTAACGGGGATTATTCAGATATTGCTATAACTTATATAAACGAGACAGGTTCACAGTATGAATTAGATTTCGAATTTCTCGACACATTTTTCGAGCAAGACCCGAGCACTGCAGATGTAATATACACACATTTTATTCTACCCAACTCATCTAATACCGTCTATGTATATTACAATTCATCCACTGCAACAGCGAAAAACGGGTCTGTGTTCGTTTATTATTCGTCGTTTGAAACTGAATCGGGTAGTTCTAACACATGGAGTGATTGGAGTGTACATAATACTGCTAGATTAATGCAGATAGAAGTCAATTCTAGCGGTGCATACAGAGGTAATAACCTTGTTAAAAAACAATCAGGTACGAACTCAGCCGCTTGCCATTTCTTCCCTACAGACACACCATATGAGTACTGGGTGGAAGGTATGATATATGTTGACCCTCAAGGGTTAGATCAATCTATGTATGTTGGAGATAGTAATCAAGGTGGATGTGAATCTGAAAGTAGTAATGATAATGAAATCGGTGCAATGAGCACGACAAGTAATGTTTTTTATCAATATCTTACACAGTTCCAACGACCAACAACGCAAAACCATTCAAACAATACATGGCAATCATATAGGAATCATATTAGAACAGGTGTTAATGAAGGATATATTAATGATATCCTTGTCCTTAATCAAACATCACCTGTTCATTCACCGGGTGGTATTCAACAAGTAAAAATTGGATTCGGTCATGGTAGTGGTGGTCATGCCGGTGGCAGACAAATGTTATTTGATGAAATGAGAATAGGAACAAGCGAATTTAGAAGTTATTCAACTCTTAACACTATCGGTGTTGGTGATGCACAAATGGAAGCAGGGGGCTTTGAAGTAACATCCGCAAGAATAATAAACGATTCATTTCAAGATTATGGTTTATCAATTGTAGAATTTACAGATTTCTTTTATATCCAAGCTAATGTAACAGACGGCGGGGAAAGTGTAGCCGGTCAAGAATGTAATTATTCTGTTGATGATATAAATCATAATTTTTTCAATTATGGTGGTAATGAAACATTAATTGGGGGAAACAGTGTCGACCTTGAATCTGATCATGAAAGTCTTGGTGTTTATAATGATATTGTTGTTTTTCGTGTATGTCATGAAAGTACCCAATCACGACCGGTTGAATATTATATTAATAATCTTATTGTACCTTTCGATATAATACCGGCTATTCAAATACCATCATGTAGTACAGGGTTTCATGAAGAAGTTGCACAAACTTCTCTTTATACTGGAAGTGATAGTCTTAATGTAAGCGTTGAATGTAGCGGGTGTAATATTGGTCAACCGATGCGTGTAATAGGTAATATAGATACCGGTACGAATATAGCGTTAGTTCGTCAACATCAAAATTTTACCGACGAGATGGATTATAATACAACCACTAAATATTATGAAGATATCGACGCTTTACACTCATTAACTTATGGAGCAAAAACAATAAACATTTCATGCAATCAAAGTACAGCAGAATATTTATTAAATCTTACAGTATTATCAATAGTTCCTACAGTTGTTTTCAACGAAATAACTGTCGACGATACAATTTATGATTATACAACAAACGGGACAACTGTAGAAGCAGGTAAAAATATTACTATTCTTGGTGATTGTTCAGGTGTAATAATAAATATCACAGAAATGAATATTACATACGAGAACGGGACACTTATTAAAACTGTAGCCGATGAAGTTATGTCGCTTAATTCTAGTGATCTTAACGTCGCTGGAGTATACAATACTACATTATTATGTACTAATAATGGTGATGCTGGTTTATCTTCGCAAAGTTTCACGTACCAAGATACTCTCGACCCAACCATAACATGGTACACACCAACTAATGCAAACACAACATCAATTGAAGAAAATAGTACTTTAAGTTTACGTGTAGATTTTTCAGACCCTAATCTTTTCGGGTACAATTGTACATTAACTGATCCTAACAGTAATAAAAGATACAATTATACTAGAACAGATATTACAGGGAATTATTACACATTACAAGAAAATATTGTACCCGACGTTGTAGGTACATGGATAATGTATTGTCGTGTTACTGACGACCATACAAAAAATAAAATAAAAACTTATGATTATAAAGTAAAAGATAAAGATTTAACTTTCACTTTTGATAAAATAATAAATAAACAAATAACAGCGTCAAACAATGTTTCAATTAAATATGTATCTGGCGGTATAGTCGATGATTTAGTAGTTAATAAACAGAAAGATCGGTACACGTTCAATTATAAATTAAAAAAGGGTAGTTTATTAAAAACTATTAAAGGTGCTAGACATGAATTCAAAGTATACTGTGATGATATTGTTTACCGAGAAAAATCACAATATCCGGGTCATTTCGTTTGTCCTAAAAGTGAAAATTGGATAGATTTTCAAACACCTCATTTAAAAAATTATAAAGCAGATTGTCACAAAGGATATTGTGATTTAACTTTATACATGGACGAGGTAGAAGATTTCACTTTCCAAAGTATTGGTGGCATTAATCAAGCTAACGAGACAGTAACTTTTCAAGTAACTGAACAAACAAACTTTTTAGAAGTTGATTTGTTTGAATGTCCAAACACTGTACAAGGTCAAATAATGCTATTTGCTCTTACTTTTTTCCTGTTAGGTATTTATGTTGTCGGATTAATTTTCGCTCCTATATTAAGCTTCTTATCAGGTCTAGCTATGCTTTTCATGAGTACTACTTGGTACACATGCCAAGCATACGGTGGTATTTTCTTGGCCATGATTGCTTTTATGATGATAACAGTCGCTATCATGAAAGGATTTTTTAAACAATATCATTAAAGGAGATGATTTTTTCAAAATGAAAAATATGCATACATGTAAACATAAAAATTTTAAGATAACATGCACAGGATCAATAAAATGTATTGACTGTGGATATAGATTCAAAAGAAAATCTTTTATTACGTATATTCTTGATAAATATCTAAAACAGGGGAAAGATTCCCCCACATTTTAGATATTTCTTTTTCCTGTGTGCCTTTATAGGCAAAAAGGGAGATACGGAAAAACAAAAATTAAAGTAAAACAACTGTGTATGTTGTTTTTAGTCCTTCTCCTTCTTTGATAACTTTGAACTCTGTTGTTTCCGGTTTTTGTTCAAGTTGTGTTTTTAGTTGCTTTAAAACACTTGAAGGAACACGGTATTCTTTTTCTTCAACTACAATATAATCGTAACTGAATTCGTCCGATTCGCCTTCATGTACTGTTTTTGTTTGAATATCAATTTCAGTACTAACTTTTTCCAAATCTGCGATATTTTCTGTCACAGGTGGTACATAATTTTTTGCACTTTCTCTTATTGTTGTCATTTTGTCATTCTCCCGACGTGGTACGGGTATCGAAAACCCGAACGTCGTTAATTTTTTGTTAAAATAAAAATCTCGCCAAACCCATAGTTTACTCATTTTATAAAAGTGTCCATAAATTTTACTAAATTCTTAAAATTCTTTCCTTTGTATATGTACCGTCGTCCTTTCCGTTTTGTTTTTACTATGTTATAACTTTCAAGATATTTTATTAATATTATAGTATATGAATAAGCTGAATGCATCTTATGAGCCAATTCTTGCATTATCATACCTTCTTCAAAATTCCTATAAAAATTCATCAGTGACGATATTTTACAACTGTATGTGTTTTCTTTAGTTTTCTGTTTCATTTTCAAATAGATGTAAAACATTAAAACAATATAAATGTTTCGTTTATAAAATATATGGTTTAAAATATTTATGTTGTAATATATATCGGTTTGGAATTGCTTATCTCAAGCGAGAATGGATTATCCCAGCGTCGTTTAGAATCGTTAAGGTCAAGAATTTTAGAAATTTTTATTTTCGAATTTACTTTAAGTTTTCGTCGAATAGCACTCCTGAATTTTATGAATTGCGTATACTCAGCGTTGAACGTACCACCTTGCATAGAATTCTTAAACCCTTGGAAATCGAAAGCTTTTGATACACCTTTAATCCTTGAATATTCTGTATGTTCTGTTGTTATCATATACATTTTCGGTTTAATAAATATTGCTTTTTTTATGTTACACTCTAGTTTAAGGTCTCCTAAAGCTTTGGACGTCGGTATTTCACTTCTCGTTATTATCGAATCAGTATCACAATATACCGGATCATGTTCTTGTAAATATTCGAACAAGTGTAATCTTGCAAACGCTGTAACATATATCGACCATATCGGTATAGAAAAAGAAGGTGGTTCTTGTTTTCTTTTTATTCTCACATATTTCATATCATGTGAGAATTCCGGTACTTCGTCGGTGGGTAACTCATCAGCTTTAATATTATCGATATGTTCCCATTCCATATAATCATCGAACCTTTGAGCGTATTTACCATAATGAGAATTAAGAATCAGTTTACAGATAAGTTCCATTGGTGATTTAATTTTCTTATATTCAAGACGCATATTATAAAGATCGTTCACGAAACCTTTAAATGGTCTCATTGATTTTGCATAAAGATGTGTCTTATGAATACAATGTATCTTATAACCAACGTCGATAGCTTTAGTTAATTCTGCATGAGTGTACCATCCTCGAAATCTCCCGGTCGGGAAAAGTAATTTCCCTTTCCCGTCTCGAAAGGGGAGTAAAGGAATATTACAATCTTTTGATATTGAAACTGTAACTTCGCTTATTCCTTGGTATTTATATAATGTTGATATCCTACCGGTTTTAACAACACGTAAAGTATTAGGGTCGGGGAATTCATTTTTTTCCATCATTGCCGGATAAAGTGAATTGACATCATAATATTTAAGATTTTTAAATTCTCCTCTCTTGAATACTTCTGTTCGTCCACCATAATAAGCTTTAAATTGTTCCATCAAAATAGTTTTAGGTTTTTGTATGTGGACGAATTCTTTTAGATATTTATTAGTGAACAATCTCATTGACGTCGACGCTATAGTGAGTTTAAAATCTCCACCCAGTTTAATTATTGTATCGTAAAATAATCTTATAAATTCATATGTTACATAACTGTCTTGTTTATTATACTCGATTAAATAATCCCATTCGTCCGGTGTTTGTGGCATTCTATCACCGAGATAGGCAGGTTTTTTCATCTTCTCACAACCAATGATTTTACCAAGCCTTGCAAGACTCATAGAAGCATAATTCAGCGTGTCAATGAATGTGATAGGATATGCTGATTTTGAAACATTATAATTATAAAATTTCCCTTGATAAACCCATGTTTTCACGCTTATTAGATGTGATCCTCTCCAGATACATTTAAATCCTTTAGTATCCTCAAAAATTCCGAAAAAATCAAATTGAAGATTGGTTGCTACGAAATGAGCACCTTTATAGCGTTTTTTCATTAATTCTTTCATAAAATATTCTGGTTTTGTGAATTCTAAGTATTCTTGACCATTGTAAATAGTTGCAAAGTAGAACTTATTATCGTCTCCATATGTCTCGATATCGAAACTATAGAAGTCGATTTTTTTAATTTTTTGCTTTGTTTTTCGAAACTTTCTTATATATGCGTATCGTGGCATTTGGTTTTATTCTCCCTTTAAACATTTTCTTGGCTTTCTTACCATCTGATCCGGGTATATCATAAAGCCCAGCCACAAGACGCCAGAAACGATTCTCAGCCTGATTATAAGCCGATTTTATGTTTGGAACCCCTTTCTGCCCTATTGTTTGAGATTGGCCTATAATGAGCTGATTTTTAACTCTAGCAGTTATAATAACCGCCTTCTTACCCTTAATTGATGGTGCTCTCAAGTCTTTCCCGGGTTTTTTATCAATAATAGTGACTTTATTATCAAAAATCTTGCTAACTTTAGTATTTTTCTGAAATGTCTTATTCTTCTTAAAAATAATGGTTGCTTCTTTAATAGAAATATTTCGTTTTGTCGTGGCTACTATCTTACCTTTATTATTCCTCAAAACTATCCTTTTTCCATCTTTCCAAGCTTCTCTTTTTATCATGGGAAGTATAACTTAAACTAGGTTCTTTATATAGTATGTTGTTCTGGAAAATATAGTAAAAAAACCCTGTTTTTCAGTGTTATTTGCAAGCTAAATAACTCAATAATCCCGACTTTAGCGAAGGATTTATATAGTTTAAAGATATAGTAAGTAAAATATACTAAATAAAATTTAGTATAGAGGTGATTAACATGGCATCATGGCAAGAAACAGCTTTGTTTTATGGTTTGATGTATGGTACACCCACCCTGTACTTTGTGTACATGGGTGCATGGTATATGTACCATAAGTACAAGATGAAACACAGTCTCGCATCAAGGATGCGTAGACTTCAACAAGCCTACCAAGAGTAGGCTTTTTTATTTTTTAACTTTCAGAAACCACAAAAAGTTTAAATCAGGGGGTGATTTAAATGATGGATCAATGGGACGATGAGGAAATGAAGTACACCAGTAGAAGAATGCACGCTTTCCAAAAAGCTTACAGAGACGAAGAAGAAGAGAAAGAAGAAGAATGAACCATAATCGTCTCGTTTGGAAGGTAGAAGCTATAGGTAAGTATAAAGTATTAATCAATGATAATTATATTCAAGACATAGACGATTTTAATCAATGCTTATTAGATTCCGATGATATATTTAATAGAAAAGATACTCGCTAATATATATTTTAGAATATATAAATATTAATAAAGTAAGGGGGAATAAGATAAAAATGA
>Ga0180433_10006884_pt1 | contig 14713 bp, 9 predicted proteins | sample SS_ome_8_FD_132980 | JGI IMG/M metagenome (GOLD analysis project Ga0180433, IMG submission 132980) | Hypersaline lake sediment archaeal communities from the Salton Sea, California, USA - SS_1_D_1 metaG | ecosystem: Environmental > Aquatic > Non-marine Saline and Alkaline > Hypersaline > Sediment... | reverse complement strand
TCCAAAACCCAGAGTACTGTTATCTTCATTAGTGGTTTTGGCGATACTTCCGGTGATAAGAGGTTTAAAGGTGCCTGCACCAATTCCCATAATCATCAGAGCAATAAATACAGCTCCGTAGCTTGTCACCTGACTTGTAAGCAGATATCCACCGCCGAGAAATGAGAAGGCGATCAGGAACAGTTTACGATAACCAAATCTGTCTGCCAAAGCACCGGAAATAATAGGTAAAAAGTAGAGAAGCGGCTGAATGACACCTTTAATGACTCCTACATTTTCTTTAGGGAAATCAAGTATGTTAACAAAATATACTGAAATAAAACTCATCATGCCGTAATATGCACCACGCTCAAAGAATTCAAACATTACCACAAGCCAGAATTGACCAGAAAAAGAACGTATCCCTTTTGAAGATTTGTTCTTATTACTCATACTGTACTCTCCTTTTCTTGGTTTTTTATTATTTTTAAATTAACTTGACAATTGTTAAAATAATATAAAAGAAATAATTGTGAATTCAAACTGCTATAAATATTTTTTTCTTGATTTTTTTCCTGTATGTGTTATATTATATATACTTACACACGATAGTTTAATATAATTTCATTATAATAAGGAGATTGAGTATGAAGAAAAAATTATATAGATTTTTACCTTTTGTTATTATATTGCTGATCAGCTGTACTGTCCCTTCAGTGATTAACATTAAAGTGTTAAAACCTGCCAGTATCAGCATGCCGGAAATTAAAGAAGTGGCAGTAGTTGATTTCAGGGGACCTGACAGATCAGGAAGCCAGATAGCCACTTTGCTTCAATCTAAACTGATTGAAGCAAATCATTTTGATATTATTGAACGGGATAAAATCAATCGGGTTCTGGATGAACAGAATATGGGTATGTCAGGAGTAATGGATGAGGAAACAGCAGTGGAAATAGGTAAGATTTTAGGTGTAGACGGTATGATATTTGGCGAAGTTACACAATATGAAGTCCCCCCGGACAAAGAGATCACTCAAAAAGTAAAGAAAAAGAAGTTTACCGGTAAATACAGAACTGTCGAGAAGAAGAATAAAAAAACAGGAAAAACAAAAAAAGTTAAAGAAAAAATTTATGAAGATGTATGGGTAGATGAAACTCATTATGTACGTCAGGGAAATGTTGCTGTTAATTTCCGGGTGGTCAATGTTAAAACCGGTCAACTGCTTGCTGCTTACAGTGATTCCAAAAGCTATAACAGTCAGGATGAAAACAGGGGATTCTTAGCAGCGATCTCTAATTCACTTGATAAACTAAAACCGAAAAGTGATATTTTACGGAATCTTTCAGAAGAAGTATGTACGAATTTTGCTCATATGATTGCTCCTCATTATACCTATGAAAAAAGGTATATAGAACCTGGTAAGGGAAACATTGCAGTAGGGAAAAAATTTGCTGAACAGGGCTTATGGCCTGAAGCACAGGAAGCCTGGGAAGAAGCTGTACAAAATATGCCACAGGAATCTGCAGCTTATTATAATCTGGGTCTGGCTCATGAAGTACAGGGTAATTTGTTTAAGGCTGAGGATTTATATAAACAGGCAGTTGATCTGCAGCAGAAAGACAGATATATGGAATCCCTGGCAAGAATTCGAAAGAATATAAAAGAGAGAGAGAAATTAGAGGAGCAGTTAAGAGAGAGGTAATTTAATTTTGTAATAGTCAATATATGTTTGTTGATAAGACAAATGTTTTGTTAGCCCAGTAGTATATCTATGCTGGGTTATCTATAATAAAGGATATGTATCCTTTAACTAATGAGGGCAGTAAACTCAATCATTTTACAATGTAATTAAACGTAATTCTTATCAAAAAGTACGGGGGGCAGATATCCTGGTTGACTTTTAACGTAGGAAAAATATCCAGTACGATCAAAATCATTATGTGATATTTAAAACAAAAGTCATTTTTAAAAGTATTAGTATGAAACCCTTTCAACAGAAATAACCTTATTTTAAGATTTTTTACCTTAGTAGTAAAAATATTCCCCACAAAAATTTTTATCTTTGTTATATTTTCTTTAATTGTTAATTTAATATAAAAGATTTTGAGTAAATCAAAATATTCTATAAAATAAATCAATAAATAATGTGAAAAAAATCACAAAATTACTTGACAAATCTATTTCAATTCATTATATTATGTCAGTTTATTGTGAAAAAAAGAACAATAAATAAATATACAGAGAAAAATGATATATAAAAAAGAAAATTCAAAAAAAGTAAAGAGACTGTCAAGATACCGACGTGCAATTGTTAAAATGCAGGAACTGGGGTACCACAGACTTACATCCGTTATGCTGGGAGAAAAAGTCGGTGTGTCTGCATCTCAGATACGTAAGGATTTTTCTAATTTTGATATTACCGGCAAGAAAAAAGGCGGATATCTTGTTGATGATATGCTGAAAAAACTGCAGAAAATTCTTGGTAAAGACCGTATATATAAATTAATACTGGCAGGTGTTGGTAACATAGGGACAGCACTGATTAACTATAATGGATTTATTAGAGAAGGGATTGAGATTATGGCAGGATTTGATGTCGATTCCTCAAAACATAAGAAAATGAAAATTCCAATATATCCAATTGAAAAAATGCCTGATTATATCAGAAGTCACCGTATTAAAACCGGTATTATCGCTGTTCCTGAAATTGCAGCTCAGGAGGTATGTAATACTATGGTTTCTGCCGGAATTCAGGGAATATTAAATTTTGCACCTGTACGATTAATCACGGACGAATCGATTGTTGTTCAATATGTGAATATCCAGAATAAACTGGAAAATATTTTTTATTTTGTTGAAAACAATTAAAGAAACGGGGTGAGTGAATGAGAGCCTTTAAAATGAAAAAAGAAAATTTATATGATTTCTTTGAAGCTATCAAAGATTTCGGAACATTATGGGGACCGGTGAAAAACGGAGAAAAATACTCTTTAGAGAAAATTAATGATTATTCTAAAATTGATTTGACGGCATTGAGAACAAAAATTCCCTTTAAAAAACTTCTTTTACCGCCAAAAATGTCAATGTTTTCCTTTGATGATAAAGGAGTGAAGGAGAATTTAGATAATCTTCCCCGTCAGGTGATTTTTGGTCTGCATCCCTGTGATACTCATGCTTTGATGATTCTGGATAATTTTCATACTCAGCATCAACCTGATCCCTATTATATTGAAAGAAGAAAACGGACTGCAATTATACAGCTTTCGTGTATTCCTGATGATAAATGTTTTTGTAAAACAACCAATACTGATCACGCTGAAACAGGCTTTGATGTTGCCTTTACTGAATTAACAGATTTTTTTATTGTATGGATTGGATCCAGTCTGGGTGATGATATGATTAGGGAATGTCCGGAGATTATAGATGAACACATTACCACTGATGACTTAGAAGAGTATATTAATTGGCGAAAACACAGGGAATCTTCTTTTAAACTTGATATGGATTTTTCTGGTATGCCGAGTTTAATGGAATTATACTGGGATGATGAACTCTGGGGTGAACTGGGAGAGAAATGTCTTTCCTGTGGATCATGTACTGTGGTATGTCCGACTTGTCCATGTTTTAATGTTATAGATGAAGTTAATCTAAAGAATACAAAAGGCGAGAGAATGAGAAAATGGGATTCATGCATGTTCCGGGAATATTCCATGGTTGCAGGCGGTCATAATTTCAGAGAGGCCCGTGCAGACAGATTAAAACTCCGTTTTACTCATAAACTGCAGGCATTTGTAGGGGAGTTTGGTAAACCTGCATGTGTGGGATGCGGAAGATGTATAGACATATGTCCTGTTGATATTGATATCAGGACAGTTGCAATGCGCCTTAAAGGCGAGGAGGTTTCAGTATGATGATTACAAGTTCAGAAAAAAATCCATATTCTGCAGAACCAATGCGTCTGATAAGACGGTATCCATTAAATGAGGATGTTCATTTTTTTCAGGTACGGGCAGTAAATATGGATAAAGCACTGGAATTGCAATATAATCCTGGTCAGTTTATGATGGTTTCATTGCCGGGTTTCGGGGAAGCACCGTTTTCTATTTCGTCAACACCATCCCGGCCCGGATTATTGGAATTCGGAATCAGACGGGTAGGCAGAATGACAAATCAAATTTTTAAATTAAAGGAAAACCATATATTTGGGGTAAGGGGCCCTTATGGTAATGGATTTCCGATTAAGAAGATGGAAGGTCATGATCTGGTTATTATTATGGGCGGATTGGGTGCTGTGCCTTTGCGTTCTCTTCTTTTATATGCTCTTGATAACCGGGACAGATTCGGAAAAATATATTTGATACACGGGGCTAAAAATCCTGAGGAGATGCTATTCAGACAGGAATTTTTTCATATGATGAACAGAGATGATCTGCATTGTTTCTTAACTGTTGATCAGGATGATACAGGTGAATGGCCATATGACACAGGAATGGTAACAAGATTGATACCCAGAATCAAAGATATTGATCCTGATAATACCTATGTTACTGTATGCGGCCCGCCGGTAATGTATAAGTATGTAGTTGATGAAGTTCTTCAATTGAATGTACCCAAGCATCTCATTTTGATGACTCTGGAGAGGCGAATGAAATGCGGAGTTGGTAAATGCGGACATTGTATTATTGGTGGATATGTATATACCTGTTTGGAAGGACCTGTGTTTTCATATTGGGATGTAATCCATATGCAGGGACTCATTTAATTTTCATACATAAAGATGAGGTAAGATTGTGGATAATGAAAAATTAAAAGTTGGTCTTTACGGCTTTACTGGTTGTAATGGTTGTCAGTTAGTAATCATACATACAGAAGAAAGACTGCTTGAATTTTTTGAAGCAGCCAATATTAAATCTTTTTCACTGGCAAAAAGTGATAATGATGATTCTGAACTTGATATTGCATTAGTAGAAGGATCTATATGTAATCAGGAGCAGGGAGCTCATCTTAAAGATATCCGGAAAAGAGCAAAAACGTTGGTAGCAATTGGTACCTGTGCCTGTTACGGCGGAGTACAATCCATGGAACTTGGTGCCAGGGGATGGGATAAAAGATTGAAAAAAGTGTACGGAGATAATAATTTTTCCAATCGTACTCCTATTGAATCCAAACCAATAGATGTTTTTGTGGATGTAGATTTGTATCTTCCCGGATGTCCGATTGATGCAGATCAGTTTTTTTACTTTTTTGCAAATTTACTGCAGGAAAGTAAACCAATTTTTCCTGATCATCCGGTTTGCTATGAATGTCGTCTCAAGGAGAATGATTGTCTACTTCTTAAAGATATTTTATGTCTCGGCCCCATTACTGCTTCAGGGTGCGGTGCCCGGTGTCCTTCTCATAATTTACCCTGTATGGGATGCTGGGGGCCAATGAAAGATGCAAATTTCAGTTCTGAGTTTGATTTACTTAAAGAAAAAAAGTTTTCAATTCAAGAGATAAAGAATCGTTTCAGAATTTTTTCAGGTAGTGCAACCATGAAGCCCTTGAAGAAAATTTTAGGAGAACTTTAATGAAAGAAATAACAGTTGAGCCATTATCCAGAGTTGAAGGAGAAGGCGGAATCACTATACGGTTGGATGGCAAAAAAATAAAAGATGTACATTTTGATATTTTTGAAGGTACAAGACTGATTGAAACCCTGGTAGAGGGGAAAACCCCGCAGGAAGATGTAAGTATAACTTGCAGAATATGTGCAATATGCACACTTTCTCATCGTTATGCAGCACTCAGAGGCTTAGAAAAGGCACTGGGTATTGAGGTGCCTCCCAAAGCACAGCATATGAGAAGTCTGATGCATTTGGGAGAGTGTCTTGAAAGCAATTCACTGCATGTATATGTTTTAGCCTTACCTGATTTTCTGGGATACCCTTCAGCAATTGCTATGACTGAAAAATATGGTGATGAAGTATTAAAGGCATTATCATTAAAAAAATTTGCAAACCATATCATGGAAGTGACCAGCGGGAGAATGATTCACGGAGAAAATCCTACTATTGGCGGATTTGGTAAGTATCCGGATAAGCAGATACTTCTTGATATTAAAGCCAAAGCTAAAGAATTATTAGAATTTGCAGAGTTTGGTGCTAATCTGGTTGGCGGATTAGATATTCCTGATTTTTTTGAGGCTGAAACCACTTTTATGTGCTGTGAACCCGGAAATGATAAATTTGGTCTAATGGGCGATCAAATAAGAATATCCAACGGTGAAGTTGTACCCTGTGAAGATTATCAAAAGTTGACCAATGAAAAATTCTGTGCTCATTCTGCAGCGAAACATTGTACATATAAAGGGAAACCTTTTACAGTCGGAGCTCTGGCCAGAATGAATAATTTAGGTGAGCGGTTAAAGGGTACTTCAGGTAAGCTTTTTAAAAAATACTGGAATGAGCGGTGGCTGCAAAATCCTCTTTATAATAATTTAGCCCAGGCCATTGAAATAGTATGGGCTCTGGAACAGATACCCAAGATTGTGGACAGTATAGTGAAAATAAAGAAAGATCCTGAACTGGTTCAGCCAACTAAGGATACAGGTGAAGGAGTGGGAGCTGTAGAAGCACCCCGGGGTACACTGTATCACCATTATAAAATTAAGGATGGATTGGTTAATAAGGCAAATTTTGTTATACCGACGGGACAGAATCTGGAAGACTGTGAAAAATATTTACGAAAAGCTGTGGAAGCGATGATAAAACAAGATGCAAAAGATGAGGATATGAGATTTCAGTGTGAAGTGATCTGCAGAGCGTATGATCCCTGTATCAGCTGCTCTGCTCATATGGTAAATCTGGAACGTGAATAGATTCTCGGAAATAAAAGCAAAATTAGATAAATTAATTTTTAATAAATCTATAGTCCTGGTCGGATTAGGTAATCCTGACAGGGCTGATGACGGATTCGGACTTGAACTTGCCCGAAGATTAAAAAAGACTTTCCCTGATTCGGTATTTTCCGAATTAGAAAGATCTGTAGAAGGAATTGTATACGATCTGCTGGAATATGAAATATGCGAAGAAATTATTTTTGCGGATGCAGTTCATTTTAAGGGATCTCCGGGCGAGCTGAAAATTTTTGATAGTAATGATATAGATAGATTTGTCTCTCCGATTTCTACTCATAAAGTACCTATGTCCCTGTTAATGGGTCTGATTCAGGAACATCATAAAAGTTCTGTACTCTTAGGTGTTCAGCCGGTTTCTGTTGATTTTATGGGAAGAATGACACCTGAAGTTATCTCAAGCCTTGATTTTACAGAATCATATTTTAAAACAATTTTTCATAACCAGCAATAAAGTATTTATTGTGTATGTATTGAACCTCGAAATTATCTTACCATAACTGATATATTACTTTTTTTTGAGCTGAGTTTTGTATTTTCTGAACTGTATTTATTGTTAGGGAAAAATTTTCCTAGCTTTAAATGATTTTTTTACTTAGATTTACTTTGAAAATAAAAGAACTATTGGCATAAATATTGCAAATTTAAATTTCTTTAAAAGGATTAATTATAATTATTATGAATCCTTTATGTGATTTTTGAATTAATGATATAATGAAATAGTATAAAATGGAGAAATAATGAATTTTTTTCGCCTAGCGCATGTAAATTTTAGAACAAAGCTATGGTTATTAATTTTTATCGGTAATTTTTTAACTGTACAAAATATATCCAGTGCAGAAAGTAAAATTGAAATTGAACATGAGCGTTTTATCTCAGTACGTTTTGATCCCTCTTATTATTATAATTCTGAATTAGAGATCAGTGAGCTTTGTGAGCAGCTGGTCAGTAAATGGAAACGATCGGGCATTAATGCAGTGTATATGAAAGTATATGATCCAGGGTATGGTGCTGTATATGCTACGGACTATCCATTGAATATGCAGACAGATTATGGGAAACGTGATTTTCTGAGTACTTTTCTTCCTGCCTGCCATAAGCAAGATATACAGGTCTTTGCCTGGATCCCAGGCTTCCGGCATAAAAAAGCATGGGAAAAGCATCCTGAGTGGCGTCCGAAGAAGATCAATGGTGAAGATTATAAATCTAATAAAAATGGATATTTGCTTTGCACCCGCCATAAAGAATTCAGAGCATGGTGGATTGGGTTTATAGAAGATCTGCTTGTGAATTATCCGGATCTGGACGGCATAGATATAGCTGAACCGATAGTAAGCTGGAAATACAATGAAGCTTGTTACTGTGAACAATGTATGCAGGTATATAAAGAACATAATCTGACTAGTAATAAACGGTTTCAGAAGAAAGAATTTCATATACTCAGGTCGGAGCCGTTAACCTCATTGCTATTGCAAACCGGTCAGAAAGTACAGTCAGAAAATAAACAGTGTTCTATTACTACTATATGCACCATTCATGAAGACGGTACTCTTTTTTCGCCTGAGGAACAGCGTTTTCTTTCCGGTTTTGATCTTAACAGTATTCTGGATTCTGCTCATCAACCTGATTTGTTGAATGTGGAACTTATATGGCAGCAGTGGGCTGATCAACATCAGGATACAGTAACGTTCTCCCCTGAATGGACTGAATATGCAGCTGAACAAATTATGTTACAGGTAAAAGGCAGGACAAATGTAATTATTCATCCGGAATTATCCGCTTTTGGGAATGTCAGCATTTCCGATGACCAATTTTTGGAAACTATTCGTTATGCCTGGAAGGGTGGAGCCTGGGGTATTGATTTTTACGATACTCATCAGGCTGATAAAAGAAATTTATGGTCTCAGATAAAAACTGCTTTAGAGTACATCCCGGTCAAAAAAGTTACTGTTTATTATGATCCTGTAGGGCTTAATGATGCAAAACAGATCCAGGTACTCTTACGTCATTTTCATACCAGTACAACCCTTATTCCGGTAAAAGATCAATTTAGAGTTAAAGATCAGCCGGAAGCGGATGTAATTCTTTATGTGGGTGCTGAGTATAGGCAGGTAATGCCGGGAGAATTTGTACGGTTTATATCAGAAAATGATAAAAGGATCTGCTGGATAAATTATAATATAGACAAACTGCTACAGTATGATAATTCAGACCGAGGTTTTGAATATGTGAAACTGGATGAAACAGTTGCTTATAAAATTAATTATCAGAAATCAACTTTTACCAAATTAGATACTTCCATTATTATTGTTCAGATTAACGACACAGTACGCTGTCAGGCAAAAGCAACTGCACAGTCAGAAGAACAGGAAGTTCCCTATATTATTAAAGATAATAATTTTTGGTATGTTGCAGATCTTCCTACCTCGTTTGTAACAGAAGGAGGACGGCATATTGTTTTTGCGGATCTTCTGCATGATATTGTTGGAGAGAATCATCAGCAAAAACATACTGCTTTGGTGAGAATAGAGGATGTTAATCCTACGACTCATCCAAGTAGTCTGAAAGATATTGCAAATTTTCTTGGTTCTAGAGATATTCCCTTTACTGTAGGACTCACACCTTTTTATCTTGATCCTGCTAACAATACCGCAATATCAATTTCCGATAAACCAGAACTAGTTGATGCGCTTAAACATATGATTTCGAAAGGAGCTGCAATAGTAATGCACGGAGTAACTCATCAATACAGGGGGCAGACTACCATAGATTATGAGTTCTGGGATGGTATGAACGACGGGCCGCTTTTCCAGGATTCAGAGGATTATGTAAAAGAAAGAATTATACGGGGATTAGAAGAGTGTTATAAAAATAATATTTATCCCATTGCCTGGGAAACCCCGCATTATGCTGGCTCTCAGCTGGATTACAAAGTAATCAATCAGTTTTTCAGCACTGCGTATGAGCGAAGACAGACATTGGATATTCTGGGTACTGACCAGCTGCTTCCTTTTTTTATCCCATCTCAGGGAGCTAAGGCTCAGCTTATTCCCGAAAATCTGGGTTATATTCCCGTTGATGATCCCAGAGCAGATCCTATGATATCTAATGCTCGTAAAAATTTAGTTATTCGGGACGGATTTGCCAGTTTTTTCTTTCATCCCTTTGTTTCTTTACAGGTTTTAGAGGAACTGGTGAAAAGAATTACTGATCTTGGTTACTCTTTTAGGGATATACGTAATCTTAATAATAAAGTATCATCTCCGTTATTGGTTATAGCAAGCGGCAGTGGTGAAATATCTCTGGATCTCAGGGATAGATATTTAAAAGAATTTCATGTCAATCCCAAAGGAAAAGCAAAAAATATCCGATATACTGAGGAAAAACAAACAGATATTTTGCACAAGAAAGTGAACTGCAGACCCGGCTGGTTATATGTGGCAAAATCTCTGGTTCATAAAAAACCAGGTTTTACTAAGCGATTAAATTCAATGTTATCAGGTTCACCAGTGAAAATCCAGAAACTCTGGCAAAACGGACCTGTGAAAACAGAACAATCTCCTGCAGTTCCACTTATTCTTATTGATCCTGATGCTGAAGGTGATATAGCAAAAGATCAGGAAAGTTATAAACAAGCATTGACCACAGCAGGGATAGATTATGATACAGTATCGGTGTATGAATTGTTTGAAATTCCGCCAAGGATAAATCTCATTGTAATTCCTTATGCAGCCGGCAGACAACTTACAGAACAGCAATCTCTTATTATCTTAAATGCTGTATCCAGAGGTAAGAATGTTATTTTGGAAAAGGAAACCGATCTCAGTACCAGGTTAGACATAATTTCAACAAGTGAATTTAAACAGGTCAATACAGTAAGGGATGAGTATTATCCTCAGGTAGAAATTCATTGGAAAGATACGGGATTGTATAAGAATTTTGAGGTGTCAATTGAATATGTTACTTACTTTTCTGAAGTAAATACTGATGACCCACTGGTTATTGGGGGAGAATACGGTGAAGGTAGATACCTGTATATTGCCACTTTGTTTGATCCGACTACTTCTCAGGGATATGGGCGCTATCCCTATTTTTTAGATGTACTTCAGCGTCAGTTTGATTTATGGCCCCTGGTACGGAGGAATCAGACAGAAATTTATTTCGAACCAGGTGACCGGGAGGATGTGAGTATTGAGGATCTGGTGAAAATGTGGAAAGAATATGGTTTTAGGAGGATTTATGTTTCTGGCTGGCATGTCTATCCTGATTGGACCTATGAATATGACAGATTGATTGAGTTGGCGCATGAAAACGCTATGCTGGTGTATCTCTGGCTTGAACTGCCTCATGTAAATGAATTATTTTGGGAAAACCATCCCGAATGGAGAGAACGGACTGCAACAGGAAAAGAAGCAATAGTGGACTGGCGGCGACATATGGCCCTGACAGACAATGCCTGTCTTAAAGCGGTATTCAATGAGTTATCAGATTTGATTCAGAAGTATGACTGGGATGGGATTAATCTGGCTGAACTTTATTTTGAATCTCCTCAGGGCCCGGAAGCTCCTGACATATTTACCCCTATGCATTCATCAGTGCGGGAGGATTTTCATTTTCGGTATGGATTTGATCCCCGGGAATATTTTAATCCTGGTTCTCAATATTATTGGAAAAACAATAAAGCAGCTTGGAATAAATTTGTTACATACCGAAAAGATTTGATTATTGACCTTCATCGTGAGTGTCTTAAATTTCTCCATCAGCAAAATCAACAGAAAAAACAACCTATGGAAATTATTGTTACCTCTTTAGATGATATGCATTCTGAACAATTGGGTGATTATACAGCTACTGATACTAAAAGACTCATAAAATTACAAAAAGAATTTTCTTTTACCCTGCAGATAGAAGACCCACAGCAGTTGTGGCATCAGGGTCCAAATCGTTACAAAAGTCTTTCAAATACCTATAATGATTTAATTGGTCAGGATACGTTAATTCTGGATATAAATATTGTCCCATTCCGTTCTTATAAGGAGAGCTTGGCACCAACCAGACAACCTACCGGAATGGAACTTAATAACTGTCTTTATTTTGCATCTCAGGATAATAACCGGGTAGCTTTTTATTCAGAATCAAGCATTTATCTGGTTGATCTTCCCTGGATATCCTATTGTCATGGATATAGCTCAGAAGAAAAATTCTTTCCTGATAAATGGGAGATTACATCAGAAAATACTGTAACATTGGAGTTAGATGCTGAAGAACATGATAATGTACTTGTCAATGGTCAATTATGGCCGGCGTATCATAAGGGCAGGTTACTGCTGCCAGCAGGAACTTATGAGATTAAGTCCATGAATAAAATCAGCAGCTGGATCAGTACGTTAAAATCATCAGTCAGATTGGTTGATATCAGCGGAGAATTAAGATCCTGCACTATGAACGGACAGGGAATAGAAGTATCATATCATTCTCCAATCAGAAATTATATTATCATTAATGAAGAGCCAAAAGAAATGTATCTTGATGATAATAAGTTTTTTGCAGAAGTTTATGATGGAGTACCGGGATATTCAGTGCAGTTACCTAAAGGAACTCATGATATAAAAATCTATACCGAGACCAAAGGAGGTTCTTCCCGGAAGAATATTAGTATTTTAGGATCTTTTATAATTGTCTCTGTCAGCATTCTGGCCGGCAGCATTTTATTGATTCTGTATACTATACGATTCAGAAGACGACGGAAGAATAATAAAGAATAAATTATTATAAGGAGATTGGTCACATGCCTTTTAGTTCACCAGTATTTGAAATTCTTTTTCTTTTTGCAGTTTCGACAATATGGCTGATGATCCTTTATCAGCTTATCTTGAGTTTTTTCGGATACTTATATCGTCAGCGCAATGAAAAACAGAGATGGGATATTGACAAGTATCAAAAGCAATTACCTTCTGTTTCAATATTAATACCTGCCCGCAATGAAGATATTGTATTAGAAAAGACATTGAAAAATATTTTATCTCTGGATTATCCCAAGAAAAAGATGGAAGTTATTGTTATTAATGACGGTTCAACAGATAATACAGAATCTATTTTAAATACTATGGCTGCACAGGATTACAGAATTAAACCTGTCCATATTCCTTTAGCTTCTTCAGGAAAAGGAAAAGCACATGCTTTGAATATCGGATTAAGTGAAGCGAGTTCTGAATTTATCGCTGTATACGATGCTGATAATAATCCAGAGCATACTTCTTTAAAACAGCTGGTAATCCATCTTTTATCTGATGACAAACTTGGTGCTGTAATAGGGAAGTTCAGAACCCTAAACAGAAAAAGAAACCTGCTGACCCGGTTTATTAATATTGAAACTCTCAGTTTTCAATGGATAGTGCAGGCCGGTCGTTTTTGGGCATTTGGTATAGCCATACTCCCGGGCACCAATTGTGTAATTCGAAAAGAGGTGCTGAAGAACTGTGGAGGGTGGGATGAAAAAGCAATTACAGAGGATTCAGAGCTATCAATCAGGATTTATCAGAAGGGCTGGAAAATCCAGTTTGTTCCCACTGCTGTGACCTGGGAGCAGGAACCGGAAAAGTTGAAGACCTGGATTCGGCAGCGAACCAGATGGGTGAGAGGTAACAACTATGTCATACGTAAGTTTTTCGGACAGGCTTTACTGCTGAAAAGCCGTATCCTGTCCTGGGAATTTCTATATTTATTTTTGCTCTATTATATTTTTTTATTTGCTATTGTTATCTCTCATTTGATATTTATATTGGGAGGACTGGGGATTATATCCATAGCTGCTCCGGGGCCTTATACAGCAGTATGGGGATCTGCTTTCATTTTATTTCTTTTGGAAATTATTTTGGTACTGTCCTACGAGGATGAAGACAGTTTTTTAAACATCCTGCTTACTGCTTTCATGTACTTTAGTTATTGCCAGCTGTGGATTTATGTGGTTTTCAAGTCCTTATGTATGGATTTAACCGGAAAACGGATCGGAATATGGGATAAGACGGAGCGGACTGCTCAGGTGGAGGAGGAGTAAAGAGGAAAGACTAAAGATAAAAGAATAAAAAATAAAGACTAAAGATAAAAGATAAAACGGAGACTAAGAAGCAAGATGCAAGAATAAGGAAAAAGGATAAAGGATAAAATAGAACTTGAGAGCGTGAGAACTTTAGAACTAGAGAGAGGTGGTGTTCAGAAGTTAGAAAGGACGGCGGACAGCAGACGGCAGACGGCGGGTTGAAAAGCGGTCCGTGGTCTGCGGTCAGCGGTCAGATTTATGGTGTAAAGAATAAAACAATGCAGGGTAGATAATGAAGGTTGATTTTATAAACATATTTTTAGGTATCGTGTTGTCAGCTATACCATTGATATGCCTGACTCAAAGTGATTCGTCTGCTGTAAATGAAACGAACAAATCTTTACAATGGGATCCGCAGGCAAGTTTCTGGTGGGAGTTCTACAATGAGTCAACTGTGCTTGAGAAATTCGATGATAATCTCATTTCTTTTTCACATACAAAGCCAGGTTTGAGAATATCAGGATTGCTTGGCAGAACAGCAGAATTTTATGTGCTTTTGCGATACGGTAAAGATATGCACAGGGATTTCTGGAATAACCGGGCTGAAACCGGATTGGGACTACGAATAAAACTGTTTAAAAAGGTATTTCTTGCTCCCTATATAGAATTAATTCGCGGTTATTATATGGATATTCCGGATGAATACCCTCAGCCGGAACAGAAAGAATATGATGATGTACGATCCGGACTTCTTTTCTGGTACGGATGGGATAATTATTTTTCCTATTCTTCTTTATTT